>Ga0080013_1000386_pt1 | contig 37992 bp, 56 predicted proteins | sample ETNvirenome_6_85_FD_69236 | JGI IMG/M metagenome (GOLD analysis project Ga0080013, IMG submission 69236) | Marine viral communities from the Pacific Ocean - ETNP_6_85 (SPADES assembly) (version 2) | ecosystem: Environmental > Aquatic > Marine > Oceanic | place: Pacific Ocean | collected 2013-06-19 | reverse complement strand
TTGATAATGAAAATGGGAACCCAGATTTAATGGCTATTGCTAAATTGCAGTCACCTATTACAAGAACAGGGACCCAACAATTTACAATAACTATTGATTTTTAATGGGCTTTTTAAACTTATATAACAATTCTTTATCAGGAAACACACTTAGGGTATATTTGTCTGACTATGGTAAAGCAGTTTTAACTTCACAAGTTAGTTTATTAGACGCTATAGAAAAATTTGGACTTGCAGATTCTGATATAGATTATCGTAGATTTGTAGGGTTAGGAAGTTGTGTTGACTCTATAAGTGTAACTGGGGACTGTGGGGTAACAGGAACAAGTGTGAGTGCATTAACAGGCTCATGTTTTTATGATTTACCTGATTCTAGAGGAGGTAATCCATTAGTATTATCGGGTGATTACGGTACCTTATCGTCAGTAATGATGGGTCCAGCGTTTGAAATGAAAAAAGGTAATATTAATTTATATAACACAAGTTTGGGAGGAAACTACACCCAGTCAACACTATGGGCTCAATATAACCCCCCAACAACATATGAAAAAGTAGATAATCCAGCATCTGCAACGAAAAGTAGCTGTTGGAGTGTAGGAGGCTCAGTAACTAAATATTTTCCAACATACTGTAGTGTATGTGCAGATTTTAACAAAGACGGGTATGTGGATATAAATGACTTTAAAACATTTTTAAGTTTTATGGGAACTAAAACAAAAACTAATACATTAGTGGGTGATTTTGATGGTGATGGATTAGTGGGTATAAATGACTTAAATAGTTTTTTAAGGTGTTTAGGTAATAACGGAGAAAATATATTAGAATATTGTAAAGATGATTATATATTTTGTACTCTATGTGAGTATTTGGGTAAAGAATCACCATGTAATGGAGATTGTATAACATGTATTTAAATTAAAAGAAATCGTTTAACGAGATAATTATATAATAAGAGAATAAAAAAATGGCATATATAACAAGTGCAACAACAACGACATTAGAGTTACAATTAACCGATGAAGGACGTAAACGTGTTTTAGAAAGTAAAAGCTTAGTTTCCTTATTCGAAAAATTTGCTATTTCAGACGGTGATGTAGACTATAGAAATACCCAACAACATGCAGACACTAATTCTACTACTAATGATTCCGCTCAATTAGGGTATATTCCGTATGCGACAGGTAATTTAATTAATTTTAGAAAACAAATTAATAATGGTTACAAACAACATAATATAATATGGGCAACACCAGAAAGTAATACTGTAAATGTTAGGGGTAGTGAGACTACTTATGTCGCGGTAGGAGTAAAAACAACTAACGGAAGTGTTAAGTACTATAGAGATACTTTAGAGTTAGATGTGTACTTACACGATTATTTTGTACTTAATAAATTACTAGCGTCTAAATACATAGCAGACCACAAAGACGTACTCTCGTCAAATCCAACAACTATAGAAAATAGTTTAGATAATTATTTTAATGATACTTTAAATGTTTTAACTACTTCGGATTATAACTCTTTTTTAAATGATTTATCAGAATTTGGAGTTAGTCAGTACTTGGATTTTTGGGATTCGATAAAAGTTTACGATGGAGCTAATTTTAATAGTGAAGACATTAAATTAATCCCTTATAAAGATTTTAGTTATTACAACGCTTTATCATTAGCCGGAGGAGCGTTTATGCCAAGAGGAGAAAATATGGGTATAGATTTTAGTGGGACATATTTAAAAGGTTTAAATGTTGCGTCTCCATTCTCTTTAGTATTTTCACCCTCTTTAAACAATGCGGGCAATAGATACACTAAAGGTTCGGGTGGAGCAGGTATTGGATTTGAAGCTTTTAGTATGGGATATTTAAATTGTGGTGGCATAAATAATTGGAATGAGGCTAGTACCGCACCATATCCATTATTTAATATGAATAATAAAGAAACTGGGTGGTCTACCGACTCTGATACTATTAATAATACCTTTATAGGTTTCGTGACCGCAGTAGACATGGAAACCGGGGTAGACACCTTTGGTGACCCAGGATACTCTAACATTACAAGCACAATACCAACCGCAAGATTAGTATTAAATATTAATAAAGGTAACGATATATCCCCAACATACTACCCAATTAAATTAAAAAGGTTAAGTCAAGAACAAGGTAAATATATAAATATAAACGCACAAGAAGCCAAAGGGATAAACATAACTCAAACAACACATCCGTCCGATACATTCGGATTGTTAGTAGGTGCACTAGAATATTCGTCAAACTGGAACACCAACCAACAAGGATTTAGGTCTTCTAGTCCATATTTTGCGTTAAATCCATCTAAAGATAATGGTATAAGTATTGGTGCTGGAAGAGTTGCAGCACAAAGTGAACCTTACTATACTTTAAGTACTCGTATGATGAAAATGGCAGACGAAATATTTGTAGGGGTAGCGTCCCAAAATAATAATTTTTGGATGACTGATACCTATAGTGGTGGATTTAGAAGTGGGTTAAGTGGTAGTAGTATAAATCATTATAATATATCCATTCCTGTTACCTGGACAGTATACTCAACTAACTCTCCAAGTGCCGCACCATGTAAAGTAACAGTAAGATTTAAGTTTAATAAAGAAGCGGTAACAGACTCTATTTCATATAATAACGTTTCCTCACAAAATTATTATAGAATATATGATGACTCTGAATTTAAATTTTATGGAGCAGCGGGTGAAACTAAGTCATCATTTTCACCAGACCCTAGAGGATTTGGGTACGCTTCAGGTGCTTCGACAACGTGGACAACAAGTGCAGGTGACGCATTATTTAGACAAGTAATAACAGGACAAGAAATTTAAAATTATGAATGTAAAAGCATTAAATTGGTATAGAGAAAATAGTGATTACACAGAAAATAGTAGACAAGTAAATAAATTACCTATCGCCTATTTTGACACACAAAATATAAAAGGTGGACGACAAAGATACCAAGACGTGGTTTCTACAAATGGACAAGGACTCACATTTTTTGGCACACCAGGTGAATACAGTGCAAGAAATAGAACGTCTAAATATTTATCAGTGATGAGCCCACCAAACAAAGGAAAAATAATGTTTGTTGACTATCCGAACAGTGGAAAATTAACTAAAAGAAGTGTTTTTCCAGGTATACAAAGTAATGGTAATAATATGAGTGAGGCCAGCCCTTTTCATATGATAAAACTTTACTTTCCTGGTAGAGCGTCCTTAGCATTAGACATAAACTCTGTTTCATCTAACTATAAAAATTGGAATTAAAATGGGAAAACTTAAAAAAATACAACCAAATGAAAAATTTATCGAGACAACATTAGTTCCGTGGTCAGGTAACGGTTGGACAACAACAACTGGGACTTCATTAACATTTACGGCGGCACAAAGAGACCCATCAAACGGAAGACCATTCTCCAATTTATTCTCGTCATTTAATCTACCAACAAATTCCGCTCAATGTGAGTCATTTGCTTCTTCTTGGGTAAGAACCGGATTTAGTGGGTTAAATCAAGAAAACGTTGTAGTTGTGGATATAGGAGCTAACACCTATGGGGAACTGATAGATGGTAGGACAATTAAATTAACTATTCCAGTTGGTGGACCTTGGTCCGCTGCAGATACTCTCACTTTATATAGTTCTTATTATGAACCAGAACCCTTTTCATCTGACAACTCTTTAAATGCTGAGTACTTCGGAAATCCAGTGCTTAAAGGTAATGTTAAGGGAAATCCTAGTTTACAATCATCTAATGTAGCATTTTTATTTTCAGATGATGTTAGAGGACCAGAAATAACGGGGACTAGTACTACAATTACAAATTGGACCAGTGGTTGGCAACAAAATGTATTACCAAATGGGTATGTTGATGGTGGGGTTGATAATTTTAGATTTACAGATACGGTTTCCGCGTCCAACACACCTAAAGCTTATGCACAATCTCAAGACATCCCTGTAGGTATATGTTATTTGGATAAAGGTTTTATTGTTTTAACACATCCTGATATTGTACAACATTTATATTATTCTGGAGCGGCTTCAGGTACTAGTGCCACCACAATTGATTATGGGTATACTGGTGTAGAATCAGGATTTACCCAAGTATTTTTTACAGCTGAAACTTCAGGTTCTTGTACTTATTATTCTTTTGAAAGAGAAATACAACTTACTATTAATATAGTCGCCAATTCCGGTGAGTTTTATATAACAGAAAACCAAACCGCGGCTAATGCAGAATCTCCATATTACGGGGCGGGAGGTACGGATACCGGAATACAGTTTATGACACCTTTTGGTGAAGTAAATCAAGTATGGGATTTATCAGACATTTCTTCTACCTATATAACTGAGATAGGTTTATATGACTCACAAAATAGATTATTAGGTATAGCTAAACCAGACAGACCAATCAAAAAACCCAAAAACGCACCAGTAACCTTGACTTTAAAGTTAAAATTCTAATATTTTATATATGGAAAATATTGGAAACTCGCCTAAAATTTTAGGCTTAGACATATCTACAAAAACTATAGGGTGGGCACTTTTTGACTTACAAAAAGGCCAATTACTAGAATTAACACATTTTTCTCCTAAAATAAAACCTAAACCTGAAAGTAAAATAGAGGAAATGTTAAAAAAAACTGACCAGTTTAAAAACAAACTAATAGATTATTCTAAGGTAGGGATTACACAGGTCATAATTGAAGAACCATTAATAAACTCTAATAACATTAGAACAGTAGCTACATTAATGAGATATAATTCCTTTATAACAAGGATTATATATGAAGTTTTAGGTATTACACCAGAATATATTTCTACATATAATTCTAGAAAATTCGCTTTCCCACACTTATTTGCTGAAAACTCCAAAGGACGAAAAGTGTTATTTGGTAAATATGAAGTTGGATGTGATAAAAAACAGATTATTTGGCAACAGGTTTCAGATAAAGAACCACATTTAACTTGGTCTTATACCAGAAATAATACTCTTAAAAAAGAAAATTATGATATGGCTGACGCTTATACTTGTGTCTTAGGAACTATGAAACAAAAAGAAATCTGGTAATTGATTAATCACAAAACATTCCATATACTTACTCTATGGACGATAACCCACTTTTATTAGAACTATTACAGGACGTTTTAGGTGAAATAAACTCACATTACCCCAATAAGGGACAAATATCCTTTGATTGTCCCGTATGCTCATATGATATAAAAGGTTTGGATAAGGGAGACGGTAAAGGCAATTTTGAAGTAAATTACAACCAAGGAGTTTATAAATGTTGGGCTTGTTCAGAAACATATGGTACCCATGGGTCACTTAATAAATTATTTATAAAATGGGGAAATAAAAGAAATAAATCAACCTGGAAACTAATAGGGGGAGATTTCATAAAAATCCAAAAAAGAAAATATGAAGATGTAGTTCTCCCAGCAGAATATATCTCTTTTAGTAAAGGAAATAAATTAACTATTCCATATAAAGAAGCTTATAATTATTTACGAAAGAGAAATATAAGTCATGAGATAATAACTAAATACTCTATTGGTTACACTACAGAAGGAAAATATAGAGGCAGGATAATAATACCTTCCTTTGACGAAAACGGGGAAATAAATTATTTTGTATCACGTTCCTACGTGGGACATAAAAATAAATATAAAAATCCAGAAGCAGAGAAAGACAAAATAATATTCAACGAACACCAAATAAACTGGGAAGAAGACGTTTATTTAGTTGAGGGCGTATTCGATATGTTTTTTGTCAATAACTCAATTCCAGTCTTAGGTAAAAGTGTTAGTGATAAATTATGGAATAAATTATATGATTATTGTAAAAAAAATATTATAATTTGTTTAGATGGTGACGCTTGGGATGACGCACAACAATTGTATAGAAAATTAGACGGTGGCAAACTAAGAGGAAAAATTAGATTAATTAAATTATCCAAAGACAAAGATGTGGGTGAATTAGGTGGTTTGGAAGGATTAAAAGAAATAACATTATTATAAAATGAAAATAACTAGAGAATTAGCTAAATTTAATAATATAAAGTTTCACGATAAGGAACACATTTATTATTTAGACGGTATCAAAACACAGTCAGTAACCTCAATAATAGGAAAATACAAACAGCCATTTGATAAAGAATATTGGTCACAGAAAAAAGCAGATGAAAGAGGAATAACTAAAGAAGAGATATTAAAAGAATGGAAATATAAAGCAGATTTTTCATGTGAAAAAGGTTCAGCTTTTCACGAATACGCAGAAAATTTTCTAACAAATAAGTTATTTCCATTTCCAGAACATAAAATAACCGAAATATTAGGTAGTGTAGAAAATATGTTGGCATGCAAAGAAGCTGTACTAACCCTACAAGATATGTTTAAACAATTTTATGATAAATCATTTGGTAAATTAATACCAGTAAGAGCTGAAGTAGTAGTTGGTGATGTTGAATGGGGTGTTACAGGAATGATTGACCAACTATTTTATAATGAAAAGTCTAAAAAATTAGAAATATGGGACTGGAAAACTAATAAAGCCATAAACGAAAAAAATAAATGGCAACAATTTAAAAAACCACTATCACATCTTGATGTTTGTGAACTAAATACATATTCATTGCAGTTATCGTTTTATAAATTAATAGTAGAACGAAATACTGAACTAGAATTAGGTGACAATTATATAGTGTGGTTTAATGAGAATAACGACACCTACCAAATTATAAAATGCTATGATTTTAGGGAAGAAATTTTAAAAATAATGAACAATGGATGAAAAAATAAAAGTTAAAATAAAAGATATTAGTTCTCCTCTTTTCGGTAGTAAAAAACCTAATTTTAAATCTATTTTTTATGGGTGGCGCAGACTAAGAAAGAGCATCTCTACTGAAGGGTATATCCCTGAAAACTTTTCTTATATGCGAGTTTGTATGGACAACAATAACGACAAAAAATATAAAATAGTAGACGGAAACCATCGTGTAAAAATATTAGAACAACTATATGGTGGGGATTTTGAGGTGGAGGTGGAACTAGTAGAAGAACCCATTGAAACTATTAAAGGATTATATAATAGAATGATAAAACCTTTATTAGTTAAAAATACCTTTGGAAGGGTAGTAAATGTGTTGATTTTAGGGGTAGTACTCTGGTATTTTTTTATAGTTAATTTTTTACCTACTTTTATGGTCAGTATATCATTATGGTTTATTTTGAAATATTTTCCTGAAACCGATGGAGCTTACACCAAATCATTAATGTATTACCCATCAGAAGATAAAGCAAAGTGGTTTGACAAATATCCAAAAATTTACACAATATTATTAAATCTTAATAAGAACCTAAGAATAATTTTAATTTTTTTATTTTTAATGGCTTACTTAATTTATTTAGCCTCAAGTAGTTTTATACAACTATGTATTACTCTAATCGTAATAACTGCATTATTAAAACTAAGAGAAATGACAAAAGATAAGGATACAGATTCTTCTAATACATAATATGATAATAAAAAATATCATACACTATTCTGACTTACACCTTAAATTGTACAAACAACACACAAGGGATAAAAATGTATTAAATGTGGCTTTAGAGGAATGGAAAAAATTATGTCCCGACAGAATAGTTTTTACCGGTGATTTTGTACATTCTAAAAATCAGATGACACCAGAACTAATCAATTTAATGTCATGGTTTATGACAGAAACTGCAAAAATATGTAAATGTGTTTATATTATAGGAAATCACGACTTCCTAGAAAATAATTTAGATAGGATGGACGCAATATCTCCAGTAGTAGAAAGTTTAAATAACCCTAATATAGTTTACTATAAAGACAAAGGATGTTATGAAGATGAGAATATATTATGGTGTGTTTACTCATTATTAACACATAACACCAAACCTAACATCCCCAACGAATGCCCACAACATAAGGTAGGTTTATTTCACGGACCAATAATTGGACTATATACCGATATAGGATTTGAATTTGAAGATGGGTATAACGTTGAGATATTTGAAGGGTGTGATGTGGTACTCGCAGGAGATATACACAAAAGACAAACCTTTAAAATACCGGGAAATAAAAAAGCTTATATGGTAGGGTCAATGATAAATCAAAATTTTGGAGAAAGTATAAAAAATCACGGGTACGGACTATACAATACAGAAACACAAAAATATAAGTTCTTTAATATTGATAATCCCCAACCTTATCTTAATTTTAAAATAAGAGATATCGAAGATATTGAAAACGATAAAGAAATTTTAACAAATGCTTAATAAACAACAACACAAAGAATTTAAAGAGTACTGCCAATTAAATGAAATTGAAGATATAGATAATTTTGTTGTTAAATGTGCTAAAGACGGATTAACATTGGACAAATACGGTGTTGCACCATTCCTACCAAAATCTCAGATACAAGAAGTTCCTGTTGAAAAAGAAATAGTAAAAGAAGTTATAAAAGAAATTCCAGTAGAGAAAGAAGTCATAGTGGAGAAAATTATAACCAGAGAAGTTAAAGACACGCAACTGATTGAGGAGTTAGAAAAATTAAAAAAACAGTTATTAGAATCAAATAACTTAATAAAAGAACAAAAAAATAAAATAAAAGAACAAGATGACGTATTAGAACACTTTAAAAATGTTACGGTAAATAGAAGAGCAAAACATCTTCGGTCATCTAATTTAAACGATACTTATTACGATTAAAATTATGGAAATATTTATATGGATTATAGCAGCTTACGGAATGTCAAATATATTAGTATTTGGCAGCCTCTTTGAAAGTTTTAGAGAATTTTTAATAAAAAAGTCTACTTTTTTGGGAGACCTTATACAGTGTATGATGTGTACATCTACCTGGGTGGGATTTTTATTCTCACTAGTATTTTTTTCACCAACACTTGAGTTAGTAACAATACCTTACACTAATTGGTTTTTTGACGGAATGTTTGCAAGTGGTGCAGTATGGGCCATAAATGCAATTATTGAATGGTTTGAGGAAAACAGAATAGATAAGGGACCCGGAGTTTTATAAATTGATTTATACTATACAATTCTTTATATTTTACATATGAAGAAAAACACTATACCTCTCTTTAAAGTATTTATGTCACCCAACGCACCTGAAAAGGTTAAAAAGGTTTTAGAATCCGGGTTTATTGGTGAAGGAAAACAAGTAAAAGTATTTGAAGATAGACTAAAAAAATATATTGGCACTGAAAATATAATAACCACTAATTCCGCGACCTCAGCACTTCATTTAACCTTACACCTTATTAAAAATAGTATTCAGGGACACACCAGTTATAATTGGCCTTTAATAAATGACGGGGACGAAGTTCTTACTTGTCCCTTGACTTGTACCGCGACTAACTGGCCTATACTAGCGAATAATTTAAATTTAAAATGGGTAGACGTAGATAAATCTACTTGCAACATATGCTTAGAGGATTTAAAAAAGAAACTATCAAGTAAAACTAAAATAATAATGCTGGTTCATTGGGGTGGTAATCCAGTGGATTTAAAAAAGTTGGAGGAGATAAAAAATTACGCAGAGAAAAAATACGGATTTAGGCCAATTATCATAGAGGACGCATCTCATGCATTTGGTAGTGAGTATAAGGGACAAAAACTCGGAACCATAAAAAATAACAATATAATAGTCCACAGTTTCCAAGCTATAAAACATATTACAAGCATAGATGGTGGATGCATTATATTACCAGATAAAAAATTAACAAAAAAAGCAAGACTTTTAAGGTGGTATGGTATAGACCGGGAAGATAATGCAAATGTTTTTAGGTGTGAGTCTAATATTTCAGAATGGGGATTTAAATTTCATATGAATGATGTGTGTGCAACTGTAGGGGCAGAAAATTTAAAATATGTAGATAAATTACTTAAAATTAACAGAAAAAACGCGGATTACTACACTAAACACTTAAAAGATAACCCTAATATTAAATTATTAAAGATTAATAAGGAGGTTAACCCTTCTTATTGGGTGTATACAATTAAAGTAAAAAATCAAATAAATTTCATAGAAAAAATGACTAAAAATAATATAATGGTTAGTAGAGTTCATGAAAGAAATGATAAACATTCCTGTGTTTTTAAATATGTAAGTAAATTACCTAATGTAGATGATATGGTTGAAGAGATGATTTGTTTACCTGTAGGTTGGTGGGTTACCACACAACAAACCAAAAAGATAGTAAAAATAATAAATGATGGTTGGTAAAAAAAGCATATCGTGTATTATAGTTAATTGTTTTAATGATTTATTTATTAAAAAAAGAATTGTGCCTAGTATTAAAAAGACAACAGAACATTTAAAAGATTGGGATGTAGAAATTATTATAGTAGATAATAGTCCAGAACAAAATTTTGAAATGGAAGGCATAAAAGTAGTCAAATCATTACCTTATCATTGCCCTAAAGCCTATAATACGGGGGTAAAAGAATCCACCAAACATTATATCGCTATCTTCCATGACGATGTAGATATTTTAGATTATAATTGGATTTTAAAAGCCATATCTATTCTTTCCGAAGAAATTTATGCAGTAAGCCCTGATTTACGAATTACATTACCTTATAAAAAAATAACAACAAAATTTTATTTAAAAGAAGCTCCACTTATTATGGAAAAAGAAAAGTTTTGGGAAGTAGGTGGCTATAATGAAGAAGCTTACTGGGGGTACGAGGACGTAAAATTTTCTGATAGTATCCATAAACACGGTAAGAAAATTAAAAAAGTTAGATTAAATTCTTTGCATTTTGATGGTTTTAGTACTATATTGGCTGACAAAGATAAAGAAACAAAAGAAATGTTGAAAAAAGAATTATTATCTTGTTACACTATTAAGGATTATCATAAATTTTTATTTTCTAAGTTAAAAATGAAAAAGGTTTTAGTGTTTAAAAAATATAACTCACCATTACTATGGTTAATTATGATTATAAAAACAAAATCCATATACATATACGAAGTAAAAAGTGCGATGAAGAGTTTAGGAGACCTTAGACACCACCAATGTGTTGGGGTAGACAAGATACCAGTAGAAATACATGATTTAATAATGCCCAGAACAGCATATGAGATGGAAATTCTTGTTAGAGATATTAATGAAAATAGAAATGGGGAATTATACGCTAAATTAAAAAAATGGGATAACAATGAAATAAATGAATACTGTAATAGCACAATAAAAAACTCAAAGGAAGTTACATTTACAAATATTTTTCTTAAAATTATAAAAGGAATAAAAAAATTAGTATGGGAAAATTAAAAAAATTAGAAAATCCATTTATTAAAGTGACTTGGGAGGACATCCCAGAAAACTTTACGCAAGAAAGAATTAAAAGAGTTAGGAGTTATTTCCAGAACAAATATAATTCTAAAAATGTTACCATACTTACTAGAGGAGTTGACCGAAAATCAGGCAAAGAACTAGACTTAGATTTAGAACAAAATATATTAGATACCGCATACCAAAGAAATCTTATGTCGCAATTTGTTATGGCAAATGATATGGGAATTGACATAAAGTTATTAAAAAGGTTGGACGACAAGGTAAACGCTGAATTAGCAGACACTACAGAGATAGACACCAAGTATAAAAGAGTTTACATTAAAAATATTAAATTCTCTAATTTTTTATCTTTTGGTGATAACAACTATCTAGATATAAAAAAATTAGGAGGGATAACCGTAATAGACTCCAACCCACCAAACTTTGGAGGAAAATCAGTTTTAGCTGTAGACCTTATACTATTTTTATTTTTTAACACCACCACTAAATCCACTAAGGCAAGTGAAATATTTAATAGATTTAAAAAATCCAATGAAGTTTTTGTACAGGGTGAGGTAGAAATTGATGGTCGTGACTACATTATTGTTAGAAAAGTAAAAAGAAGAAAAACTAAAAAAGGTGATTGGTCAGTAAGTACAAGTCTAGAATTTTTAGAAAGAAAAAAGAATGGAGAGTTACAAAATTTTACCGGGGAACAAAGAAGAGAAACCGAAAAATTTATAAAAGAATCCATCGGTACCATGAACGACTTCTTACTAACCGTACTATCAACAGCAGGGAATTTAGAATCCTTAATAGAGTCGAAACCAACAGAAAGGGGTAATGTACTAAGTAGATTTATTGGTTTGGAGGTTTTAAAAGATAAAGAATTAACTTGTAAAAAAATGTATTCGGAATGGTCCAAAAAATTAATATCTAATGTTTATAATATAGAAGAGTTAAAACAAGATATTAAAAAAGAAAAACAAGAAAACATAATATTATCTGAAAAAAATATAGACAACCAAAAAAAACTAAATAAAGTAGAGACTGAGTTAGTGCAGAATAATAAAACTAGGGACGAATTAATTAGTAAAAAATTTTTAGACATAGATACTGAAATACAAAAAGTTAATCCTAGATTAGTAAAAGAAAGTTTAGATGAAAATAATTTAAATTTATTAAGTTTAGATTTAAAATTAAAAGCGTATGGTGATAAAGAAATTCCAGAAGAGGTAGATTTAGAGATTTTAGATATTAAAACAAAAGATAGGGATAAAACATTACATAAAAAAATACAAAATACCACCAACTTAAAAAGTCTAAATAAAACTTTAAAAAATTTAATAGAATCAGAAATATGCCCAACCTGTAAACAACCATTAAAAGATGTTGACCACACACCTGAAATAGAATCTTTAAAAAAAGAAATAGGTACTTTAAATACCACTATAGAAAATGAAGAAACCAAATTAACAAAATTAAATGAGGTTGTAGAAAACATAACCACAAAAAAAATTATTTTTGATGATTACGAAAAAGAATTATTAAAAAAAGAAAGAGTTATATTGGAAATAGGTAAAAAAGAATTAGAAATTAATAAAATTAAAGAAAAATTAAAAAAGTGGGAAAACAATAAAAATAAACTAGAAGAAAATGCAAATCTAGATAAAAAAATATTAACCACAGACTCAAAACTAGATGTACTCAAGTCCGATAAAGACAATTTAATACGAGAAATAGAAGGAAATATTAATAAAATAAAAAACTCTGAAGATTTAATAGTAGAACATAATATTAAAATATCTAAAATTAAAAAAGAAAATGAAGTGGAGGAAGTTTTTAGAGCTTACCTAACTGTTTTTGGTAAAAATGGTATAATTAAAACTATTGTTAAAAGTGTCGTACCTAAATTAAATAATGAATTGATGAGATTATTATCAGAAGTCACCAACTTTATGGTAGAAATTAGAGTCAATGAAAAAAATGAAGTTGAGTTTTGGATGGTAGACAATGAAACAAATATAGAAAAACTACTATCAACAGGAAGTGGATTTGAAAAAACACTATCTTCACTAGCTATCAGAACCGTATTAACTAAAGTATCTTGCCTCCCAAGACCCAATATAACAGTTTTTGACGAGGTATTAGGTAAGGTAAGTAATGAAAATCTAGACCAAGTAGGGGTTTTCTTTGGACGAATTAAAGATTATTTTGAAAATGTATTTCTAATAACTCATAATCCTTTAGTTAGGGAATGGGGAGACAACACTATAACAATAAAAAAAGAAAATAATATTTCCCAACTTATTTAAATATTTATAAGTATGAAAACTAGGATAAAAAAATACCTTTTATTTATGTTTGGAAATTGGGAGACCATAGAAAAAAATGCTCCTTTAATGAATAACATAAGAGATGTTATGGACACTATCGTTACCACAAACGAGTTTAGTTTTGTGACAGGTGATAAAGTTATTATAATGTGTTTAAAATCAGAATTATCTTTTGAGGATATAAATCAGATACTAGATGAATTTTTAGAACCAAATATAAGCACTTATTTTTTAATGCCAAAACCTAGAAAATTAGGATTTAGAATGGATAAAAACTTAGAAAATCATTTATTTGGGTACCCACCAAATCGTACAAAATTAAACATAGACCCAAGAGTAGCAAAAGAATTAACCACTCAACTAAAAAATTTAATGGATAGTAAGGTTAAAAGATTTAAGGATGTTTTACTTAACCCCACTTCACCAAATCCAGACCATCATAAACTAAGACCACTTAATGTGGATAAGGTATTAGATAAAATAATAGAGGAGGGAATAGAAAGCTTAACACCTGAAGAACTTGATTTCCTCAACAAATATAATAATATTTAAAAAGAATAAACTTTTAAAACATTATTATATGAAATTTAATACAAACCTATATAAACTTTCCCTATTCACTGAAAATGTGTGTGAAGATTGCACCAAACTAAAAGAGATTTTAAAAGACAACAATATACCATTCTATAATAGAAGTATCAGCACTAAAACAGATGAAGATAAAAAAACTAATGGTGATAACAGATGGGATTTTATAGACGCAGAATCGGAGGACACTCGTTTTCGGTGGTTCACCCCTGTTTTAATAATAGAAGATTCAGACGGTAACATAACTTATATCCCTTCCGTACAAGATACTGTTAATTGTGATGGAGGAAAATGTCTAAATACTCTAACATTAGACAATATAAAAATAGTATTAAAACCTTATCTGGTTTAATATCCTAGAAATTTTATCGTAAAACCTACCTAAAGTAAAATTTATTTATTATATTTGTACTCTATTTTGTTAATACTGACAAAAAGTCAGTTAAATTATAATGGTACACTATTTGTACTATAATAGTTAGAAAAACGTTTAATAATTAAAAAGTAAATAAATGGCAAGACAAACATTCATAAACCAAGCAGAAATTTCTCATTATTTAAAAGATGTGAGGAAGAGAACAGTACTAACACCAGTTAGAGAAAAAGAATTAGCGAAGATGATGTTAAATAGTAAATTATCTTTGGAAGAAAAAGAAGAAATACATTTAGAATTACTGGAAGGTAATTTAAGATTTGTTATTAGTGTAGCTAAAGATTATCAGGGCCAAGGTATAGATTTACCAGATTTAATAGCAGAAGGTAATTACGGATTATTAAAAGCTATTAATAATTTTAAATGGGAAAAAGGATTTCGATTCATTTCTTACGCGGTATGGTGGGTAAGACAATCAATCCTACAATCACTTAATGAACATGCACGTACTATTAGACTTCCAGTAAACATAATACAAGAGCTCCACAAAGAAAGAAAAAAAGTGGGTGAAGAAATAACAAGATTAACTAGCAAACTAGCTTTACTACCTACTACTATAAATTATGATAAACCTATTAATGAGGAAGGTGATACATTAATAGATATGATAGAAAATAAAGACGCGGATAACCCAGAAGATATTTTTGCTCATGAAGTGAACTTAAAAGATGAACTATCTAATTTAATGTCTGGGTTAGATGAAAGAGAGAGAAATATAATAATAGATTATTACGGCTTACATAACACACCTATGACTTTACAAGAAATCGGAGACGGATTATCCCTCACAAAAGAAAGAGTACGTCAAATTAAAGAAAAAGCTTTACGTAAATTAAGAAATGATAGCTACCAACTGTTAGAATACTTAACGGATTAATATTTATACCATATAGACTACGGTATGAAAAAAAGATTATTCCCATTATTAATAACATTAGCAGCGTTAGCCGTTTCAGGTTCAGCTGCATTCTATTCAGTGTTTGGATTGAGTAAATTATTTGCAGGAGCGAGTACACAAGTAATAATAATGGCTGGTTCACTAGAGTTTGCTAAATTAGTAGTCGCGTCATTATTATATCAGTACTGGGACACTATAAATAAAATATTAAAAGGCTATCTAATGATAGCCTGTTTTGTTTTAATGGTTATAACTAGTGGTGGTATATATGGATTCCTATCTGGAGCCTATCAATCAACAGCAACACAATCTGAATTATTAGATAAGTCATTAATGATTCTAAATCAAAAACAAGTTAGGTTTCAAGAAACGAAAGAAGACTTGACAATTGAGAAGACTCAAATAAATAAATCAATTTCTGATTTAAGAATATCATTATCTAATCCACAACAAGTATCATGGTTTGATAAAAATTCTCAAACAGTAATCACATCCACATCTAGTTCAGCAAGACGAGCATTACAGGCAGAATTAAAAACTACAATTGCAGATAGAGACGTTATAAATCTAAAGTTAGAAGCCGTATTAGATTCAATAGGTAAAACAGATATAGCTCTATTAAACAAAGAAATATCAAACGAAGACCAAAGAGAATTAGGGCCACTTAAATATTTGGCTAGTACAACTGGTTGGCCAATGGACAGGGTTGTCAATTACTTTTTACTTTTAATCATATTTGTATTTGACCCATTAGCAATAGCACTTGTTGTAGCCGCTAATATGGCATTTGCACAGATAAACCCTAAACGTAAGGAAGAAGATTATTTTACATCTAGAAATGAACATCTAGAAAAAATAATAGAAATGGAGGCCCCAGTAGGGTTAAGAGAAGATAATATAACTGAACCATCAGAAGACCTTAAACAACGTGTAAAAGAGAACCAAAAGAAATTAAGTATAAAAGAAAATGGTGAAGACTACTTCAGTGATTTAGAAGGGTATATAGAATATATTAAAGAAGAGGATATAGAGAATTTAACCTACCCTAAATTTGTAGAGAAACACTACCCCAACAAAAAAGAGGAAGAAATAGAGATAGATGAGAAAAGAATGAACATTATAGGCCAAAATGGTAATGACGGACTACACTACGATAAAGAAAAAGAGAAAAATATAATAACATCTACCAACACCCTAAGTGAGAAGGAGTTAAATGATTTAAGTCGTGAAATAGGCAAAACAGAAACCATCTCTGAGGAAAAACCTATAACCCCCAAACAAAAAGACCTTGAAAAATTAGCCCAGGCACTTAATATTGAATATAGTGATGAAGACGTTGAATTAGATAGACTTACAGATACCACACAAACATTAATAAATAAGGTTATAAATACAGAAGAAGAAAAAAGCAAAAACACACTTAGATATGAAGGAAGGAAATAAACAAATTCTTTTATGTAATACTAATAGAACTAGTAAAGACTTTTTAAAATCTATAAAATTTAGATTAAATGGGAATTATAAAAAAATACCTAATTATCTTATTGAAAAAACAGGTAAAGTACATAATCTAAATAAAAATGATGTAACCAAGCAATACCTAGAAGGATATATCACCAGTGGTGTAATCGTAGTCTGTTTAGAAAATATGGGGTGGTTAAAAAGAAGAAGTAAAGATGGTAAGTTTGTTGACTGGTTAGGGGATATTTATATTAATAAAGTCCATGAGAAAAAATGGAGAGGCAATCTGTTTTGGGATATATATAGTGACAAACAAATGGAGAGTACTTTAAAACTAATCAAAAAGATATGTAATAAAGAAAACATACCTAATGACTTTATTGGACATAATGTTCTAGTCGATGGAATAGAACATTTTAAAGGAATAGTATCAAGAAGTAACTATAATGAATACTGGACCGATATAAATCCATCTTTTAATTTTGAATTATTATGAAAAGAAATACTATTAAAAACCAAACACAATACTGTAACGAACAGTATGATGAGATGAAATCACTTTTATCTAAAGCTAAGAATATGATGATGGAACAAGTAGAAGATTTAGAGATGCAAAGAGAGGAAGAAAAAACAAAGGAGTACGAGGTATCAAGTGGTAAAATAATAGTACACGGATATACAACTAATGATATTACCCTTACAGATGAAGAGAAAAATACTTACCAGGAAACAATGGATGATTTCGTAGAACAAGTTTCTGATTTGGTAGATTATAAATCATTAAATATATATGAAAATAATGTTGAATGGTCGGGGGTATTAGTTAAATTTGACACTGAGTTTTTCTACAGTGTTGGTGAAAGGAATGGTGTTTATCTTAGTGGTAGTATGATAAAAATAGACACAGAAGCATTAGAAATGTTAACGAGCCTGAAAGATTACTACCAAACATTTTCGGTAAAATGGGCAAAAGTATTGGCAGACAGAAAGTCAACTCATAAAATAGAACAAGAAAACGAATAATATGAACTTTTTAAAAAAATCATGGAAATGGGTAGTTGGGGTTATAGGGTTCTTTATCGGATTAGTTTGGGTTATGAACAGTAACAGCAGTAAGAAAGTTAAAAAGATTAAGAGAAATATCAAATCAAATGAAAAAAAGACTAAAGAAGTTGATAAAAAGATAGAAAATATTAAAAAGGAAAAGAAAGTAACAAAGAAAAAAATAAACAAGACCAATCAGGAATTAAAAAAGATTAAAAAGAAAAAACCAGTGGTAAAAAAGAAAACTGGTAAACAGGCGACTAACTCCTTAAGAAATAGACTTAAAAAAAGTAATTAACTATGAAAAAAATTAAATTAACAGAATCAGACCTACTCAACTTAATTTCACAAGTCATTAACGAACAATCATATAGAGGAGGAATTATTAAAGAAGGTGATATACCTTGTGATATATGGTGTGAAAGAAAATATGCTAAAAGAGGGTCTAGAGGTGATGTAGTTAAAATGATACAACATCTTTTAGCACGAGGTTGTGGGGAGTACGGACCATATAACCCAGATAATATGGGTGGAGGAATGAACCAAGGCTGTGCAGAGAATTGGGAAAATTGTGATGGTAAATACGAAAAAGAAACAAAGAAAGCGGTAGAACACCTCCAAGAGAACCTACAACTAGAAATAGACGGGAAGGTAGGTATTGATACTTTAACAGCTCTTTGTAGTATATGTTACGGTACCGGAAGTCCTAAGGACTCAGCAGAGTATATTTTATGTAATAAACAATGTGATTGTGATGACCAAGAAGATATTACTATTATTGACGGTATTGACGATGTGATAGAAAATATAGATTGTCCTGGTGATGGTGAATGTGATTTTGATGACTGGTGTTTTGATGATAATATTGATGGGGGTTGTGGTGGAGACCACTGGAGGGATTGTGAAAGAATTAAAGCATGTCTTTATTATGCAAGCCGACAACGAGGAGAACGTTGGTACCATTTCATAAAGTGTATGCAAGGTAAGTTCTCTAATCTAGGTTAATATAATGAAAAAACTAGTATTAATATTATTATTGTTTACACCAGTATGGGTCTTGAGTCAAACTATTGACACATCGGTTCACACTTTTACTGAACAAGAAGTAGTTGAAATGGATTCACTATTTCAAATATATGAACAAACCGATAGTTTACAAAAAATAGAAATAAATTTGTTAAATACACAAATTACACATTATAAGACATTACACATACAAGATAGTTTACACATAGCTTTTATGAATGAGAAAACCGATTTATTAAATCAAAGAATAGTTTTGTATAAAGATTTGACAAAAGAACTAAGACCAAAGTGGTATAATAAACCAGTAATTCACTTCTTTTTAGGGGCAGCAACAATTGTTACAGCATCTTGGGTCGTATCTAACGTTAACTAATATTTATAAGTAATGGCATTAACCAAGACAGATAAGGACGAAATAGCAAGAATAGCTAGAAAAGAAATAAAAGATTTTATGACTAAACCACAGTTTAAAAATGAAATCCAAAAACTAATTGCTGATGAGATAAAAAAGGGTAGAAATACTAGAACCGAAATTGTCGATATAGTTAGTAAGGTAATGTTAGAGTTGTATAAAACATTCTGGTTTAGACGTAGCATGTGGCAATCAGAAATAAAAAGAGTACGATAATGGGTATAAAAAATAATTTTGATAACGCTTTAAAAAAAGCTATAGAAGGTAAAGACAAGATGATGTATAAAGATATTTTAAAAAATGCCCATAACTTAGAAGAAAAAAAAAATATGAAAACACATAAAGGCAAGTCTTGTAAAGAAGTTCATCCTAAGATGTCCTGTAAAGAATGGGCTAAATCTAAAGAAACTGAAATGGAAGAAGCTACAACATCTGCAAGTGCAGGGGCGTTTATGGCTCCCCTAGGTGTGGACCCAAGATTTAAAAAGAAAAATAAGAAGAAAAAAGAAGAATTTGATGAAGCTACAACATCAGCAAGTTCTGGGTCATATGAAACACCACAGATGTGGGCAAAAGACGAAAAGAATTGGAGAGGAAAAGCAAAGACTCAGTGGCCTGGTGGAAAATTTGTTAAAATAAAAGATAAGTGTAAAACATTTCCATACTGTAATCAGGGAGATATAAATGCTTTAGATTTAACTGAAAATAATAAAATTAAGAAGGCGATAATTGAAGTCGCTAAAAAAACGGGTAAGGGTAAAAACTACATAAAAGAATTAGTAAAAAACGAATTAGAAGAGATTATAAGAAGAAGTTTTTATAAATCACCAATAACATCAATGTTAGGACCAAAGACAAAAATGGATAAGCCAATAGGTAAAATATTCACTATGGGGTCTAATGTTGGTGGGAAATACGAATAAATAGATATTTATAATAAAAAGAAATTATGTCAATAAAAGATACAGTATTAGCGTCAAGTCCAGATTTAACACATATTATTAAAAAAGCAGTTAAAAGAATTGGTGAAAACCATGCATTAGCTAGAGACAATAAAGGTGTTGAAATGAAAGCACAGGAGGTCGAAGAAGATAGAAAAAAATGGAGAGAATCCAAGGTTATAGAGGAATCATTAAAAGCGGTGGCTATTGAGATGGCAGAAAAAATGGTATTAGAAAACACGATAGATAATATGGTAAAAGAAAGTTTACAGGGACCAAGTGCTATAGGCAATAAATTAAAAAGTGTAGGAGCTGGATTTGTAGACAAACAAGGTACTTCGGATACTCTAAAGAAATTTGCTGCACGTCAGGAAATGGGGGAACAAGATACTAAAGATATGCCGGTTGTCTATCTACCTGAAGTACAGATTTGCTGGGATAGGAAAAAGGACGTGAGAGTGGAGTGTGGAGACGATGAAGAGAATATGCCTAGTGTTACATTAAAAGAGATAAATATTTGTTGGGATAAGAAAAATGATGTACAAATTGACTGTAAAACAGGTAAAGAAGTATCACTAGACGAAACAGTGACAGAGACAATAAAAAAACTAGTAAGTAAGAAGCTTAAGGATAAAACCAAACTTATTGAAGCTAGTAAAGTACCAGGACTAGACGCATACGAAAAATCAATTAAAAAATCTAAAAAAGAAACTGACGCCTACCACAAAGACACTAAAAAGAAGTTTAAAGAATATGATACATTTGAAGGTAATGAAAACCCTGAATTTCCACATCAGGAAAATTCAAAAACTAATGCAGATGGACAGTTTCAGTACTATAGAAATAATGAAGAATCTGATGAATTCATAGAGGATTTCGGTCATCCAGGGTTATTAGATTTTGATATTAATAATTTAGATATGGAGAAGCTAGCTAATTATCTGGAAGGTTCTTCAGCAACAGGAAACGCACAAACTGATGAAGATGGGGAAGCTTTAGGAAATGTGGTACCAAGTGACCTAGGCGAAAAAATGTTAAAGTCTTCTGAAAGAAGAAAAGAAAAGATATCCGCAGAAAAATCTTCTATGAGTAATTTAAGAGGCTATACTCCAGACGTACAAAAAGTAAAACAAGTAAAGGAAGGTGTAGTTTTGGACATAGACGGTATGAAGAAATTGTGGTCATATAATAAAAAGACACAGTAAATCTATTTACGAACAAATCTCTACACCTATCTTTATACTGATAAGATATGGAAAGAAGAAGATTATTACCCGAAGAATTTTTAAATTATGTAACTAAACAAATTAGTGCAGATGAGATGCGCTTATGGATTAAGACAAATAATATCCGCAGTGAAAAAACAGAATTATTCTTTGACTTTATAATTTCATTATTTTATATCATAGAAGAAACTTATTTAGGTGATGACGTGGTGATTACAGACGAACAAAAAGAAGGACATTTTTTATGGTGTTGGAAAAAAACTATAATGGACTTCACAAAGGAGAATATTGAGTTTAAACCGAAGGGACAACATTATAGTTATTTTTTTAATTTTTTTTATGAAGGGTTTTATAAAAGTGAAATTGACGAGAAAGTAAATAAACTTAAGAATTTCTTAAAGCAATTATTTAAATTATATGAGTTAAAAACAGAATCAGAATTAGATATGTTATCTGAAATTTATCACATATTAGACAATAACTTGACAGTTAATAAATAATTTTATAAACTTATAACCTATGAGAATAATTAACATAATGACAAATGAACTAATCATTGAAAAACAAAAGTTAGAAAATGAGTTAGAAAGAATTTTAAATAATTCTAGTATAACTACTGAAGAGATTTTAAAGAATTCATTAGAAGTACTGAATAAATTAACCCAGACAAATAATAATTTATTAACTTGGGAAGCGTACATAAATAAAGAAAAAGAAAACAATTAATATGGAAACATTAACACAATTAGAAACATTAGTAACAGCTATAAAAGTAGATGCTGAAAAATTTTTTGATAAACAGAATAAGAGTGCGGGTATTAGAGCTAGAAAATCTGCACAAGAATTAAAAACGGTATTACAAACTCTAAGAAAAGAAATTTTAGAAGAAAGTAAAAAATAAATGAATACTTGGATACACACATTACTATTTATATTTTCACTATTAGTGGTAGGGAGGAATATTTTTCTAATACTAACTAAACTATTTTCCACAGAACCTAGTAGGTATAAACTAAATTATAAAGAATTAATATTATTAGGTATTACAATTTCTTATGCAATAACATATATTATACATTAAATGACATTTTACGAACAAATAATAAAATTAGAGGGACACTTTCACAGTTTACGATTACATGAAGGACTATTAGTGATAGATTTAAAATTACCTAATAGTTGGAAAGTAAAAGAGGTTATAGCGAGTAGAGATAATAAAATACAATTACAAGTAGGGCCTAAAGACGACAAATATCAGATAATATCATTTTTTAGTGCTTTTGATGAACCCAGCACCATAACCTTACAAGAGGAAATATTAGAGGTAATTAGATGGAATAAAGAAATAGAAGAAAAAGATGCACTACTTAACCAAAAAATGTTGGAACTTAGAAAAGTATTTAATGAAAATAATATATATTCTTTAAGAAATTTAGATATAAATTTTAAAACAACTTTATTAGACTTAAATGGACAAACAGAACTTGAACCAGTGGTTAGAGAAGGAGATACAAAAGGACCAGAAGGAACTACTAACTCATAAAAATAAATTAATAGCCCAAATAAAAAAGGTGGGGGTAAAAGGGGTAATCCAAAAACCACAACCCAAATCTAAAGAACCAAATGGAATATGGAAGAAAATGAAAAAGTTTTTAGGTATTTAGACCAATGTGCAATAATAGCAGAAAATTTAGAAACACACAACTTATTTAACACATCACAAGTAAACCTCTCAACCACACCAGAAAAATATATAGAGATATTAAGAGAAATAGAAGATTTTGTTAAAATGAGAATAGACCGAAATCAACCAACAATCTCCCTTACCATAGGTAAAACAGAATTTATTTTTACTAAAGATTAATACGTGTACTGTTTTCTTAAAAAGTCTCTCTTGTACCCTACCCTCACCAACATATCATATAGTTGTTTACGTTGAACCGTAGTGGTGTCTGAAACAAACAAACAGTCATACCTCCCACTATTTAAAAACTCCAACTCCACAATACGTAATAATCTAGTAGCGTCAGATACGGTTTTTAAACTAAATAAATTAAAAATATCGTCTTCTTGGATAATTAATTTATTATTTAAAGTAAAAACCTGCTTAAAATTTTTATCTGACACATAGGTTTTAATTAATTCCTCAAAAGATATTTTACTTTTGGTGGTATGAGAATAAATAAGTTCAACCTTCCAGTAAGGAAGTAATTTTATTATATTATAATTAGAGTCACCCAAACTGATTTTTTTGTTCCTACCTAAGGAATCTTTTACGAATATACTTTCTTTAGTTGTCTCAGTAGTGATTATAGCTAATTCATACATAACTTTTTTTCTAGAAATATATTCTGTTATGAATTTAGGCTTTTTTTCTCCTATAAGTTTATTATACTTATTTAAAATACTTTTTTTATTGTTAGAAGAAAAAAATACTTTACTTCTTTCACCATTTTTAAATAAAACGATTTTGTACTTATTACGATTATAACTCATATGAATAAAGATTACTATAAAACTCTAAATATAAATAGAAGTGCGACCCAAGATGAAGTAAAAAAAGCTTTTAGGTCATTATCCAAACAACATCACCCCGACAAGGGAGGTGACGAGAATGTTTTTAAAGAAATGTCAGAAGCTTATGATACTTTAGGTGATGCACAAAAAAGAGAAGAATATAACCATAAATTAGATAATCCTTTTAATGGGGGCGGCGAAAGAAATATGGAGGACATATTTAATCAATTCTTTAAACAAAATCAACGGAGAACAGTTAGACGAGGTGGAAATTTAAGTATACCCCTTACCGTTTCCTTAGATGATGTATTTTTTGGTAAAACTAAAAAATTACGTTACAATAGAAATATAAATTGTGATGGTTGCAGTGGGAGTGGTGGACAGAGTCAATTATGTGGACACTGTCACGGTAGAGGTATGGTAGAACAAGCGGTTGGAAATGCTTTTTTTAGACAAATACGACAAACACAGTGCCCTGTGTGTAACGGAAAAGGTAAAAAAATATTAACACCATGTAACCAGTGTAGTGGTGAAGGTAGAACTAAAAAAGAATCTATAATAGATTTTCCTCTACCACAAGACTTAATGACTGGACAAGTTTATACGTTTAGAGGTAGGGGTGAAGAGATAGAAAATGGACATCCAGGTGATTTACACATACAAGTTGTTATTGCACGTCACCCCCACTTTAATGTAGCGGAAAGAGATTTAATTTATGAACCACAAATCAACATACTTGATATTTTACTAGGCAGGATTATAGAAATACCTTACTTTGGTACGCATCTAAACACCAATATACCTAGCTGTAGTTCACCTACCACCACCTTTAAAGTTAATGGTAAAGGGTTAAAAAAAGGAGATGGTACGAGAGGCAATATTTTAGTAAAACCACAAATTAAAATGCCGGACAAACTAAATAAGCAAGAAGAAGCGATACTTAGAAATTTATATAATTCACAAAATTTTATAATAGGGAGGTAATAAATCTTATAATTGTAATATAACCTACAATCATAGGTACAAACCCAAGCAGAATTACCGTAATTCGTTCAGCGGTGGTTATTTGGCCAAGAGTTTTATCGTAAACTTGTTTATTTAAATTATTAGATTTAGACATAAGATTTTTTTGTAGATTACTGACATCATCTACTAATTTTTTTCCTTTACAATTTTTACAAGCCATAATTTTTTAGTTAAATATAAATGTTGACACTTAACAAGTCAACAAAACTTGAAATATCACTTAAAATATATTATTATTATAACATGGGAGAACAAACAACAATATTTGATATTATAGAGACAGAAGACACTTTTAACTTTGAGGAAAACAAACAAAACCTTATAGATAATTTAGACATGCTTAAAGAAATGTCTGTAGAAGAACAAACACTTTATAAAAAATGGCAAGAAATGAATAAGGGAGGTAAGATGGCCAAGATAAAGAACAAATTATACACCTATAGAGAAAATCTATGGGTACCATCAGATTTAGATGACTTAAACCACACTATAAAACAGATTGAAGATTTAGAACCTTATGTTGAAATGGCAACCCCAGGAAAAGGTGTTACGGAATGGGTAAACTATCGTAAACTTATTCATACAATGGAATGGGTTGCAAATCCTGGACGTAATATGAAATTCTGGGTAAGAGATAGGAAAACTAATAAAGTCCTTGGTTTGATTTGTTTGGGGTCCGATGTTACAAGTATTAAAGTTAGAGACGCTTACATAGGTTGGGATAAAACTAATAAATTTGACCAACACAAATTAAATAATACAGCTATCGCAACTACCATATGTTCCACTCAGCCAGGAGGGTATAATATGTTGATGGGTAAGTTGATAGCAGCATTAACTACTTGTAAAACAATTAGAGACGCGTGGGAAGAAAAGTATGGCGATAAATTGATTGCTGTAGGTACCACATCATTATATGGCATTAACAGTATGTATAACGGAATGCCCCACTTCAAAACAATGGGAGAGACATCAGGTAAGGTTAGATTAAAACCGGATGATGACGCTTACCTACCCTGGAACAAATGGTTAAAAGAAAATCACCCAGAAGAACACCATAAAGCAATAAACGCTACAGGACCTAAACAAAATATCCTTAACAAAGTTTTTAAACATTGTGGAATAAAGGGGTCTACCTACGACCATGGGTTTAAGAGAGGGGTCTATCTTGCAATGATGTATGATAACGGTTGTGAGTTCTTAAGAGATGAGATAGAAGTAAGTGATTTAAAAATGAAACAAAAATTTATAGAAGACGTAGAATATACCTGTCGTTGGTGGAAACCAAAAGCTATTCGTAGATATAGGAATATGTATGACCAGGACAGAATTAAACCAGAACAATTATTCTATTGGGACACTATTGATTTATCTTGGGAAGATACCCAGAACAAATATATACAAGAAGTTGGGAGATAACACGTTACAAACAATATTATTAATATCATTATTCGTTATAGAAATAGTAGCTTTTGGGTGGTTGATTATAGAAGCAAAAGCATCTAGAAAACAAAGAGAGACAATCTTAGAAGTTGAGAAACAAATTCTAAACTTAGAAAAAACCATCATATCAATGGAAAGAACGATAATTAAAAAGGTAAATAAAATAAGTAATTTAACTAAAAGAGAAAAATTACTATTAGAAAATGAAAAATTAATAAAAAATGAAAAAAAACACAATTAAGAAAAGAACATTAAATGAATTAAGACAGGTAAAGACCTATGGGTATACACCACCATCACCCTCTAGAGAAAAAGATAAAAAAGATTCAAAAAACGAAAGTAAAATAGAAAAAAAGTAGTATATTTGTAAAATGGAAACAAAAGAAAAATCAAACTGGGATACATACGACTTCCAAGACTGGGTGGTTAGACACATTAACCTTATCTTAGGAGGAAGAGAATTAGCTTTATTTATAAGAAATAATTTTGGGTACAATGACCTAAAACTTTTTGGCAAATTAGAAGAAGCAGAGAATCTAAAAAGCGTGTACCAATCCAGTATGGTTGATAAGACAATTACCTATAGTGGTAATTTACAATGGACGAGTATTAATTTTTAAAAAATAAAATAAAATGGGAGGAAGTACAACAATGGAAAAAAGAGGCCATCATATATGTAAAATGGTGAACTACGCGGTAAGACAAAAAATCACAAAAGAAACGTCAAGACGTATTGGTGGTAAAATAGTGAAAACCCCAGGTGATGTTGAAGTTATGATTTATAAAAACAAAAGTAAGGTAGAAGGCGGTATGAAAGATATCAAAGTAGCAGCACAGAAAATATATGACATACTCAAGAAGGAAGGGAAAACAACTACTGTAGATAAGAGATTAATAAAGAAATATAATTTAGTATAATATTTATGTATATGAAAGTAGATATACAGATTTACCTTAAACGACTTAAAGACTTCTTTGACTCCGATATTGAAGCTAGAAGAGATATGTTTGGCCATTCAGAAATTGATATGGATGAATTTTATAAAATGGTCACTAAAAAAGCTACGATTAATAGTAAAAAGAATGGAGACCCAATGTTATCTGGTACGGAATTGTTAGAAATTGTAACAGATTTAGCACTTAAAGATATTAGAGAAGAAATAGAAGTAGCAAACTTTATTAAAAGACAACAAGAGGTAGAAAAATTATTCATTCATATTAAAGATGGGTTCCCCCCTCTCTGTTTAAATTAAACCCCACCCATATATTGACAATAATTTAATGATTAACTAATTTTAGTTTATGGTTGATAAAGTTAATAAATCTAACAGAATAACAAATGAATTGTTACTGGAGAAATATAAACCTATATTACTGATTAAATTATCTAAACCTACAACTATTAGGCTAGGGGATACGTTAGAAAAATTTGCTTTAGATATAAATGAAAAAAGTGGATACGAAGTACTTGTTTTCCCTAATGAAGAGGAAACCGACATAAAAATAGTAAGTGTTTGTGGTAGTGAGTTAGAGGATATATCAGAACTTAGAGATTATATATATAACAAATATAAATCACCTATTTTACAAGATATCCCTTTTACCAAAATTAAAGATATAATTAAAAAAAGAAAATAAGATGGATAATAAAAAACAAAATCAATGGTCCACTTACAGTACGGCATCAAGGCACGGATATCTAGATGAGTCTTCATATCATTTTAGTGCAAATAAACATCATAAATTATTTACAGATTGGATAAACAGTAATTTTAGTGGTAATGATTTAAAAATAATTGATTTAGGGTGTGGTAACGGTAGAGTAGTAGAATTACTTAATCACCCAACAAATAAGTTAAATAATTTTAATTATATCGGATACGACATAAATACATTTTGTCTGGATAAAGCCCGTGAAAAGTACAAAAATTATAAAAATATAAAATTTATAGAGTTAGATATTGAATATGAAAAACTTGTTGAAAAAGCAGATGTTATTTATATAGATAGTATTTTACCTATGTTTGAAAACCCATACGAAACTATTCTTGAATTGTTAGATATGTGTAACTATATTTTCTTTAATAGAACATCCATAAATCCCTCAGATAACGATGATGTAAAACAAACTAATCAATGGAGTGGTATGGATAAAGGACAAGTATCCTGGGTTATGTATGAAAAAAAATTAAATAATTTTATTCAGGAAAATAAATTAAACATTGAAACAATAGATACTGATACATTTATCTTAATAACCACTAAAAATGAGTAAAGAAAATACTTTTAACAAATTTGCTAAAAAAATTAGTGAGTTTGAAACACCACAAGTTAAAAAAAATAATGAAATGGTTGACCACCCACATCATTACGGTGGTGAAGATAACCAATATGAAGCTATTAAAGTAATTGAGGCTTGGGAACTAGGATTCAATTTAGGTAACACACTAAAGTATATTTCCAGGGCTGGTAAAAAAATTAATACATTAGAAGACTTGGAGAAAGCAAGTTGGTATATAAACAGAGAAATAAATAAATTAAAAAAATGAAAGGTAAAATTAACACAGACAAAGGAACTATGGTGGTAGAGTTCTATGAAAAAGACGCACCAAATACAGTAAATAATTTTGTTAAGTTAGCAAAAGAAGGTTTTTATAAAGACTTAAACTTCCATAGAGTAATTCCTGGTTTCGTAGCACAAGGAGGTTGCCCTAATGGACGAGGTGATGGTGGTCCTGGGTATAACATCGATTGTGAATTAAACGGAGAGAACCAATATCATGATAAAGGAGTTTTATCAATGGCTCATGCAGGAAGAAATACTGGTGGGTCACAATTCTTTTTAGTTCACGATAGAGCACAGACACAGCATTTAGATAGACAACATACATGTTTTGGTAAAGTAACAGAAGGTATGGATATCGTAGAACAAATCCAACAAGGAGATAAGTTCTCTGTAGAAATAGAAGATTAATGAAACACAAACTCTCTCATTATGTAGGGAATACTCCGTTAATCCCCATTACTATTGGAGGTTTTACAGTTTGGGGTAAAGCTGAATTCATGAATCCTAGTGGTTCTGTTAAAGATAGAATGGCAACCTTTATAATTAATAACGCAGAAAAAAACGGTTTAATATTTAAAGGAGACACCCTATGTGAAGCGACTAGTGGTAATAGTGGGATAGCATTTGCAATGTTAGCTGCAGAAAGAGGTTATAAGATGGTAATAATAATGCCATCTAACATGTCAGAGGAGAGAAAAAAAATGTTTGAGTATTATGGGGCAGAATTAATAGAAGCAGCAGAGGGAGATTTTGATGAAGCTATAAGAATGAGAGATGAACTGTGTTACACTAATGAATGGTTTAACTGTAATCAGTTTGATAATCCTTTAAATATTAAAGCACATTATCACACTACCGGACCTGAATTCTATAATCAATATAAAGAAGTGAAGGGTGAAAGAGAATATCCAGCAGTTTTTGTGGCGGGTACAGGAACGGGAGGTACTTTAATGGGAACAGATAAATTTTTAAAAGAAATGTGGCCTCAAATGAAATCCGTAGCAATTGAACCTGCAGAAAGTCCAGTTATGTCAGGAGGTGAACCGGGCCTACATGGAATACAAGGAATTGGTGACGGTAGTAAATTTTTAGTTGATTTAGATATGGTTGATGAGATAAGAATGGTAAGTACAGAATGTGCTAAAGCATGTGCTAGACATCTAGCAAAAAACTATGGTTTGTTTGTGGGAATAAGTGCAGCAGCAAATGTATTCGCGGCCTTCCAATGGTTAAGAGATAATGGTGAAACAGATGCTATTACTATATTATGTGATAGAGGAGAAAGGTATTTTAGTTGTATGTAAATAAGTAGAGTTTATTGATGGAGTAAGTCGTTTATGATTATATTTATTATAAACGACTTTTTTATGCGTGTATTAATAACCGAGGGACAATATAATAGACTTTTTGAACAATCTATTAGTAAACGATTACCCAGTGTTAATGGGTTAGACGGTGATTGTCTACCAACAGGAGATACATTTACACATAGTGAAGTTTATGGGGGAAGAAAAAAGTGGAATCCTATTTCCCATAGACTTAAAGATGTAGCTAGAAGTGCCCGACTTAATTATGGTGACCAAGATAAAAACCTTAAGAACGGCGCTATAAGTGAAATACAAAGAAAACTTAATAGTGATGGTTATAATGTTGCTGTAGATGGAATGTACGGTAACGAACTATTAAGAGCTTTGAAGGAGTTTTTAGATGTACCAATGTGTAACCAACAGGATGTTAACATACGAATAGGACCAAATGGATTAAAGGATTTAGAACTTTGGCCACCAAAACCTATAGAATTAGATAGTAATGTTGAAAGTGATGAGTATAGAGATGTGATTATGGCAGCTACTATAGCGGGAGAGTGTCCAAGATGTAATGAGGCGGAGATACATGCAATTCTAGCTACTATGTATTGGAGAGGTGATATAAAAGGTATGAGTATACCTAAAGTTACAGTAATATGTTCACAATATAATAATTGGTGTGGAAGTGAGAGTGATATACAAGGTTATGTAAATGAGGTTAGAAAAGATGGTAGACTATCACAAAGAATAATAGATTTAGTTAAAACGTTTTGGACGGGACAAAAATACGATGATTATGTATTCACCCATTATACTAATCCTAATAGAGACGATGTAAAGGTTGATTTAGAAGGTGGTGGTAGACCTATTTCTAAATCCTACCAAGAACATTACGACGAGACATTACAACCATCCGGAGCTAAACATAAATTCTGGTATGATAAGAAGTTCCCAACACCTAAGTAGACATTCGTGTTAATGGAAGTCGAAGGTATTTATATAATATGAAAATAGAGATAACAGAACAACAATTAAAGTTTATTAATGGGTCACTTTTAAATGAAGGTGGTATTAGAGACATTAATAAATTAGCAGAGAGATACCCCAAAGCAGAGATATACTTCCACCAAGACTTAGATGGTGTGGTATCGGCGTTAGGGATGAAAAACTATCTTGAAAGTTATGGTATTGATGTTATAGATTCACATGTTATACAATATGGGGATAAAGAATTTTCAGTTAAAAAACCAGATGCTAGTGGTGATGTAATGCCGGTACTCGTAGATTTTGCACACGGTAAACCAATCTTTAAAATACATACAGACCACCATGATTCACAAGCAGGGGTAGAGGATGATACAGCAACACAATTTAAAGGAGCAAGGTCAAATGTAGAAACCATTTCACAAACTATAAGTCCTAGTGATATTTTTAGTAATGAAGATATTATGATGATTAATACTGTAGATTCAGCAGATTATGCAAAACATGACATTGAACCAGAACAAGTAATGAACTTGATTAGAGATTTTGAATCAGGGGACCAAACTTACGAAAAAAAATGGATGCTAGGTCTTTTAACTAATAAATTACTATTAGCTTATAAAAACAAACCAGGATTTTTAGAAAATCTCGTAATGAACTCTTCACCATCCCTCATGAATATTTATCAAAACATAACTTCATATGCAAAAGAAAAAGGATTTGCTTCACCTGAAGAAATGGCACAAAACCAAGCCGACTACATCAAATCCCAACAAGATAGTGATAAGTTAACTTTAGATGGTAATATAATAGTACAGTACGGTGGTGGTGCATTATTTAAACCAGGTTCATATGATAGGTATACACCATTTAAGATTTATCCTGAGGCTGACTTCTTAGTGATTGCATGGCCAATGGGGTTAGTACAAGCTTCGTGTAATCCGTTTAAGAAGGATAGAGCTCTTAAAGGGGTAAATCTAGGAGATATAGCTCAAGACGTACTTAAAGTAATAGAACCACAATTAAAAGCACACATGATACCAATTTCCGTTATTAAAAGAGTAGGTGAAACCAAAGCAGATGATAGTAGTATTGGGTTTAAAACTTCGGACCTCTTCGCTTTATATAAAGACCACTTACAAAATATGCCGAAAGAAAATTCACAATATTATCAGATGGCTGTTGATATTATTGATGCCCCTTGGGATAGTCTAAGTGAAAAACAAAAAGCAGTTTTAGATAATATAACGGTTCCCGCTTGGGATGTTATTCAGGCTAATAGTGGGGGTCATAAATGTATAACAAATATTAGTGGACTTAATTTCTTTAGTAGAGCAACCAGAAACCCAGAAAAGGGTGGGTGGAAGAAAAAAGCAGACAGTAAACCTACCAGATATGTAGAGTTTGTAAAATGGGTCCAAAAAGAATTGGTAAATAAGATTAAAGAAAGTATAAATCAATAGATTACGTAATCTGCAGTATCTATCACACTAAAATCTATCTTCGTATACTCAACCTCGGACATATTCATTAAAGTTCCCACCTCTCTCTTCAATTTTGTCTCCGTAATTTCAGCTTCCTTATAATCGTGAAGAAGTGTTTCAATAGATTTGATAAAAGTCGTATTCTCTGCTTGTGCCTCCACTTCACTAATGTGGTAGTCCGTCAAACAATTTAAATTAGGTCTCCACCCACCACCAGGATTTACAACCTCATCCAATTCAATATCAGTAGATGGACTCCTATAAACACAAGTTGTCGCAGATGGTGTAATTGGTGGGTATTTAGTTTTATCTCTCCATATTTTTGTTAACAATAATAAACCAGTGGACGACGCATACACCTCCGCACCCAACTGTAATGCTTCTGTATAATCATGTGCAGTTTGTTGTGAATTAGAGTCTGGAATAGCATTATCATCACCCACATTATGTACCTGTGTGACACCTTGTTTGTCAAAAGGAGGGTCTTGGGCAAGTATGGCTTTAACATTATACTTTATGGTACCCGTATATGGTGCCGCTCTTTGTATACGAACTTTTTCCTCACTAATTATATCATCTGTATTATTGATTATAGCCTTAAATATTGCACTATTTGCTTTATCTGCCAGAACCTTACTTATAAGATATCCACTCCCAAGGACAACAGAAAATTTAATTCCTTGTTTAACAACGTTATAGATACCATCCAGCACTAAATCTGAATTAGTGATACTCTTTTGCATATGTTGAAATTCCTTCCACCCTAAATCATCTAATCCTTCCACCTTCCCTAGTTTTACTAACGACTTAAACTCTTTTTCACTTTTAACCGCGAGTATTACCTTTCTAGTTTCGTGATTACTAGTGTTAGCCACTATATCTTTAATAACGTGATTACTGCTCCTCATCTCTTCTACCACATTCTTTGCATTTGGACTAAGTGCGTCAAACTTATCAGCGGTCGGGTTATCAAAATATTTAATTCCAGATTCTATAGTGTCATCACTATATCCGGCAATTTTACTAACTGTCTTTAAGTGTTTGATAACCATGAGAATACCAAAACACTCGAATGCCCCCGCAACCAGAGCCCAACCATATTTCTCTTGTTTAATCATCGCATATATAGAAACGAAACCAGAAATAGTAGATACCACCCAACCAACTGGACCAAACCACATTGCTATAAAAGATATAGCGTCTGCTGTATATTCTAAACATTGCCAGGCATTACGTTTACAGGCATTAACCAAACCTTTTAAACCAGAGTTATCCCAATCAAAGCTTACGTTCCCCTCTAATAGGTCTTCTATCTCACACATGTCGAGTGTACCAACCTCAGTATGTAGAGCCTTAACCCAATCACCATTATATTTCTCAGACACAAAATCGGAAATATTATGAAAACCGTATTTGGGGATACAATACCACCCAGATTCTAATGCACCTTTTAAAGTAGTAATCTTCTCACTATACACATACCCAGTACCAAATAAACCATACTCTCCTGTACACCTTCCCATATTTCCAGGAGCAGATGAAGAACCCCAACCACTTCTTTGGTTTAAATTATATAGAATGAATTCCAAGAATGCCCTTGCCTGCGTCTCAGCATCTCCACCTCCTTGACCCATACCACCCCCCAAAGGATTATCACAATCACCACTAAAATCTGGGTCCGCCAAATACTTCTCTAACTCTCTTTCTTCTACATAATCATCAAAATGCCTTCTATGTTTGTGATATAGATGAACCCGCAAACCAGGAACGTACTGTTGTACCTTCTCTGGTATTACAGCATCTCTAATTAGTTCTTTACATCTCTTAACTAATAAACCAGCTATTACTCCTTGTGCACGTGGACCCAAACCAAAGGTTTTTTCTGGGTTAGGGTCACTAGGTGTCCCAAACTCTTTTGGGTATAAGGGCCACATATACTGTATTAAACCAACTCTAGTGGTAATATTGGGGTACCCCAGGAAACGAGCCACTCTTTTTGCTGTCTCATCACCAAATTTCCAGTCTTTCTTAACATATTTTCGCATACCTACCATCTTTGCGAATCCGCCTACTATTCTGAAATGACCTGCAGTATTCAGGAAGTCTTGTATATCACCAGCATCAGCAACTACGAATCCTGTCCCATCTTGGGTATAAGTGAATTCTTTATCACAACCATAAGTACATATCCACCACTCATCACTCACATTTCTCAAGTCCTGCTCCCAGTCATTCCTGTAAGGGTCTCCGCAGTCCCCGTATTGCAAATCTACTGTTTGTTGTTTGTCTTGTTCCATTAAGATTACAGTCTCACTTATTAAATCAATAAGTTGGGACCTAGATAACCGTAATGTTCTTTTATTTATACCCATATTAAAACTTCTCCATCATTTACACTGTAATTATTTGTCCCCAATTCTAGTACCTTATCACCAACACCCCGATAAGACTTACACTTATCTTCAATACAAGGTGGACAATTGTTATAAACTTTAGTAACTTTATCTTTAACTATGAATATTATATCTAAAGGTATTAAACAATCTTTCATCCAGAACGAACGTTCCGACACTTCAGGAAATAAAAATAGCATTCCCCCATCTAAATTCTCCCTACCCATCATACCAGTACTAATAGCACTAGGGGTTGACATCACCTCCAAAGGAACCTCTTTATTATCTATAATAACATTCATACTATTATAAATATAAAATGAATAAAGAAAAAAACGAAGAGATAAAAAAACAAATAAAAGAATTACAAGATTCCCTTGCAATGCTTAAATTAGTGGATAACACTAGTAAATTAGAAGTCCAAATCCTACAACAGAGACTCGATAAATTATATGATAAAATACAGAAAAATGAAAATTAAAACAAAGATTGAATATATTTGGTTAGACGGTACTAAACCAGAACAAACTTTAAGAAGTAAAACTAAAATTGTAGAATTAAATACTACAATTACTACTCCAAACCCAGAACAATTACCAGAATGGTCGTTTGACGGAAGCTCCACACAACAAGCACGAGGAAGTAGTTCAGACTGCATATTAAGACCTGTAAGGGTTTATCCTGACCCACAGAGGGTGGGGTCCTATCTTGCATTATGTGAAGTATTAAATGAAAAAGGGATTTCACATAAGACTAATGAAAGAGCAGAATTAGAAGATTTAGATTTTCACCGACACAGTGAAGATTGGTGGTTTGGTTTTGAACAAGAGTATGTGTTATTGAAAGACGGTAAACCATTAGGGTTTCCTAAAGACGGATACCCTGAACCACAAGGTAAATATTATTGTGGTGTAGGTACAGATAGAGTTGTGGGCAGAGAAATTGTAGAACAGCATTTAGATGCTTGTATGGCTATTGGATTAGATATCACAGGGGTTAATGCCGAAGTAATGTTAGGTCAATGGGAATACCAGTTATTTGGTAAAGGAGCATTAAAAGTTTCTGATGACCTATGGATTAGTAGGTATCTTTTATATAGGATGACAGAACAACACGGAGTCACAGTAGAACTACACCCCAAACCAATAGAAGGTGATTGGAATGGTTCAGGTATGCACGTTAATTTTTCTAATAAATCAATGAGAGAAAAAGGTGGGAAAGATATGATAGAAGGTATTTGTGATACTTTTTCTTTTTACCATGAAGACCATATTAACAATTATGGTAGTGATAACGAAAAAAGACTTACAGGGTTACACGAAACACAATCTATTGAAAAGTTTAGTTATGGTGTTTCAGATAGAGGAGCTAGCATGAGAATTCCCATATCTACCGTACAAAATAATTGGAAAGGTTATATAGAAGATAGAAGACCTGCAAGTAATGGAGACCCATATAAGATAACAAAAAGAATTTTAAACACATTAAAAACTGAGTTAGAAGCTATTGAATAATCGAAAAAGAATTTTTATATTTGTACTATGAATAGCCCTAATATAAAAAAAGATTTTAATTTCGTATTGAAAGCACTAAACAATACCAATAATAAAGTTATACATTTACCACCCTTACAAAGTTTAATAAAGAATTTTGAAAAAAAATGGTATGATTTATTAGGTCCAGGAATAATAGATTTTTATATTAATACTTTAAACACAAACTACAAAAATGCCATACAATATATTAAAAGAAATGAAAGACCCTAATACGGAGAAAAAAAGTTATGTTTTATTAACCGATGGTCTATCCCAGATATGGGAAATAAAAAGTGAAAAAGAAGCTACCAGAATAGCAAAAATGATGAGTGAAAATTCTGATAGCGGATGGAATTACAAAATTAGAAAAAACTGTAAGTAAAATGAAAATCTTTAAACCAAGTAAACACAAGTATAAATTTAACAGACGTAGAGCGTTAGACTGTAAGCTTGTAGAGAAAAGTAAAAATAATCCTGGGTACCTTAAATATATGATAACAATTGGGGAAAAAGACGGAACCAAACACACCCAACCGGTATATGGCAAAGATATGCAAGACGCCTTATCCAGACTAATTAACAAAGAAAGAACTATAAAAGTAGAAAAGAAAATGATGGGAAATCCATTTATATTCTTTCTACTTTGGTTAGCTTTCATGGCATGGCCAGTACTACTAATGGACACAAATGATTCACCGGTATTTTTATTCTACACTTTCGGGAGTGTCATAGGTTTAATATTAATAGGTACATGGTGGCATAACTATGTTCATAAAGGAGAACAATGAAAGACCCTTTAGAAAAAGATTTAGCATGTAGACTAGCATATGAATTTATCCTGGCGTCTATGGAAGAAGACCAGGAATTTGAAAACTTAGAATTTATAAACAAAGATTTACCCCACAATACTATAGATAAACTAATTGAACATTTTGAAAAAAGAGAAGAGTACGAAAAATGTTCCACCCTCCAAAAAATTAAATATAACAGATTATCAGATTATACCAAATATAACCTTTAATTGCTCATATTT
>Ga0080013_1001018_pt1 | contig 38022 bp, 44 predicted proteins | sample ETNvirenome_6_85_FD_69236 | JGI IMG/M metagenome (GOLD analysis project Ga0080013, IMG submission 69236) | Marine viral communities from the Pacific Ocean - ETNP_6_85 (SPADES assembly) (version 2) | ecosystem: Environmental > Aquatic > Marine > Oceanic | place: Pacific Ocean | collected 2013-06-19 | reverse complement strand
CAACCACAAAATTCCAACCTGGGTATTCCAAGCGCCAGCCGGGTAACATTACCCACAATACCCGCCGCAATTTCAACAGCTTGGAAAATACCCACCTGGGAAAACGCAAATGCCGAAATACCAGGGGTCGCCCATACCACACATCCTCCCCCGATCGGACCACACCAATCGGGGTTTCTGGGACCACCACAGAAAACTATAAAAACCCCCCGAATTTACTGCCGAATTTACTGCCGAATTTACTGCCGAATTTATGGGGCGACGGACGGGATTCGAACCCGCGACCTCGGGGACCACAACCCCGCGCTCTCCCAACTGAGCTACCGCGCGCCATAAATAGCCGAAATACCACAACTACAGGATATCGGAAAAATTAAAGTCGGGTCTGACCAAACGGTATCGACCCTCCCCCCCGGCCCCGCCGTTGGGGGGTGCCGCCCCCCGGCGCGCCTCACCGAGAGGTCGGCGGCCCCGGAGCTGGACCCCGCAGCCAGCCTCGCTTCCCGGTCGTCGCCGCCCCGTTCGCCGCGAAGGCCAGACCCCCACCCCCTGCGCGGTTCGCGTACCTTTCGAATCTCGCGAGGCTCGGCCTCCTCGGTGCCGTGACTGTCACGCCGATGTCACGGTCACGTCACGGCGTCACGGCCTGCCGCCTACCACACCTCGTCCCCCGATTGGACCCCACCAAACAGGGTTTCTGCGGCTCCTCGCACGAGGCAGGCCGTCGAGGCAGTGTGCAGTGCAACAGCCGATAAACTATATTATGGAAAGTACGCACTCTTATGCCGATTTAGGTTTTACCCTGTCCCGTCAATCACTTGAGCCAGCTCGCCCCTTCGTTGTGGACATGGTTTCCACTTCCTGGCGTGTTGCGTCGCCGTTCTGGTCATCACCGGTAGCCCAATCCACCCGATCCTCGGGATTCAGCTCAATCATCGGTACATCCTTCTTCGCATCTGCGATGTCATCGACCAGCTCGGCCAGGGCCGGTGTGAGCCCATGCTTGATGGCACCGCCACCCTCGCCGACGTGCTGCACCTTGTCGCCCCAGCGTGCCGGGTTGACCTTGGCCATCACCCACTTCCTGGTGTCCACGCGGAGCCTGTCGCGGTTGGTGAGCCGGTGCTGATGCTCCTTGACCGTCTCACCGTCCTGCTTTCCCACATCGCCGACCGGCACCCTCCCATCGGCGATATCGATCAGGTCGTCGGCCCAGGTCGTGAGCTGGTCGGATCGCGCTCTGGCATAACGGGAGCGGAATATCTCTCTCGGATCGTCCGGTCCTGTCGTCTCACAATAGAGCCATCGATAGATGGTTTTCCTGTGCGGCATGTGATCATCCATGCAGATGACCCTTGGGCTCTCGGCACTTGCGAGGCGTTCACAGAACTCGTTGATGATGTCGATGGTGCATTCGTGCGGTCGTCCTGCTGGTCTTGGATCGGTGAGAGTTGTCGGCAGTGGGTCTGGTCCTGGCGACGGTCCAGGCTTGTCTCTGTTCTTGGTCATTTCGTTCAAGCTCCTGCGACGATGATGAGCGGGCTGAATACCGCGAGAGCTGCTCCTGCTGCGAACATGGCGAGAGCGATGATTGCGGTCATCCGTATCCTGCTGCGTTTGAGACTGCGACGCTCATCTCGATGCAGGGCTCGGTTCCGGCTCGGTGTTGGAGCTCCCTCATGAAGGCGAGGCCTGTGACGCCTGCTGCCTTGACCCAGTCTCGGTGGAGGTTGAGGAGGCCTGGGAAGTCGAGGCGCATGGCGCACCTATCGATGAGGTTGTCTGGCACCTGTGTGGTGGTGCTGTCGATCTGGATGGCGTCGAGGGCTTCGATCTGGTCCTGCGTCTGGGCGAGGAATGGCACGGTTACGGACCCGTCGTCGTTCTTTTCGGCTGCGACGAGGATTGCACATTCCGATGTCCATCCGCTGCCGTTCCTGGCGTCGCATGCGGGGAAGGCAGCCGTTTCGAGGTCGCGGAGGTGGTCACCGGAGACGCGGTTGAAGGTGACGATTGCGGTCATTGGTCTGCTCCTCTGGTGTTGACGATGCGCTCGGCCTCCTCGATGACGGGGATGAGCGCCTTGATGGCGACGTGCGGCCAGATCATGTTCGCTTCCTGGGCGCGGATGAGGCGGCGGTTGAATGGGCCGAAGTCATCGATGCTGTCGGCGATGCGGCGGTCGAGCGCTGCGACGAGCTTTGTGGGTGACATCGGATGCTCCTCTCGGGGGTTGCCGTGTCGGGCGAGATTTTGGCTCCAGCGAGATCGAAGATCAAGAGGCGGGAGGAGGGCCTTCAGGCCCGTCCGTTTTTAGGGTGGTTGCAGCCTCTCCTCTTCTCTTAGAGAGATTCTTCTCTCTTCTCTCTCTTGCATTGGACTCCAATGCGATTGCCATGCGCCGCGCATGCGGCCCGCATTCACGATTGTTTTTCAATGGGTTCTCAGTGCAACATTTTGCCCTTGCACGATTTCGCCCAGTTTTCGCACAGTTCGTGCAGCCTGTGAGAACCTTTCGCATCAGCCACGGTGTTTCGTGTGATATCAACGGCTTAATGCGGATTGGATGCGGGCCGCATGCGCTCCGTATGCGGGGTGCATTAAGTTGTTGGTTTCGTGGGGTGATTTTCAGGGTCTTCCTGAATCTGCACAAAAACGTGCAACGCGTCCCAACGGGTCCAGCCATTTTCGGGCATAATTATGTACCCCCTGTTCGTTCTTTTACGACTTCCGCCCTTAGCGTGGGAATGTGTCCCCTCATCATAGGATGCACCCACCGCTAAGTCGTTGTATTCGGCGAAACCGCTTGCACACGCCGTCGCCCTTAAGTGGTGCGGCTGTCACACCTTCACCCCTTTATGGCCCACGGGGAGTGGCTGGGCTTCTCGCCGTCGAGAGGGGTGCGAACGGCACCCTCGGGAGGCTTCGCCTCGGCGGGCACCAGGGTCATCGACGGCACCCCTGCGGCGGCGGCCTGCTCCTTCATGTCGGCGGGCGTGAAGCCGTGGCGGCGCATCAGAACACCGAGCATAGGCATGAAGGAGCAGGCCGAGACGAATGACGGTGAGGCGGTAGGCCTCGTAGTCCTGGTACTTGTGCATCAGGCTTGCTCCTCGGTTTCGGATGGGAGATCGGCCACTCTGCGGTGGTATTTGCAGAGCGCCATGACAGCGTCGGGGTCGTCGGAGATGAGCGGGAGGCCGCAGCCCTCGACGCGGCAGATGCCGACCTGGAAGACGATCCTGGGGCGGTCGAGGGAGCGGGCCGCCTTGGCGGCGGCGGTGTCCTGTTCGAGCGGCTTGGAGAGGTCGCGGACGAGGGCCGGCACCTCCTTGATGTCGATGCCGTGTTCTATGGCCAGCTCGACGGCCTTGGCCGCCAGCTCGACGTAGATGATGGCGGCCCCGTTGGCTGCCCGCCGCATGATGCGGTCCACGACGTGGCGCTTCATGGCTTCACCCCATCGGGGCGTGAGGGGCGCACCCTGGCGGCGGCGAGGCGAACGCGCTCGATGCCGAGGGTGCCGGGGCGGCCCGACTTGCGGAAGGCCTGGGCCAGCTCGCGGGTCCACTGGGTGGACTGCCAGTTGGTCATGCCGGCGACGAGGCGGGCGCGTTCCTGGGCGGTCGTCTCCTTGGTCATAGCTCCAGCTCCTCCTGACGGTGTTCGCCGCAGCGGTCGCGGCGGATGGGGTAGCGGCCCTCTCTATAGTGGCGACGATCTCGCGCAGCTCGTCGGCGGTGACGGTCACCACACGTCTCCCTGCGTCGCCGCCCGCAGCACATGGTGGAAGTAGGAGGCCCGCCCTGTCCCGGCACTGGTGTTGTAGACGCGCTTCCAGTAGTTCGCGAGGCCCTCGAAATCGTCGGGGCCGGGCAGCCGGTGGGGGTCGCTCCAGTACTTGGCCCTGGCGATGACGACGCCGAGCGCGAGGTTCCAGTGGAGCTGGTCGGCGAAGTCGTCGCGGTCGATGAAGGGTGCGGCGAACGTCTCGACGCCGTGCATCAGGGCGGGCTCGGCGGCTATCACCCTCTCGACCATGTCCCAGGCCGTGGCGGGCTCGATTTGGAGCGGGCCGCGCGCGGGGCCGCCGCCCAACTGCCGCAGATGCTTGAGGCCGCTCTCGGCGAGGGCGGTGCCGAGGATCAGCATCCCGGCGCTGGCGGTGTCGAAGGGGTGGCCGATGCGGGCGAGGGTCGGCACGACAACGTAGGTCCAGTACTCGCGGGGGACGATGCCGGTCATGACAGAATCTCCGGTACGATCTCGAACCGCTCGTGGGTGAACCTCACGACGAGGCCGGGGCGGAAGGTGTGCCGCAGGGTCGCCGTGGGGGCGACGGCCCCCGCAAACGGCACCTTGATGACGGTGGGCATCACCCACTCGTAGATGGAGCCATCGGCGTAGCCGACGATGAGGTGGGCCGGGACGCCCGCGTAGTCGCGGTAGTCGGCGAGGGCCTTCATGGCACCAGCGGGGACATCGATGGGCTGCGCGCCGATGGCGAGGCCAGCCTCCCGGTCGGGACCGTTGAAGGCGATGGGGATGGCGAGGCCGATCAGCTTCAGCTCCGAGAGGTCGCCGGGCGGGTGGTCGAGGCCGCCCCGGTCGAGCATGCTCATGAGGCAGCTCTCTTGGCCGGGCGTCTGGAAGGAGGGACCGGCGAGCCAGACGCGCTTGGCGTCCTCGTAGCGCTTCGTGACGGTCATGGGGTTGTGCCCCTCGTTGAGATAGTTGGTGACCTGGGGGACGTTCATGGGTTGCTCCTGGGGTTGGTGGGGGCCGCAGTATGCCTGGGGTTGGGAGGGGATGCAAAATAATTTGCAGAAAGTTCTTGACGCGTCCCAGACGGATAGGTGAAATTTACGGGGCGGCCATCCGGTCGCCCCCTTTTGTCATAACCCGAGCGAGGAGATCGTCATCATGGAGACATACGGACTGACACTGAGCGCCCCCCGCAGTGTGAACACGCGGTTCGGCGAGAAGACCCTCCGCAAGGCCACCCCGACCGAGGCCTTCTGGAGCGCGTGGCGCGAGGACAAGGCCGCCGTCAAGAACGCGGGTTGGAGCCTCGGCAAGGACCGCCGCACCAACCAGTGGGAAGTGTGCCACTGGGGCAGCGTGTCCGATGAGGTCGTCGCCGAGCGCAAGGAGGCCGTCGAGGCCAGCCGCGCGGTCGAGGCCATCGACCCCAACATCCACATCCCGGCCCCCGAGGGCCTCAACTACTTGCCGTACCAGCGGGCGGGCATCGCCTACGCCGCTGGCCGCACTTCCACCCTGATCGGCGACGAGATGGGCCTGGGCAAGACCATCCAGGCCATCGGCGTCTCCAACCTGACGGCGGCCAAGTCGGCCCTCGTCATCGTCCCGGCCAGCCTCAAGATCAACTGGCGGAACGAGTGGGAGAAGTGGGACACCAACGGCCACACGGTCGGCATCGCCTCGACCAAGGTCGGCGTCCCCGAGACGGATGTCGTGATCGTCAACTACGAAATCCTGAAGAAGCTGCACGACGGCCTCCGCTCCCGCGAGTGGGAGCTGCTGATCGTGGACGAGGCGCACCGGCTCAAGACGCCGACCGCGCAGCGTACGAAGGAGGTCTTCGGCTTCACGCCTACCGACGCCGCCAAGAAGAAGGCGCGCCTCGCGGGCAAGGCCGAGCCCCAGGCGGTGACGCCGATCAAGGCCACCCGCCGCCTCCACCTCACCGGGACGCCCATCGTGAACCGGCCCGTCGAGTTGTTCCCTCTCGTGAACAGCCTGGACCCGGTCGCGTGGCCGTCGTTCTTCCCCTACGCCCTCCGCTACTGCGCGGCGGTGAAGAATCGGTGGGGCTGGGACTTCACCGGCTCCTCCAACCTGGATGAGCTGCAACGCAAGCTGCGCGAGACGGTGATGATCCGCCGCCTCAAGAAGGACGTGCTGACGGAGCTGCCGCCGAAGGTGCGGCAGATCGTGACGCTTCCGCAGAACGGTCTGGTCAGTGTGATCGAGGCCGAGCGGGCGATCATCGATGAGATCGAGGCCCGCCTCGATGAGCTGCGGGCGGCGGTCGAGCTGTCCAAGGCTTCCGACGACCCTCGCGACTATGCCAACGCCGCCGCCGAGCTGGCGGCTGCCGAGCGCGTCGCGTTCGAGCGCATCTCCAAGGTGCGTCACGACACGGCGGTCGCGAAGGCCCCCGAGGTCATCAAGCACGTCGAGGAGGCGGTCGAGCAGGGTGGCAAGATCATCGTGTTCGCGCACCACCACGATGTCATCGATCAGTTTGTCGAGGCTTTTGGCTCCACCGCCGTCACGGTTGACGGGCGGGTGGCACCGGACGCGCGGCAGGCACTGGTCGAGCGGTTCCAGACGGACGACAGCGTCAGGGTCTTCATCGGCGGCATCCAGGCTGCTGGCGTCGGCCTCACGCTGACGGCGTCCTCGGCCGTGATTTTCGCGGAGCTGGACTTCGTTCCTGGGAACGTGACCCAGGCGGAGGACCGGGCGCATCGCATCGGGCAGCGGGACAGTGTGCTGGTTCAGCACGTCGTCCTCGACGGCTCCTACGACTGCCGCATGGTCGATCTGATCGTCGCGAAGCAGGCGGTCATCGACGCGGCGCTGGACGACGACCACGCCGAGCGCGTCTACGACGACGTGCCGGTGTTCGTGAACCCTCCCGTCTCGACCGAGCCCAAGGAGCGGGACCGGCTGGCCGAGGAGGCCGAGGGCATCACGGTCGAGCAGAAGGCGGCGATCCACGCTGCCCTGAAGGCGGTGGCGGGCGACGACGAGGACTGGGCGACCGAGAAGAACGGCGTCGGGTTCAACAAGATCGATGGCCGCGTCGGCCACTCGCTGGCGTGGGCACCGTCGTTGTCGCCCCGGCAGGCGGCCCTCGGTCGTCGGCTGGTCCGCAAGTACCACCGGCAGATTGATCCGGTGGTCTACGAGGTGGTCTTCCCGGCCTCGTGATCATTAGGGCGGGGCTCCGGTCCCGCCCCCTTTTGTTATAAGCGCCGGGGCTGGCTCGGCGCACATTGGGAGAAGATCATGGCAGCAGCACCACCATTCAAGGTCTACACGGCAGCCGGTGAGTACGTGGCAGCCTGCAAGTACGCGAGCGATGCCGTCGCCATCTGCGCGATCAGCGGGAGCGGCACCGTTCGCCACGGCCACAAGCACATCGTCTGGCGCGAAGGCAGCGAGGAAATTTCGGCATCCGAGAGCTACGATCAGGCCGCCGACATCATCCTGTCCCGAATCACGGGGAGGGCATCATGACCGAATACACCCACCTGTTCCGGGTTCCGGCCCGGTTCGCAACCGACCACGCCGAGAGGGGCCTGCCGACCGGCACCCTGGTCAAGGCCAACCGCTCGGTCCACACCTACCGCTGCACCACGGCCCAGGTCGAGGAGTGGCTGTCGGACGCGGTCTACTACTCCGAGGCGCAGGGGTTCGATTTCCCTGACCAGCGCATCGTGATCGCATCGGCCCGCCGCACCGCCTTCCGCGCCAGGGAGTGGCTCGCGAAGTGGCGGCGGTCGTAATAACCCCCGGATATTTACGGGAGGGGTTCGCGCCCCTCCCCTTTTGTCCTTTCCAACCACCAACCGAGGAGGCTGTCATGGCCAAGACCAAGCTGCGTAACGACGCCACCGAGAGGGTCACCCCAGACGAGTGGGGCACCTGGGCGAGGCTGTCGAAGAAAGTGCTGGCCCTCTCATGAGGCGCTGGTCCGCGACCATACGGGCCGGGGGCATCTTCTGGGAGGGTTGGACGTACGAACTCTGCCGAGGCCCCCGGCTCTGGTGTGACCTCCGCGCGAGGCTCCACCTGTACCACTACCCCCACCGGGCTGCGTACATCGCCCCGGTCAACCCCAACCGAGGAGGGTCCAATGGACTTCGCGATTGAGAACCACGGCAGCATCGTGCAGCTCTTCCCGCTGCACGATGCTGCCACCGCCTGGGCCGAGCAGCATCTCCCCGATGACTGCCCGCGCCTGGGCCAGAGCTGGTGCGTCGAGCATCGGTTCGCACCTCCCATCATCGACGGCATCGTTGCCGATGGGCTGGAGGTGCAGGCCGATGGATGACAGCCCTTACCCGCCGATCCCCGCGTTCCTGCGGAGACGGCCCGAGGACGACCCGCCGTTCCGCAAGCAGCGGCGGCGGAAGATCAGGTGGAAGATGCCCAAGTACATCCCGCCTGAGAAGATCAGGAAGACCAAGGCCCAGATCGCCGGGCTCGCCCGGCTGGGCTGGTCGCGGTCCTCCATCTCCAGCATCAGGCCGTCGCAGGCCGATGTCATCATCGCGGCTGGGGACGAGGCCCCGCCGCGCAACCGCAGTCGTAGGAGGAAGTCATGACTACCGAGATCAATTTCGATGACGTGAGGGCCGTCTACGTCGAGCGGCGGTTCAGCCGGAACGCCGGGTGCTACGTCACCCACCTCTGGATCAAATGCCGGGGCGACACGGATGGGTATCGCGCGAACGCCAGCGTCCACGTCCGCTGCTACGGCGGCGCGGACGACGCGGAGCCGCCCGAGGTTTGCATCGTCCCCGAGGAGTAGCCGACCCAGACGGGTCCGAATATGGTGCCTGCCAGCTCGCGGCTAGGCTGGCGGGCACCGACCCCTGCCGACAACATCAACCCGCGTGACCTGGGCAGCCGCTGCCCCGGCGCGCCGACATCGCAAGGAGGTGTCACCATGAAGATGAAGCAGCCACCGAAGGAGCGCCCGTGCAAAATGTGCGGCACCTCCTACACCCCCTACCGTTACGAGCAGCTCTTCTGCTCGCCGACGTGCAAGAAGCGATGGTGGCGGCGGGCCGAGGTCCGAGGTGCCGCCGTCTATGATCTCCTCGTCAAGTGGCGACGGTCGAGGGGCAAGGACAAGACCGCCACCCTCGGGAAAATCTGTGGCGTAGTTGACCACTGGATGTATGATGACGAGGACGCCGGGCTCGCCCGGCCACCGAGGTCTAACTGAGACGGGGCGGTCTACGGGCCGCCCCTCCCCCCCTTGTCGCGAGCCTGCTGCGTCTCCTTCGGATAACGCCGCCTGCGCCGCCCGTCCTGGGTTGTGCCGCTCCGACCCTTCCCCCCCCCGCCGACCTTCTCCTCGACAATCGCCCTGAAATATTTCAGCCCGCGAATCGGTTCCTTCCCCGCCGCCTGCCTCCGCTCCTGATGCTCGCGGAACAGGCCCTCGCCATCGCCCAGACCCTGCCGCAGGAACTCACCCGCCCACTTCGCGTCGTCGTCCCGGCGCTGGCTCCTGACCCGCTTGCCCCAGACCTCCTTCGACACCCGGTCGAACGTGGCTATGAGAACGTCCACGGCGTCGTTGCCGGGCGCGGCCCCATTCCAGCGGGCCTTGGCCGCGTGTCGGCCACTCTCGGTCCACCTCTCCCGCTGGGCATCCTGCTCGGCCAGCTCCGCGTCGCATCGCTTGTGGTGCAGCCGCCCGTCCTTCGCCTCGAAAAAGTCGCGGACTGTCGGCCCGACCTCGGACCACTCCTCGGCGCTGCACCGGGCCAGCACGGCGAGGGCACGGTCGTGGTCCTGAAGCGGGCCCCGGAGCTGCATGTAGCTCTTGATCAGCAGGAGGTACGCGCCATGCTCCAGGCACGACAGGTGGCCCGTGTCGCGGTCGTAGTCATCCGGGTTGAACTTGAACCATTGGCCCGCCACAGGCTGCTCCCCTTCATATCAGGTGGTCGCGCTCTTCCGCCGTCGCCTCTGCCTTGGACAGGTCGGCGAACCCAGCGGTCGGCGCATCGAACTGCACCGTCACCGTGCCGACCGGGCCGTTCCTTTGCTTCAACAGCAGCAGATCGGCCAAGCCCCGGCACTCCTCCATGTCGGCGAGCCAGCCGGTGTGCTTCTTGAAGTTTGTCTCATCGGGCTCCTCGTTCTGGAGGTAAGCCTCCTCGCGATAGACCGCGATCACGATATCTGCCGACTGCTCGATCTCACCGCTCTCGCGTAGATCGCCCAGTGTCGGGCGCTTGTCGGAGCGCTCTTCGAGCTTGCGATTGAGCTGCGAGAGAGCGAGGACCGGAACCTTCAGCTCTTTCGCCAGACCCTTGAGGCCCCGCGTGATGGCACTCACCTCCTGCACCCTGCCCTCGGCGCGCGCACCGGGCGCGGGGGCCATTAGCTGGAGGAAATCCACCACGATCAGGGCGAGCCCGTGCTGTCTCTTGAGCCGCCGCGCCCTGGTCCGCAGGCTGGACACGGTCAGGCTGGCGCTGTCGTCCACCCACAGGGGCAGGCCGAGCCGCGTGGGCTGGAGCCCCATGACCTTGGTGAAGTCGTCTGAATTGATGCGGCCCGTCCTGAGATCGAAGCCGCTGATCGCGGTCATGCCGCTGATGATGCGCGTCTCGATCTGCTCGACTGACATCTCCAGGGAGAAGAATGCCACGGTCCCGTGGGCGGCGGCGGCCAGCGCCATCGTCAGCGCCAGCCCGGTCTTGCCCATGCTCGGGCGGCCCGCCACGACGATGAGGTCTTCGGCCTGAAGCCCCCCCGTCATCACGTCGAGGTCGGTGAGGCCGGTCGTCACCCCGATCAGTGCGCCGCCGCTCTGGTAAGCCGCCTCGATCTGGCGCGTTGCCCGGTCGAATGCGTCGCTCGGCGCGACCAGCCCGGTGTCCACCGCCTCCGTCTCGGCCAGCTCGTACAGCTCTGCCTCGGCCAGCTCGATCTGCCCTTCGCCGTCGTCGTCGCGGTCGTAGTCGTAGGCGCGGGCGACCATCTCCTGCCCTGCCTGGATCAGGGCGCGCCGGATGGCGGCGTCCTTGACGGTCCTGGCGTAGGTCGTGGCATAGCTCGGCAGAGCTATCAGCCCGGCGATCTGGGCGAGGTAGGTGGTGCCGCCTATCGCATCCAACCCCTCCGTCGATTCGAACCAGTTCTTGAGGGAGATGGGGTCGGGGCGCATGGCGGTGTCGGCGAGGCGGCAGCAGGCATTGTAGATGGCAGCGTTGGCGGCGCTGTAGAAATCGCCCGGCGCGACGATCTCGCGGACCTCGTCCAGCAGCTCGGGCTCGGTGAAGACGGTGCCGATCAGCATCGCCTCCGCGTCGATGTTGTTGGGGAGGGGGCGGGGGCCGGGGTCGTAGTAGGTGATCGACCCGCTGGGGAAGTTGCGTTGCTCGTTCATTGGTGGGCCGCCCGGTCGCCCTCGTCACCGATAAACTCCAGCAGCGTCGTAGATGTTCGACGCTGTTTCGAGTTCAGCCGCATCTTACGCAGGCCCCGGTCGATGATCTGGCAGCAGCGTGATTTCGATATACCGTATTCGGCGGCGATATCAGTCGCTGTCCGTGGCTCGGAATGGAGTGGGTCCAGGCCGAAGTGCTGCCGGATGATGTGCTGGGTGCGCGGGGCGAGGAGGTCTAATTCTGTATCGATCAGAGCGAGTACCTCGGTGCGTGAAATCTCCGCGTCGGGGAGGAGGGGGGCCGATGCGTGGGACAGGTGGGCAAACGCCATTAGGTCTTCTGGCGACGCCTCAATCTCTGCCGTGTTCGATGGCAGCGCCCACTCCTGATGCTGCGGCGGGACGAGTGCTTCGGGGGCGCATCCGAAGAACTTCGCGAGCGCGAGGACGCCGCCCTTCCACTCGCCGCGCTTGTTCAATGCCGGATCGCGGAGGTTCAGGAGCTTCCCGATTGACGCCTGAGACACGCCCGACGCTCTCCACAACTGCGCCGCGTTTGAGTACCCACGCTGGCGCATGGCCATGAGGAGGTAGTTGTTCCGAACCTTGAGCGTGAGCGAGTAATCTTTCATGCCCTGCTTTCCAGAAGCGTCGTACCCCACAGTCCCGTCAGGATGGCGTCGGCCTCGTCGTCGGTCGCCACCCTCCGACCGAGCAGCCGCTCGCAGTAGGCCCAGACCTCGGGCTTCTTGGCGTGGCCCTTGCCCTTGCCCATGACCTGGGCGCGGATGGTGGACGGCCCGGCGCTGGAGTACCGAATCTTGTGGCGCTCGCAGAAGGCGGTGACGATGCCCTCGTACCCACCCCACCTCTGGCTGGCGCGGTAGCCGTCCTTCATCGCCATGAAGTTCACGTTTTCGTAGGCCACGAAGAGAGAGGCGTCGGCGGGGGGAACCAGCCACGATTGGAGGCGGGCCTGGAGACTGAGGTAGGGCTGGCCGACGCGACCGCCCGATCCCAAGTCCCACCGCCCGCTGTCGATGACCTCGCCCCTGGAACCGACGAGCGCGTAGCCGGTGTGGCGTCCCAGGTCGAGGCCCGCGACTAGGTGCTGGTGCCCCCCGCCGTCTGGCATGGCTAGTGAAGGGGTGCCGGGGCTTCGGTGCCCACGGTCGAGCGGACGCCGTCCTCGCGGAACAGTTCGAGCTGCTTGTTGAGCCCGAGAACCTCGGCCAGCCAGCAGAGCTGCTCGATGAAGTCCGAGGCCTTGGCGGCGTCGAGCTTCCGCAGTTTCATGACCAGCCGCAAGGCCTCGGTGTTGAGCCCCTTGTCCTTCAGAGCCTTGAACTGGGCGGCCACGTCCATCGTGCCGTCACTGGTCTTCTGCTTGGAGCTGTCGAGATACTTCACCGCCTTCACGATCTGGCCCTCGTTCAGCTCAACGATAGGCTGGTCGCCCGCAATTTCGAATTTCGGCACGTCGTTCTCCTTCAGGATGGGGGATAGATGTCAGGCCTCAGATCGTGACGCGGGACGCCCGTCGCCTCCTCCACCGGGATCACGTAGGGCGGGGAAATCTTGCCGCTGCGCCGCCAGTAGTAGACGTTGCCGGGCTTGGTGCCCACGGCACGGGCGAGGGCGACGGGACCGCCAGCGGCCTCGACTGCCTTCTCAACTGCGCTCTGATTTGTAGCCATGCCGGGAGCATATGGCGGGGTGGCCCTCGCTTGCAAGAGATTTTGCATGAGGGGGTTGCTCGCAAAATCTCTTGCTCCTATGATCGTGGCCCCCAACCCAGGAGGAAGTCATGAAGATTTTGAGATTGGCCGCCGAGAACATCAAGCGCCTGTCCGTTGTCGAGATCGAACCGGATGGTGCGCTCGTCCAGATCACCGGCAAGAACGGGCAGGGCAAGACGAGTGTCCTCGACAGCATCTGGTGGGCGCTGGCCGGCACCGACCCGATCCAGGCCCAGCCGATCAGGAGCGGCGAGATATCCGCGAAGATCGAGGTGGACCTCGGCGACGAGCAGGCCGAGCTGCTGGTCACCCGCCGCTTCACCGCCAAGGGTTCGACCCTGAAGGTGGCCGCCGCCGATGGTGCCATCTACCCGTCGCCCCAGACCATGATCGACAAGCTGTTTGGGAAGCTGACGTTCGACCCGCTGGCCTTCATGGCGATGAAGCCGCGCGATCAGTTCAACGAGCTGTCGGGCTTCGTGCCTGACGTGGACTTCGCCGAGCTGGCGCGGCAGGAGGCAGGCGACGTGGAGGCGCGGCGCGACATCAACCGCGACGCGAAGGCTAAGGCCACCGTCATCGACGGCATGATCGTCCCCGCCGAGCCGCCGAAGGGGCCGGTCGATACCGAGGCGCTCGGCGAGAAGCTGGCCGATGCCCACCAAGCGGCGGCGGTGAAACAGACTTGGCGGGACGATTGCAGCCGCGCGCGGGACGATATCGCTCGCGTGCAGGAAAATTTGGAGGCCGCCCAGAAGAGGATAACCGCTTTCAAGACAGCCCTCGATAAGTTGTCCGATAACGAGCCGCCCGACCCGGTCAATACCGCCGAGATTCAAGAGCGCATCCGACAGGCCTCTGCCATCAACGAAGCGTGGTGGAGAGTCGAGGAGCATTCCAAGCTGACCGGCGAGCATGCCGCGCTGGTCGAGCAGTCCGAGGCGATCACCGAGAGGATGAACAAGCGGGCCGCCGCGAAGGAGGCCGCCATCGTGGCCGCCGAGCTGCCGGTCGAGGGCCTCGGGCTCGGCGACGGCGTCGTCCTCTACGACGGGGTGCCCCTCGATCAGGCGTCCGACGCGGCGCAGCTCATGATCTCCACCTCCATCGCCGCCGCCCTCAACCCCGACCTCCGCGTCATTCGCATCCGTTCCGGCAGCCTTCTCGACGCCGACAACCTCCAGGCGCTGGCCGACTTCGCCACCGAGAAGGACTTCCAAATCTGGATCGAGCGAGTGGCCGATGCCGGCGGCGTCGGGTTCGTGATGGAGGACGGTCACCTCGCCGGGGTGGAGCCGAAGCCGAAGGAGGAGAAGGCCGCGCCCAATCACACGTCGAAGAAGGGGGGCGGCACCAACCAGCGAACGAAGAAGGCCGCACCCCCCAAGGAGGAGGAGCTGTTCTGATGCCTGACCCCACCTTCCAGACCGTGAGCGCAACCCAGCTCCCGGCCCTCTTCAACAAGTCGAGCTACTCCACCCGCTGGATGCTCTACCACGAGTTCCTGAACCGGCAGCTCCACGAGGTGGAGGAGACGAGCCGCATGAAGTGGGGCAAGATCATGCAGCCCGCCATCGAGACGGTGGCCGCCGCCGATCTGCGGCTGGAGGTGGAGCCCGACGAGCAGTACCAGCGGCGCGGCCCCATCGGCTGCACCAGGGACAGCATCATCACCGACCCGCAGCGCGGGATGGGGGCGCTGGAGATCAAGTGCATCTTCGACTACTCCGTCTGGGCACAGAGATGGGGCGGGGGCAAGGCCGTCCCCCTCGACTACGAGGTCCAGCTTCAGGGCCAGATGCACGTCGGCGACGGCGACACCCCCTTCGACTGGGGCGTGATCGCGGCCTGGGTCTGCGGCGACCTCCAGTACTTCGAACGGGAGAGGGACGTGGCTCTGTGTGAGGAGCTGGAAGACGAGGCCGGGGCGTTCCTGGCCGAGGTCGAGGCGAAGCGCGAGCCCGACCCCTTCGGCCTGCCAATGGAAGTTCCGCTGCTCGACAAGCTGGTGCCCATCATCGATGACGAGGTCGCCGATCTCCGCGACGAGGCCGACGCCTTCGACAAGGCCGAGACGGCGCGGATGTACGGCTGGGCGCAGACCGAGAAGTCGCGCTTCACCAAGCTGGAGAAGGAGCTGAAGGCGAAGGTGAGGGTCATGGGTGGCGACGCGGCGACGGTGCTGCTGCCCGACACGCGCATCTACCTGACCCAGTCGGCGTCGAAGGACAGCGTCGTCTCCCTGCCGGCAGAGATGCGGGAGTGGCTGCTTCAGCATGCCGACGAGATGTCGCAGACCATCGCGGACTGGGAGACGGTGACCCGGAAGGGCGGCGTCAGCACCAGGATCAAGGTGGCCGAGGTGGACGACCCCCGCAGCCCGCCGCCAGACACAACGGAGATCGGGGCATGAGGATCGAGCTGAAGCTGATGGTCTGGGCCGCAGCGTTCATGTGCGTCCTGGGCTCCAACGGGCTGGTGCTGGGCAACGACGGCGCGCTGCCGAACGCATGTGTGTGCGACAACTGCGCGACCGACTGCATGCGGGAGCGTCCCACGCACAAGACCCTCGTCTTCATCACCCAGGAGGGAACGACCGTGATCCCCGGCATCGAACGGTGCGATGCGCTGGCGGCCTGGATGCAGATGCAGTGGGACAAGCACCCCATCTCACACGGCTATTCATCGGGGGCCGCCGCAGCCATGTGTTTCGGGGAGCCGCTCGATGAAGATGAGTGAGCCCACCACCTACCTCGAATGGCTCGACTGGGCGCACAACCGATGGGACGGCCCGGTCCCCAAGGAAGAGCTGGAGGCCGCCCGCCTCCGCTTCGCAAACCAACCACGAGAGGAGGCCGACAATGGCGAACGATCTGGTAATCCTTGAGCAGCAGCTCACCCCCCTCGCACCCCGGTTCGAGGACGTGCTGCAAGGCACCGGCCTGCCAGTCGCGAAGCTGATGCAGACCGTGCTGGTGTCCTGCGAGATCAACCCCACCCTGCTGGAGGGTGTCTTCCGACCGACCCTGCTGCGCGGCGCGATGACGGCGGCCTGCCTCGGGCTGGAGGTGGACGGCGTCTCGGGCCAGGGCTTCCTGCTCCCCTTCAAGGGGCGGGCCCCCACGGTCCAGTTCATCACCGGCTACCGAGGCTTCCCCACCATCGCCGCCCGCTCCCAGGTCACCATGAACATGGGCGTCATTCGCGAGGGCGACGACTACGATTTCCAGCTCGGCTCGGGCGGCTACATCAAGGTCAAGCCCAAGCTGGGGAAGGAGAGCGAACGCCCCATCATCGCCACCTGGGCTACCGCGTCCCACCACGACCGGCCCGACGTGATCGAGGTGCTGTCCATCGACCAGATCATGCTGGTCAAGGGTAAGTCGATGGGCGCGAAGAAGGCCAGCTCGCCGTGGAACGATCCTCTCATCGGCTTCCCGGCGATGGCGGCCAAGACGGCCCTCCGACGATGCGCCAAGCTGGTGCCGGTGCGCGGGCTCCAGCTCGCGTCGCGCATGGAGGAGGCGTTCGAGGAGCAGAACCTGACCTCGGGCATCACCCCCGACAAGGGTCTGGTTCTCGACGGCGAGGTGGTGGACGAGACGCCCGCCGAGGATGAGGCACCGAGGGCCACGACCCAGGAGCGGCTGCACCCACCGAAGCTGATCTTCTACAAGGCCTCGGGCACCAGCGTGGATTGCCCCGACGCCGACGCCTGGACCGCCCGCATTGTCCGAGGCATGACGGCGACCAAGACCACCGCCGACCTCGACGGCATCCGCATGCGGCACGAGCCGCTGATGAGCGAACTGAGGAACCACGGCATGGACGACCACGTCGATGAGGTCGAGGAGGTGTTTAAACGCCACAGGGAAACGCTATGAGCAGGCACACCTACGAGACGGTTCGCGGCTCACGCGGACTGCCGGTGCGGGTCACCTTCACCTTCACCCCCGGCGACCCTGGCCAGCTCGTTGTGCCATTCTTGTGCGGCTTTCGAGTAATGGTTGGCGTGTCCACAGATCGGACGATTACCAGCAACGCGCCGTGCTTGTTTCTCGCAATACCAGCACCGATAGCGTTGGACGTGTGCCTTCCTATCGAATGCTTTGTGTGGGTTTCTTAGCGCGGGCATATCGGTTCCCCTTCCCCTCATATATAGGTGTTGTGGGTGTGGGTGTCAACCGGATAGGCATGGATGGAAGATAGAGCCACGGAAGTCGCCGGGTCCGTCGAGAAAGTCCACGTCAAGGTATTACCAGACGGGCGCATGTGTCGGCGGGACGCCGCCGCCTATCTGGGGATGAAGCCAAAGACCTTGTCGATGTGGGCGCTGGATAAGACGGGACCGGCATCCATAAAAGTGGGGGGGAGGGTCTTCTATTACAGGGACGATCTTGACCGCTTCATTCGAGATTTACCTCCCATCGTCCGAACCCTCCCACCCACCGAGTGCGAGCTAAACGTCATCGAGGCGGCACAGGACTGGGCAGATGCGACGGAGGGCAGCAAGTATGGGCCGATGCAGCCGCAGATTAAACAGGCCGAGATTGCCCTGATGGGTGCGATGGCGGACCTCGCCGCTGAGAACGATGGGCGATGGACACGATGAGCAAAGACCCCACCAAGCACGTCGTCCGGTTCCTGCTCCTCGGCACCAAGAACGGCGACGCGCCCACCGTCTACCGGGAGACGCCGTGGGAATACGAGCATCTCCCGCATCAGGTCGAGAATGCTGTCTATGTGATGTGGCGGCCCGATGGGGAGCCCGTCACCGACGACGACGACCGGGCCACGATGCACTGTCCCTTCTGCTACCCCCGCGCCCCGCTCCCCATCGACAATCGCATGGCCTCATAGGCCGGAGATCGGGACCATCCCCATCTTGAGGGCTTTCAACAACATCTCTGCCGTGACCGTGATGCCAGCCTTCTGTGCCTCGATCAGCACCACCTCGACCGCCGCCCGCGCCCTCACGGCATCGAACGCCAACGTCTCCCCGACCTCGTAGCTCAGCGCCCCTTCCTTCAAGTTTACGTCGAGCATCACGTTGCGGCGCTCCTTGCCGTCCCGGTACGTGATGAGGCAGGGGCGGTAGTCGGTCGGGGATGCGACCGGCCCGACAGCGCAGAACTCGATCCGCACGTCGGTGATACCGGCAGCTCCCTGGTAATTCTTGCCGGGGAGCATGGTGCAGGCCGCCAGGAGCAGGGCCAGGGTAAGCGGGAACCAGGGTAGCTTTTTCATGTCGCCCCTCCTCGGCGGGGGTATGCCCGGAAAATAGAGATGGCGCTCCTGGGGCTCCCCAGGCCGTTCTGGGCTATGCCTTCTTGGCGGCGGCCTTCTTCTTAACCGGCGCGTAGCCCCGCGCGACGATCACCATCTGGTCGGGCTGATCGGTATAGGCCCCGAGGTCGAAAGTCACCAGACCCTCGACGCCCAGCTCGCGGAGGTGCGCGACCACCTCCTCGCGGAGGTGGGGGTCATGGCCGATATCATCGGCACTCATCAGGGGCTTGGTGAAGACGACTTCCTTCATAGCCATGTCAGCTCCTGTCGTCGGCGTTGCGGTTCTTGCCGATGTTCCCGGCGAGGACGTTGAGGACGCGCGAGATGATATCGAGGACGCGGTTGTCCTGATTGGTCCGCGTCAGTGCCGTGATCGCGGTTGCCGCAACCGATAGGCCAAGCAGCGCATCGACCCACGCGGGGAGTACATCGAGGAAGTTGTTGATTGCTTCCATCTCAATCTCCTAGAAAGGCTCCACCAATAGGCTCCGTTCCGCCGCCGTTCGACCCCTCATCTGGAGGTCGTACAGTCGCGCGGAGTTCAGTTTTATGGCCTCGTCCATCCGTATGAGCAACACTTTAATCTCCGCGAGCCGCTGTGATGCGTCCGAATGCGCGGCCAGCGCGCCGTGCCCCCGGATATCGGCGAGAGCTTGTTCGATCTTGTTGTCCAGATCGATGGCATAAGCGATGCCCCCGATGATGAGCATTGCCGCCGCCACCCCGCCGCCGAGGGTGGGGAGGCGTTTCATCCCTCTTCCCCCTCTTCGGCTTCTTCCTTCTCGGCCCGGCACGCCTCGTCATCGGCTTCAGCGTCATGCACCGACGCCATGCAGTTGGCGTCCAGCAAATCGCGAACCTCGGAAACAGGAATTGCCAGCGCGAACTCACCACGGCTTCCGGCAACCGTCACGCCAATGAGATACCCTGCGCTGTCGTAGAGAGCGCCGCCAGAAGAACCCGGCGCGGCGGCAGCGTCGAATTGAATTAACGGGACTTCCTCGCCGTTCGCCCAAGACACTTCCCAGGCCCGGTTGACCGACGACACGATACCGCGAGTCACGGATGTATCGAGGCCGCGCGGGTTGCCAACAGCCGTCACACTTTCGCCGCGATAGATGTGGGCATCTTCGGGCAGCACCTGAGCCGCCACGGATGAGCGCAGATTGTCGGCGACCAACTGTAGCAGCGCCAAGTCACGGTCCTTGACTCGGGCGATGATATCAGTCTCGTAGGACAGTGCCCCAACCTGGCTGTGCCCGTCGTAATCCTTCTGGCTGACCGTGACACGCCGCAACCGCTCACGCTCGATCTCCTTCACCGTCCCGTCAGGCGCGCGGTCTTTCCGCGTGACGATGGAAACATACCGCTCAATGCAATGGTGTGCCGTCAGGACGAGACGATATTCGAGAGAGATGAGAGTGCCGGAGCAGCCGCGCCCGACGATGAAATTCGTCTCGTCCAGCGTCTGGTTCATCTCCTCAAGCGACCAGGGGGCGCGGTCGTTAGCCCGCGCCGCCCACGGCAATGATGCCAACATCAGCGCAACGAGAGTGAGTACTCGCACGAGATGTCTCCTTCATTATTAAATCAGTCATCCTGCCCTCGCCGGTCGATGTAGCTGGACGTGTAAATCTGGAGCCGGGTCGTGCCGTCCGAGGCAGACAAGCGCGACCGGACCTGGGCGCTCGTGTTGGTCAGTGCCCTGACTTGATACGAGAAGGCATCGTTCGTACCCATGTCGGCTGCGCCGAAGTTCGATCCGGGCACGGCGCTGAAGCTGGGGGCGGCGTCCGTCTGGCTAAGGGCCGAGATCAGGCCGGCAATCGTACCCTCGCCACCAAGGTCCAGATGAACATTGAGTATGGCCTCGATCACGACGCCGGTCGGAACCGTCAACGTCTCCGTCACCGCCGACGTGCCGGGGTTGGTGGCCGACTGGTCCTGCACCTGGACCTTCCACGTAAACTCATCGCCGGTCTGCGTGAAGTCGATGACGTTGGCCGAGCCATCGGTCAGGACCGCGCCGATGCGGCGGAAGACATCGTAGTCGGTCGGCAGGGTCGGCGCGGTTGCGCTCTCGGAGAACAAGACATCGACCACGCCCGTGTCGTTGCGGCGGATCAGGTGAACGAAGTACCACGTCGAGGAGTCAGGTGTACCGCCGACGCTCTCCGACCCGTCGAGGCCGCCAGCGTCGTCGCCGACCGCCCAGGCTGCGTCGATCTGCTTGGTGATCTCCGACGCCAGGACGATGTCGAAGGCGTTGGTGCTGTCTCGCGCTTCGCCAGCCGTCACGTTCACGTCGTGGTCGGTATCGGTGTCACGGCTCAACGTCAGCCCGCCGATGGAGCCGCGCGGCAGGCCGGGCGCTCGGCCAGCGTTGGAGTGGTAGGCGAGGAGAATGACCGTGTCGTCGGCGGTCGCGTACCAGAGAGCCCGGTCGCCAGCCACCGTCTTGATGTCAGCGCCGCCGAGGTCGAGCGCCGCCCCATCGGTCATCGTCAGGTTGGCGTCGAACTGCGTCATGAACAGCCCGCCGGCGGTGACGGTCATCGAGGCGAAGCCCGTCGTCCCGGTCACGTCGAAGTAGTTGCCGTCCGTGTCCACGACCAGCGGGTTGGCGGATGTCAGGTCGCCGCCTTTCGTGAACCGCTGGGTCGCGGTGAATATCTGGGCCGCCGTGAGGGACGCCGCCCCGAGGACGGTGCGCGCCGCCGCCGCGTTGGCCGCCCCGAAGAGGTTGTCACCGATGAAGGAGCTGACGGGGGTGTCGCTGTCGCCGGTCGGCCCGTCGCTCGCGATGGGAGTGCCCGCCGAATCGTAGGCCGCGTACTTGCTCGCCCGATCAGTCTCGTTGGGCAGCTCGTAGTCGGTGCCGGTGTCGGTGTCGGGGGCGACCAGCGCCTTGTCCATCCGCCGATCCACCCGCTGCGCGATCATCGTCAGGCGGTCGAGTGCGTCCTCGTGGGACGACGCGGGGAAGGCGTCGCCATCGGTGTAGCCGGTGGTCTGCGTGATCGCCGGGACGATGTCGATGAGCAGCGTCGTGCCGCTCGCCGGGGTGTAGTCGGTCGGGGAGGTTGATACCGTCAAGGTGCCGCCCGCGTCCACGTCGGCAGCCGACAGCGTGTACTGGGTGCCGAGGGTCCACACCGTATCGACCCCAGCCGCCGACCGCAGCGTCACCTTCACGTCGGCCTTGAGGAGGTACTTGTTGGTGATCGCGAACGATGCGGTGCTGCCGTCGCCCGAGTAGCTGTCTGGTGTGATTTCGCTGTTGACGGTCATGGGATCAGCCCTTGTGGCAATTGTGCGGCGGGTGGCTGGTTGTCTGGATCGAGGAGGCGGTCGAGCTTGAGCGCAAGCTCTCTGTCCTCGGCCTCGTCCACGTCCACTATCCAGCCGGTGCCGAGGCGACGGAGGCCAGCATACTGATAACGCGCCGCCTCCACGTAGTCCTTGTATATCCGCTGCAACTCCGTGCGCCTGTCATCGTCCGTGTCAGTGTTGGTGAAGCTGCCCACGGCCTCGCTCAAGGCCTCCCGCAACCCCAGCATGGCCCCACCTGGGCCGGGCAGATCGATCTCCTTGCCTGCGATGACCTTCAGCCGCTCCTCGGCCTCGGCGCTAATCTTGATCCCCAGGATTTCGGGGTCGGGCAGCGACAACGGGCCTCCCAGGCGGATGTTCTCCTCCATCACGAAGTCGCGGTGCTGCGCGGAGATATAGAACGGCTGCACCTTGTCATCCCAGCGCCCAGAGCCCTTGTGAATCTCGTTACCGTAGAGGTTGTGCTGCACGGGCGCGACGTGGATCGCGGCCCACCCATTCAGGACCGCGTACAGCGGTGCCACCAGCGCCCCGGTGTCGGGGTCCACCCGTGTGTTGCGCTTGCGGTCGTCGTAGAAATCCTCAAGCGTGTTCACCAACGACGACATCGGTTTGAACGTGCGCGCCAGCCCGCTCAGATAGTTGTTGAGCGTCCCGCCGCCCTTCGTGAAGGCGTTCATCATGTTGCCGAGGCCCGCCACGAACGACCTGTCGGAGAGCTGCTCGGCCCAGGCGGCCACGACGTACTGCACGAGATCGGTGTTCGCCTGCGTGTCGTCGCTCCACTTCATAAGATCAATCGTGTCAGCACTCACGGCTAGCAGAGTGCCCAGCGGCTCAAGCCCGACGTACGAAATGTAGACGTGCTTGGCGCTTTCCTCGACCGCACCGACCGCCTTGAGCGCGGCTAGCACCGCGTCATCGATCAGCCCGGCGTCCTTCTTGATCTTGATCGACCACGGCCTCCACCCGATTTCCATCAGCGATGCCCGTTGCGCTCGGTTGCGCGGGCCGCCGCCGGTCAGGCCGATGTCCCCGTACTCGTCGTCGCCTTCGCCGCCGAGCAGATAGTAGTTGCCGATAGCGCCCATCACGCTGGACCCCATGACGATCCGCGCGATGGCGATGTCGGCATCGGCCCCGCCGGCCAACAGTGCGCGCCACGTCCCCGGCATGAATATCCCCACAGGCGAATTCTGGAACGTGTTGCGGGTGATGTTCTGGAGGACATTGCGGAACGGCATGGCGATCCGACCGATGATGGGAACGTTCTGGATAGCCTTCATCAACGACGAGAGCTTCCCGTGCTGGCGATCAGTGAACGTCAGATAGGCCTGCGCCTCCTCCATCGTCGCTATCAAATCCGGCGGCGGGTTGCGGAGGTCATCGACCATCAGCAGGAGAGCGTCGTCGCGGTCCATGCCGTCAGTGATGTTGGCCCGGTAGCGGCGGTAGGCCATGCCGTAGAGCACCATGCGACCAACGACGGCTTGAGCATAACGGTCTTCGCCGAAGAGTGCCCGACTGGACCCGACCATGACTTGCCCCATGAGGTAGGTGGCCTTGCCCTGCGGCGATAGCTCCGAGAACGCCTTCTGATTGAAGACGTTGCTGTCGAGAACCCGCTCGATCTTGCCCAGGGCGTTGCCTTGCTGCCCGGTGACCATAGCCTGCCATGCCAACGCGAAGGCCTCGGGCTGCGCCTGCCACCACCCATACATTTCGGCAGCCACCTCGCCCATCAGTATCCGGTCGGAGACGGGGCCGCGCCCGACGAGCTGGCTGCCCAGGTTGCGGATCGAGCCAATCCCAGAGGCTGCCGCTCGGATCACGCCCAGCTCCCACATCTGGAACATCTGGTTGCCGACGATGTTGCGGATATGCGTCTTCAATCCGTACAGCAGACCGGATATCCAAATCTGGAACACCGCGTCGCGCGTCTTCGCGAGGGCACCACCCAGCTCGATGAACCTGTTGCGAGCGCCGCCCGGCTCAAGGGCCGAATACATCTGGGCAAGCCTCACCGCAGAGGCCTTGCCGCCATGCTCCTCCAGCAGATCGAGCATCTTCTTGGTCGCGCCATCGGTGCGGACCAGCCGCGACCGCGCCGCGTTGATGCGCGCTATCGCTTGGCGGCCCGCTGCCGTCGCCGGGTCAGCGACATTGGTGGGGATGGGGCCGGTCGAGCCGAGGAGCCGCCTTGCCACCGCCTCGTTGGGCACGATCTGCCCCTCGACCAGACGCCTGATCTCGTCAGGCAGGAGCGAGCGGGGATCGACCGGCATGTTGAATGACTGGAGCGCCCGCGCGATCTCGGTCTGCGCGCCCTTCACTTGGAGCAGTATCTGGCCGTGGAGCGCCATCTGTCGGCGGTAGGTGAGGAGCGTCCGCGCATCGCGAGCGCCCTCGGGGCCGAGTATCTGGAGCATGAGGTCTTCCAGCCGCGCCGCCGAGCGCACCATGAGCAGCCGGGCCGCGACCATCTCCTCCGCGTTGAAGAGATCGCCGACCTGACGGGCCAGGACTTTCGCCTCCATGTCCAGATCAGCCGCGTTGGCCGCCGTCACCTCGTTCTTGATGATGCCCCGCGTTGCCTCATCGAACCGCTCGGGGCCGATCATATCCGCCATCGCCGCGATCACGTCGCGGAGCCCGCGCCCCTCCTCTCCCGGCTGTATGTGATCCCAGTTGATGTAAATTCTTTTGGTGGTGTCGGCGACCCCTACCCGAGCGAAGAACTCGTCGCCCTCCTCGGCTGTCGCCATCCGCACCTGACCCTGGACGACCAGCGGCTGGTTCTCGTTGATATGGCCTTCGATCAACCGCAACAGGTTCGCGGCCTCACGCTGCTCGGGCGTCTCGAACTGTCCGTCCTGGGTTCGAAGGGTGCCGCGCTGCTTGGTAATGGCCACCCTCTCGATGACCCCGTCGAGTACCTGTTGCTGGCGCTCGACCAAGATGCGCGCCGCCGCCATCTGGGCAGCCGTCAGGAACCCACCATCGGCGACGAAGATATCAGGTCGCGCCGCGAGGCCACCGCGCCCGATGTCGGCCAGGGCAAGGGTGACATCATCCCGCGTCGTCAGGATGTCGAAGCCCTTGCCGGTTTCGTTGCTCGGGAACTGGTTCCTTTCGATGACCGAGGGCGTGGGCGTCGGGGTCTGGTCGGTGCCCTTACCGATCACCTCGATCCCGTCTCGGAACATCCGCATCGCGTTCATCGCGATCTGTTGCTCGGGCGCGGGTTGGCGCTCACCGGCCTGGGCAGCCGCTGCCCCACCGACAGCCAGAGCCCCGACTGCCGCCGAACCAGTGATCCTTGCCAGCCCGCCGCCGGGGGCCGCTGGGGCGTTGATGAACGCCACCATGTCCGCTTGATGCGCCGAGGCCTCGGCGAACGTGTCGAACCTCTGGCCGTCCGAGGCGCTGGGAATGCCGAAGTAGTTCGGGTCGTAGGCACCGAAGATGAGGTCGGGCTCGCCGGCGTTCCCGGTGAAGGTCGAGACAAACCGCGCCATCTTCTTCTTGTCCCAGCCAGCGGGGGCCTCGGCATCATCCCACGGGATGCGCGCCACGACCCGCATGCCGCTTGGGCCGTACAGCCTGGGCAGTGCGGTGTCGAAGGCGTCGTACTTCTTCCCGCCCTGCTCGATAGCGAGCTGAAGAAAGGCGCTCGCCATGCCTTTGTGGGGACCGGCGGTGCTGTTGAACAGGCCGACCATGTTGCCGTCAGGCTTGATGGCGAAGCCTGCCGTTCTGTCCTCGGTCATGAAGATGCGCGCGTCTTCGAAGTCAGCGGGGACGCCCACCGACACCTGTTTGCCTACCGCACCCTGTGAGCCCGCGCCAGCCTGAAGGGCTCGGTGGAACTCCTCGGCAGAGGCTGGCCCCACCGGGAGTCCCACAATCGTCGGAGTCGAGATGCCCGCCGCGTTCCAGACCGGGGCGAGGCTCTCATCGAAGTCGTACCTTACAAGCCCATCATCTGTTCCAGCGCCTCCTCTCGGGACATACCGAAGTCCTCCTTCAGCACCTGAACCATGAAGTCCTGATGGGTCGGCGGCGGCTCGCTCGGCAAGGATGGCCTGTCCTGACTTTGTCTTTTCGAGGCGTCTCCGCTCGGCGTCTGCGAAGGCGACTCGGTTGGCCTCTGCGTCGAGGGCTTGTCGCCGGGCGTCGAGGACAGCGTGTCTCCTTGCCTCGGCGCGGGGGTCGAGGGCTGCGTCGAGGGCCTGTCGGATGTTGGCGACGAGCTGCTCGTTGAAGGTCCATCCGAACTTGTCGGCGCTGGCCCGCTCGGCTGCTCGAACCCTCGGATAGAGTGTACTCTGAATGAACCTGATTGCTTCAGGTCCGCCGAGGTCGCTAATCTTTTTGGCATACGCTTCGGGGATGCCATTCTTCCACCCTCCTCCTATTACGTTGCTATCGGCACGAGCATATATCAGATTGGTCTGGAGCGCAGCAAAAACTTTTGCGGCGGCCTGCTCAACAGCCTCTGACAAAATGATGTTGGAGAGGATGTCGTTGTCACCGTAATTCAGAACGCGGACGCCATCCACCGTGGACACCAGCGCCAAGTTGTCCACGCTGATCTCGGCGGTGGTCACGGTGCCCTTCAGCGCCGCCACGGCGTCCTCGTTATCCTGCTTGGCCTGGGCCAGCAGTGCCCTGACCGCCTTGCGTTTCTCCTTCTCCTCGACCGGGATGACATCCAGCTCGGCCTTGCGGCGCGCCTTCAGCTCGGCGGCCAGCTCGGCGGCCAGCTCCTTCTGGCGCGCCGCCGTGATTGCGTCCTTGAGCCCCTCGGTGATCTCCCTCGATAGGCGCAGCATCACGCTTGGGGCGAGAACCCTATCGACATTCACTTCGATCATGTTCGACTGGGGCCAGCTCGGCGAAGTCATCGGACGGTGCCACGCGACGGCGTCCTGAAGGAACAGCAGCCCACGCATCGCCGAATACAATTCGATCAATTGGAGATCGGGGCGGTCAGTCCCCGGCCCCCCTTCGCCCTTCGGCCTCGACGTGCCAACCTGGGTCTGCACGACTATATCGCTCTCGCCTTCGAAGAACCCTGCCAGGGGCAGTGTGCCATCGGCGTGGTCGCCGGAACCCATGATGCCGACAAAGTCAGCGATCATGTCGCGCCCGTTCTCGTCGGTGATCGCCTCCATCATGGCCTTGAAGTGGGCGACCTGTTGTGCGCGCGGCGCGCTGTTGTATTCCGGTAGGTGGTTCGCCCCCTCGGGGAAGCCCCTGCCGGGCACGACCTCGGTCGAGATGGTGGTGCTGTTCTCCCTCAGATGAGCCTCGAAATTGCGGGTGCCGCCGTCGATCATCTCCGCTCTCGGCGGATCGGCTGCCAGGGCTGTATCCCGCCACAGCGTGGCAAAATCCATGCCGTGCTGTTCCTTGACTTGGAAGTTTCCCTTCTCGTCAAATTCGCCCCACCCCTTGCTCTGCGCGGCGAGCTTCACCTCCTTCTCGACCATCGCCCACCGCACCTTTATCGCGGTCCAGACAGCAGCCTGCACCTGATGCGGGGTCCAGATAGCATCCCCCTCCTTGAGGGTCGCGTTCAGTTGTTCCGACAGGTGGCGCGTCAGGGTGTCGATCAGCCGGTACTTGACCACCCCCTCGCTGCCGCCCGAGATACCCGTCGCGAGCGCCGAGTCGAACATGCCGAAGGCGCGGTACATCCAGACATCGACCGTCGTGCCCCCGACAAAGTTCGGGTCGATGACCGCCATCAGGTTCTGCCAGAAGTTGTTGGTCTTCAGCCCTTCCCCGAAGTCACCGTCGAGGAACAGGACGTTGTGCGCCTTGTCGTCCTTGGACTGGGTGGCGATCCGCACCGTGCCCCTGCCACCGATGGCCTCCCCGCGCCGCCACCTGTTCCAAGCCTTGAGGCTGGCCTGGGTGTTCTGCGAGACGGCAGTGTTGGCACTGTAGATCGCCAGGAGCTGAACGAACTTCCGGGCTAGTGCGATGTCGCCGCCAACGTATCGCAGGATCGCGCGCCCGCTCTCCTCGTACCAGAAGCGGCCCGGCGCTCCCTCGGTCGCCAGCTTCATGACATCGTTGATGATGCTCCTGATCGCCTTGTTGCTCGGGCCGTCAGCGTAGCGGGTGGTGACGCGCCCGCCCTGTGTCTCCCGCACCGTGTCCAGCAGCGCCCCGAAGCTATTAGCCTCCTGGGTTGTCATCGGCACCCGGCCTTCGAACTCGAACGAAGGTGTCCCCGACGCACCGACAGGGGCCTCGGGGTCGGTCGTCATCACACGCAGTATCTTGAGGAATTTGCCGACATTGATAGCGACATCGGTGCCCGGTGCCCCCGCCGCGCTCTCCTCGGTGAGGCCCTCGGTGTCCAGCTCGGGCGCTTCCGCGCCACCAGCAGCCAGCTCGGCAGCCACGCCGCCCCCGACAGCCGCACCACCGACAGCGGGGACCGGATCGACCGTGTCCTGGGAATCGCGGAAGATGCGCTTCATGGTCGCGTCGTTGCGGAACCCCGGCGGGATGGTGTCACCCGACTGGGCACCGACGACGGTGTCCTCGATGAACCTACCAAGTGCCTCAACATCGCCGACACTGACATCGATCCCGTCAGCCGACAGAGCGAAGGAGGGCACCTCCTCCATCAACTCCGCGTGGTTGGCCTCGTTGCCGACGATCTCTTCGAAAAACTTGCGCTCCGCTGGGGTGAGGCGCGAGGTGAAGACCATAGCGTCCGCAGCAGCCGGGACGAGCCCAGCCTCTGTCAATTCCGTAAGGCCACCACGCGGGGAGCGACCCTCTGGCACGATTTGATGGAACTCACCCGGCTCGATGTCGCGGGTAATTAGGGCACCTTGAGATGTTAGGGCACCACCGGGCTCCGTAAACCCCAGATCAACAGCTTCCGGCGATGCGGTAAGGTCGCTTCGGCGAACCCTCAACGCCAGATAAACTCGTGAGCTTGGGATCGCCGTCAGGTCGCCGCCGACATACAAGCCCTGGCCAACCCCGCGACCGGGGGCGAACTCTGCATCCCCCAGCATCGCGAGGTTTTGAGGCTTGTCTGCCGCCTTCAGCCCGCTTTCCATGAATGTGGCGGCAGTCGCTTGATCGGTGGAGTGGAAGACCCAGACATATGGGTCACCCGGCAACGCATCGAAATCCTTGCCTGCGGTGAAGTTATCGACAATCGCGGCGGGGCCAACGGCTGCTCCCGGCGTTTGATCCACCGGGTCGCGAACGGGCGGCGGCGCAAGCTGATCCCCGCCGCCACGCGCCGCATCGTCTCCTTCCTCCATCGCCTCTCGCAAGATACGGAGCATCTCTTGCTGCTGGGCACGTCGCTCGGGCGACACGTTCGCCGTGCTGGTCCGCATGCGCTCGGCCATCTCATCGGCGAGCTGCTGTTGGAGCGTCCGGTCGCTCGACAACCCCCGCTTGATCCCGAACGCACCCAGAATGTGGAACAGCGCGCCGCCGAGGATCGCGCCCTCGCCGGCCAGGGCGAGCTTCGAAATCAACTCGCCCATCGACTGGGACGTGTTCAGGGCGTCAACGATCAGGGCCGTGCCGCTCTCGGACGGGTTGGTCTGGAGCGCGTTGATCGCCCTCAGCGTGATCCCGGCGTCGCCTTCCTCGGCGAGCGCCAGATCGGCGAGGATGCCGAGGGCCGCGTCGTACATGAATGCCGACGCTCGCGCCGCGCCAAGGATGCCTGCCGAGACGCCTGCCATGACCCCGGCCTCGATCATCGCCGCGAAGGCCGCCATCGCGCCGCCGAATTGCGCGAACGACCTGACGATAGCGCCGCCCGCAGTCTCGGCCTGGGCCAGCTCGAAATCGATATCTACATTGGCGGCCCGCATCGCCCGCTGAATCTCGGGCACGACCTCGCTGCCATACCACGGGAGGAGGGCATCGTTGGCAGCGCCGAACGCCTCGGCACCCCCCTCAAGAATGCCCGAGATGATGTTGTTTGGGAGATTCCGCGCGAACGTGGGGATGTCATCGAAGAAGAATTGCTCCGTCCTCTCCAACGTCGGCGCGGGCTCGCTGACCCCGAAGCGCGGATCGAGAAGCTGCCCCGGTGCATCGACATCCTGAAGGCCCACGCCCGGCTGACCGGCGGCTTCCAACGGCCCCATCTGGAGATCGTCTTCCAGCGCCCCCCCGACATCCAGCCCAGGGTCCGACTCCAGTATTGCCTGCGGCACGGCGACGTTGCTATCGCCCGTGGCCGGCGCGGCGGCGTCAGCCGGGTCCGCGACAGGAGCAGCCGTCCGGTCTGACCCGGTATCATCGACAGGGAAGAGCGGGATCGGGGCGTCGGTCGCCACCCGATCATCCACCGCGAGGGCCATCTCCTGCTCCGTCGCGCGCCTCCTGACGCTCGCCGCGTTCTCCTTGAAGAAGTGGAAGTCCTCGGCGTCCCCCGTCTCGGTATCGACATAGGTGTCGGTGCGGGTCGGCGTCACATGCTCGACGTTGAGGCTGCGGGCCCGTGGGTTGTCCGTAGCCATCGGCATCTGGGCGTCACGAGTGAATGACATGACTATCGGCCTCCCAAGGCGTTCCTGTTGTTGACCAGCCGCTCCAGTCTGTTTTTCAGTCTCTGACGATCAAGGGGATCGATGCCCGATGCGGACATCCAATCGTCCAACATCGACTGCGACCCATTGGTGATTATCGGTTCGGGTACACCAAAGCCAGCCAAGCTAGCGGTGACAGTCTCAATCGATCTCTTCAATATCTGGTCCCCACCGCGACCAATGATGGCGGTGCGCTCGGCGACGATCTCGGCCAGCGACGCTCCCCTGTTTTGGTTGAACCATCGCATAAATTCGGCCACGAGCGGCTGGGCTGCCTTCGCCAGTGCGACATCGTCGGGGTCCATACTTCGGTCATTGACATCGAGCCGGAACATCTTCTCCATCGCCACGCGCTCGGTGTTGAAGGCGGCGTCCGTCCGCGTCCTGAAGATGCCTATCAGGTAGTCTTGCGTATCCCGCGTGAAGTCCTCAACCGCAAGCATAAGGTCACTGCTCGTGAGGGAGCCCTCCTCGATCCTCTCCCTGACCGCGAGGACAGCGGCCCGAGTTTCAGTGAGGCCACTCCCGAGGCCGTCATTCACAATCCGTGCGAGCGCCACCAGCCTTTCCGGGTCTTCGCCGTTTGCGGCCATGACGCCGATAGCCTGGAACGCCACTGCCGTGTCAATAAACAACCCGCTGCTGGGGTCGATGGCGTCCCAATAATCGAGGACAGCGGCCTCGACCCGGAGTTCGCGGTCCTTCTTCCGCTTGGCATCGTCGGCGTTCTCGAACTGCATCTGCTCTCTGAGCAGGCGGCTCGCGCGGTCCTGCACTTTCGCCCTCGCGGCGGGGGGCATCTCGCGCCACAGGCTCGTCAGGTGCCCATCGTCATCGACCCCGGTGAAGTCGCCCCTGCGGAATTGCGAGGCGGCGATACGCGCACTGGTGTTGGCGAGGTGGTTGTCGAAGGCGACGGTCGAGGCTTCCGTTTTGAACTCCAGCATCAGCTTCTCGGATTCGGGGGCGCTGATGAAGCGAGACGCGACGGCTCTGTCCAAGGCCTCCTGATAGTTAGTGACGACGAGGGCATATGCGGCGGGGTCGCTCGTCGTCGCTGGGTCGGCCATCTCCACGAGGGCCTGCTCCTTGGTAACTTCCAGAGCATCCTGGCCAGCGGCGACGATGAAGACGCGGTTGCCCTCCAGCAGGGTGCCGCGCGTCGTAATGGCCCGCTTGTCGAAGTCTGTCCTGTAGAGAGTGCCCGACACGGTACTGAGGCCCTCACCATGCCGCGCCCTGATCTCGGCGGCGTCGGTGTCGTACTGCTGCTGCATCTTCTCGATGCCGCCGAAGGTGCCGAACCGCTCGGTGTAGTCGATCTTCAGGCTTTGCAGCTCGGAGGCCGCCGCGTTGGAAGCCGCCGCCGCGTCTGCGGAAGCCTCGGCCTCGAGCAGTTCGAACGCAGCCTCCTCGCCAGCCTGCGCGAGCTGCTCCGCGCCAGCCGCCACCGCAGCGCCGCCGAAGTTCGACGGGACCGCCGGGCCGGTGTCGCGCAGCACGTCGGGGCTGACGACCGGAACGTCTGAGGCGTCGGGGAGGCGGGGCATCAGCCGGGACCGAGAAGACCGGAGCCGCGCGCTTGCATCGCGCCCGACGCCGCCGAGCTACCGCCGACCGGGACGCTGCCGCCCGACGCCGCCGAGCTACCGCCGACCGGGACGCTGCCGCTCGGCAGGAACTTGGAGCCCGACGCGCCAGCCTGCAACAGACCCGCGCCAGCCGACAGGAACGAACCCATCAGGGCGTCTTTACCGGACTGCTTCTTCAGCATAGCCGTGTCCTCAAGGTTCTTCGCCTTGATCCGGCCCTCGGCCAGCAGCCGCTGCCGCTGATGCTCGGCCTCGCCGGCAGTCGCCACCTGAACCATGAGCGGAGCCCCGGCGAGCTGGATGCCTCGGTTGCCCAGCATGGCCCGCTGCCGCGCCAGAATCTTGTTGGTCTTCCGCTTGAGGTCTTGAGCCTTGAGCTGCGAAATTTGCCGCTCGTTGTCGGCCCGGTCCCTGAGAATGCCAGCTTCGAAGTCGGCCTTGCGCTTGGCGGCCCGTCCCTTCTGGACGGTGGCAACTGCCGAGAGGACCGCTGCGGCTGCCGCGATGGCGATCTTCGGCGACATGCTAGGTCCACTTCACGTAGTGGCTGCTCCCCAGCTCTGCGTTGTACACGGTAAAGCCGTGCCGTGCCAACCACCTGTGACCGGCCTCGTAGTCGTCAACGATGCGCGCCTCGATGCGTTTGACCGGGTTCTGGGCCTCAACCCCGAGCAGCCCCATCTCCAGCAGCCGCGCCAGCGTGAAGGGGAAACGGCGCGACATCTCTTCCGATACCAGCGCCCAGATATGGACCGTGCCCTCGTCGTCCTCGCCGATCCCGGCGATGGCGAGGGTGCGTCCCTCAAACACCGCCGAGGCGGCCTTGCCCACGTACTGGTCGAGGAAGCGTTGGTCGATGAGGGCTATCGTCTCGGCGTCGCGTGGGGCGTGTTTAAACGTGTCGAGGTGGTGCGCCTCGAAATCAACGAGCTGCGGGGTCAATTCTCGTTCGCCACCATCTCGGGGACGATGGCCAGACAGGTGAACGGACATGGCGCTGACTCCGTGATGACGATGCGGGGGTCCGTCTCCCAGTCTCCCTCGAACTCCTGGCTCTTCTCCCCGGTGAAGAGGGGGACGCCCTCGCCCATCGCGTCGGCGACCTTGCGGAAGGGGACGATCACCGTGTCCGACGCCGATGGCCCCATGTTCAGGTTGAGGCTGTTCATCAGAACGAAGGTGATCTTCCAGACCCGGCTCATCTGGCCGACCGGGTCGCCCTTCGACACCCGCCGAGGCAGCTTCAGCGACTTCCATGTGTGGGTGTACGGCAGCCCCGCCTGGACGACGCTCGCCGAGTAGTCGAGGGCGATCTCGCCGTTCGCGTCCACGGTCTTCTGCGGGTGTATTTTGCCATCGGCCCAGATCGACACCGTCTCGCCGACGAGGTGGGTCAGCCCGGTGATCGTTGAGACGGCGGTGCTGTCGTAGGTGAGCCCCGCGTCAACGTAGAAGGCGTCCTCGGCGTCGTCGCCGTCGAGGTAGGCGGGCATGAAGTATTCGAGGTGGCGGGCGGTCGAGCCGTTGATGGTGCGCTTGACCACCATCCAGACCTCGTCGCCGACCACGCCGGGGATGGTCGCGACGCTCTCGACCACAGCCGCACCCGACCCGAAAGAACCTCCGAGGATTTGCCGAGCCCACGCGATCACGCCCTCGTCGCGGTTGTAGGTCATCGTCGCGACCTGACCGTCCGTCCTGACGCAGTGCAGGATCGGCTCGGGCTCGGTGGCGAACGCCATCTGGATGATCTTGCTCTTCATGATGTGCGACGCGAGCCGCGTGAGGTTGGCCGCCTTCTGCCGCCCCTCGGCCACGTCGAACACCAGCTCGTAGAGCTTCCGCTTGTAGCGCTGGAGGAAGAGGACAACCGGGCCTACGCGCACCGGGTCCACTTCCGCCGAGCCCTTGGTCGTCGGGCGGCGCGCCTGGGTGTTGGTCGGCGTCAGCACGTCGTCGCGGGTGTTGGACTTGACGACCCACTCCCCCTTGAACGTCCCCAGGATGAGGTCGTCCCCGGCACTGATCCAGCGGATGGCGTTCACGCCCGGCGCACTCAGGACGTAGACCATGCCGTCATCGTCCTCAACCGTGCCGGCTGCATCGTCAGGGCGGAAATTGAAGAAGTCGCCCGTCTGCGAGAGGCCGAAGGTCTGGGGGGCGTTGGTCGGGCCGCCGAGAACGAGGCGCTGGTCATGCTCGCCGACAGCGGCGGCGTAGCCGCTGGTGCCAGAGAAGAGGCCGAGCGCCCATGTGGTCACGGCACTGGGGGTTGCCTCGAAATCCGCTATGACATCCGCCACGGCCACCGTCGTGGAGGTGATCGACGTTATGATCGCCCAGCCCCAGGTCGAGGATTTCTTGTAGCGCACCGAGCGCCCGATATCCGTGGACTTCCAGCCCGCATCGTCGTTGACACCCGTGACCGCCGAGAGGGTGAGGTTGATGCCGAGCCCCGTGTTGGCGGATGGCAGCAGCGTCGTGGCGCTAGTGTTGTCGTCCATCCAGGGGCCGTCTTCCAGGCGCACCTCGTTGAGCGACCAGTTCGTATGTCCCGACCGCGCCAGCTCGTAGAGCGGGTATGTCTCGTGGGCGATCCGCTTCGTGTCCTTGGACTGGCTGCCCCGCAGCTCGTAGAGGTCGGCCTGAGCGTAGGGCGTATTGATCTCGACCGTCTGGTTGTCGAGGATCGCGACGTTGTCGATGCCGAGGGCCTTGGCCTTGGTGTGGAGAAACTGAACGAAGAAGTTAGCGCCTGTCGGCGTGAACGTGTAGCAGTGATAGCCGACCGCGAACTCAACATCGTTGACGATCTCGGTGCCAGTCGTCGCCGTCCCGATCCGCAGCTTGATCTTGTCGCCCGGCGCGCCGTAGACGCTGAACTGAAGGATCAGATCATCGGTGCCAGCGTGGCTGACCTCCTGCTCCGCGTGAGCGTCATCGACACCATCCGACGTAAGCGTCAGGCGGGCGTTTGTCCCGTCGTGCGAGATCGACCCGCCCGCTCCCGATTGATCCGTCCACGACGCGGTGGAGCTGTCGAAGGTGCCGTTCGTGATATGGACGGTCGTGTCCACGGCAGTGATTGCGCCCCGGTCCTTGAAGAAACGGAAGTAGCCAGCGCCGACCTCGATGATGTAGGCCTGTGTCACACCAAATTCGAAGTCCGCAACGAGCGTGACGTTGTCGCTGTCCTTGACCGAAGAGACGTGTTTGCTGCCGGGACGCCGCTCCCATCCCCCCTCGGTCAGGGGGAGGATGTTCTCCATCGTCTCGCACATCTGCGGGTACTTTTCGAAGTCGAGGCGCGCGGCCATCTTCTTCGACGCTTCACCCGCGTTGAACACCGCTTGCAGGAGGTGAGTGGCGGCCACCGACTAGCTCCGTTCGCTGATCCAGGTCGATTCCGGCATCTGCGCGGGCCAATCCTCCAGGGCGTCGGTGGTGCGGGCCTCAGACAGCAGCCGCTTGCGCTCGGCCCTGACCTCGGCCAGCCGCACGTTGGAGAGGTTCCCGAGGGGGATGGCCGCCTTGATCGCGAGGGTGTGGGCCAGGACGCCAAGGAACAGCACGTCCCAGTCGTCGGGGTCGGTCTTGTCCTCGACGTAGGACAGCCACAGCTCGTTGGCGCTGGCGGCGATGGCGAGGCCCTGGACCTGATACTCGACCGTTCCCGCCATCGCGTCGTTGTCCCAGACGCCAAGGATGCGGAGGTCGAGGGCGGGCCGATTGTAGAGGTAGTCGAAGCCGTGGACGGGGTCGGTGGTGTTCTGGCCCAGCTTGACCAGCTTGACCGCGAAGCCCCAGCGGTGCGCCCGCAGCCTCTCGCGGCGGGTCTGGTCGTAGTTGCGAGCGCACCAGTTGGCGTTCTTCGAGCCGTCGCTCGGGGCGATTGCCGTGATGTTAGCCGACGACCCTATCAGGTCCATCGCCTGATTGCACACCGCCACCGCGTCCGTCATCGGCCCACCTCACTTCTTCGATCCACTTCTCACCCGAGGACCCAGTGTCGAAGGCAAGGGCGGCCCCGAGGGCGAGAGACATCTGTTGGCGTAGCGGCGGGATACTATCAGAACTCTGAACGGCGTGGAAAGCGCCAAGAGCCAGCTCTTCTCCGCTGCCAATGGCGAGAAAGGGACAATCGACCAAGGCGCACGAGAAGTCGTGACCGACGCGATACAGCTCGCCGGGGCGGGCAATGATCATGTCGGCATGGACAGCGGGGAATTTCCCGTCCTCGTCGTAATACTCGACGCCTCCATTTTCGAGAAGCTCGATCATGCTCTCCACGATGTCGTGGGTGGGCTGGTCGGGCTGCGTCAGGCCCTTGGCCCCAGCCCGGAGGAGGTCGAGGCCACGAGACATCCCGGCGTAGCCGATGGCGACATCCCTGCCGCCGATCCACTTCTCGCGGCCACGAAACCGCAGCCCACCCACGCTGAAGCCGAGGTCGCAGCCGAGGACGATTGGAGAGATGCCCGACAGCGGCGTGATCACCGCGACGGTGGTCATGCCGCCGTCTTCTTGCCCGTGATAGGCTTAATCTTCTTGGGGTCGTAGAGATGATCGGCGAGGCGCACGACCTCGATCTCCATCGTCTTGCGGTCGGCGATCACGACGACGAGGTCATCGTAGCAGAAGGGGTCTTCGTTCATGTTGACCCGAACCCGGATGATGTCGCCCACGGCCAGATTGCCGATGAGGGTCTGGAAGTAGCCCGGCTCCATGACCTCTTCCATCGTGTGGTTGGTGTCGTAAGCAAACTCAGCAAAGATGTCCCCCTCGACGCGGGTCGGGACCATTCGCTGGGGGGTGGCTTTCTGTGGCATTCAAAGTCTCCAGTGTTCCCGGACCCACGGGCAAATCTTATTCACGCTCCACAGGGTGGGGTCCGCTGCCCCGTGGAACGCGACGATCTTGGCGTCGGCGGGCAGATCGACCTTCTTGGGGTAGCTGCCGTCAACCCGGTTCTGCCGGTAGAGCTGCCGCTTGAAGGACCAGATGCCGTCCTCCTTTGTCCAGGCCTCCTCGCGCGGGTAGAGGCAAGCGGATATCCAGGCTTGATCCGTCGCGTTGCTGAATCCTTTTTCGAGGGCATGTGGATGCGCCCAAGCGCCATGTGGCCCATGCGGCTGAGTGAGGTCGGCGGGGTCGAAGCTGCTCCATACTTCTTTCCGGGCACCCGCCGTCATGAGCATGACGCTGGTGTTGTAGGTGGCGTTTCTGGGCTCGCGCCAGATCACGAAGTCCTCGTCACGTTCGAACAGCGGGTCGAGGCTGTCCGTGACCACGACATCGAGATCGAGCTGGACGAGGCGCTCGCCGATAAGGTCTGCCATCGTCTCATCGAACAGCTTGAGGCGAAGATAAGCGCCGCCTTTTTCGCGGAGGCCTTCATCCCAGAGCGGGACGACCCGGATGCGCGGGTCCAGCCCCTCCGGGTCATCAGTGATGCATACCACCTCATGAGCTAGGGACAGGTTCCGTTCCACCATCGCTCGCAGCCGGTTGACATGCTCGGCGGTGTACTGGACGCGGCCCCGGCGCTTCCCCGGCCCGTTGTCCCATAGGAAGCAGACTACGTGAAGCATCAGAAGGCCATTTCGCTTTGTTGTGGATTGGCGAGTTGGCGTGATTTCAATGCCCCTTTGTATTCAGCGAACGGCGCATACCTCCACACTCGACGGTTGGCCCAACGCGCCAGCGGGAACTTCCGGCATGTGCGGAAGCCGCTGTCGGAAGTCTCGCCGTATGTGGGATGTTCCCAGGTATCGACGCCGAACAGGAGAACGCTGGGGAACCTCTGGTGGAGGTATCGCAGCGTCTCGCCCCAGAAGACGCCTATCTCGATGAGGCTGTTGCCGTCATGAGGAGCGTGACCAAGGTGGCTAGTGATGATGTCGCCGACGATGATCGCGCGCCGGGGGCGGCGGTGGAAAGTCTTGACGCGCTTCGGTTTGATCATGCCTCAGCCGCCATCATGGCGCGACCGATGTTGCTGACGACGGGCACGGTGACGGCGTTCCCGCACATTGCGCGACGGCGTCCGAGAGCCAACCCAGCAGTCCAGCCTCGGGGGAGCCCGGTAAGGGATTCGCATTCTTCTGCACTGAGAAGACGTAGCCCACGCCCCGGCTCGAAACAATAATTATCCTCTGCCGCCAGCCGTGAGGGGTGCGCTGTGAGACAGCTCGCAACGGGCGCCTTCGCATCGCCGCCCGTCGAGCCAAACCCAACATCGCTCGATGCGTCAAGTAGAGTTCCGAGGAAGTCGGCGCGGTATCCAGCAGGACATCCGACAAGGAACT
>Ga0080013_1001017_pt1 | contig 38039 bp, 50 predicted proteins | sample ETNvirenome_6_85_FD_69236 | JGI IMG/M metagenome (GOLD analysis project Ga0080013, IMG submission 69236) | Marine viral communities from the Pacific Ocean - ETNP_6_85 (SPADES assembly) (version 2) | ecosystem: Environmental > Aquatic > Marine > Oceanic | place: Pacific Ocean | collected 2013-06-19 | reverse complement strand
ATTCAGGGACCCATGCTTTCGATCCTCGGATTCCCGACACCCCTCAAGCCCTTTGTTTATAGGGGTTCTCGCATGCAATCTCATTTAGCCCTTTGTTTATAGGGGTTCTCGCATGCTCTTTCGCTGTGTGATTCTGGTCAATGTTTATAGGGGTTCTCGCATGCGTTTTGACCCAGTGTTTATAGGGGCTCTCGCATGCACCCATCATGTGTACCTGCGTCTGTCATCAAATGCACCCAGTCTGATGCCCTTGGTATACAGTGGACCGAGCCCTTTGATGTGCCACTTCTCTTCCTTCAATCTCCTGATAACCTTGTCTGGATGTATCCTGACCACATCACAGACCCACCTAAAGGAGTAGGGGAGTACTGAGCTGGAGGTCAGCCACCTCTTAGCCTCACCCTTGACTGACCCATCATCACCCAAGTCTACCAATGCTTGCCTGAGTACACATGCCCACATCTTCCTCTCTGGGGCTGATGGGTCTGCTGGCCTATGCTGGGTAGTGATGATGATGGGCTCCACGTTACTCATGGTGGACTGGCAAGGACTTGCACCTTGTATGGGTACCTGTCAGCCCCACAGTCTCTATGACCCTGCCCATTGCCCTCCTCTTCCTTAGAGGAAGGCACCCCAACACCATGTCAGGGCTCTACACTCATCAAATGTCGCGAATAGACACTGTGCTAATAGATGAGTGCATAAGGAGATACTACATCAGCAGTACAGACCAGTAAAGTCTGGGCATCTCATATCCACACTGCTGACAACTTGGGGTGCTAGTGTAGGCTCCACACCTTGGGCAATATCTAAATTATGCAGTCATAGTGCTCACCTCAGGATGCTTGGCCAGTAAATACCATCCATCCTGTGGAATAGCTCTGCAGTGGTCTTGAGGTCATTCTCTAGATGCTCCATCTCTTCATCCTGGCTCATGGTCTCCAGGTCTCCACCTGACCCCACTGGCCTATTGGCAAACCCTGCCAGGTCAGCCACAGTGGCCAGCCCCTTAAAGCGATGTCCACCCCATGAGTACAATATCTGCATCAGGTCTATTATCCTGCCCCTTGGAGGGCTCTGGAACTTCCTCAAGTCAGGTATCACAGAGGGTCTCAGGTCATTGTGCATTGACCTCCTGAGCAGATAGGGAAGGTCAAACTGCAGCAGGTTATAGCCTACAATGTAATGAGCAGACTTCAGGTTGCTCCAAGCAAAGGTCAGGAGGTCTGCCTCATCATGCCCAATACAGATGTTAGTGGCCTCTCCAAGTGGATAGATACCCACACTGCTGACCAGGCCAGTGTCAGGGTCAAGACCAGCCCTGGAGTGCAGCTCCTGAACCTTCTGCTCTGTCTTCTCTGCAATGTACCTGTCAATCTTCTCTTGGCTCTTGTAATTGGCTGGTGCTTTCACCACTGGAGGTGGCATCAGGGCTATGGCTTCTTCGTTTGCCCTGGTCTCTATATCCATGATTACGATCTTCATTGGTCTGCCCCTTTGCTTTCAAATGCAGTACATTTGGCATTGTTCCATGGTCCTACCCACTCTGATGGATATTCATCATCACTCACACTGTAAATCATGGTTCTGCTTGGTATCTCACAGCCAGATGCTTTGGAGCATCTATACTTCATCTCTTGCCCCTTTGGTGCATACTCATCACAGATGGCTGCACACATGCTTGATAGACTGCCAGTCATGCCGCATAGGGCAGCAGACTGGCAAGTCAGGCTATTGAACCTAGAAAGGGATGTCTTCATCGCTCACACTGTCAGCAGGATGTGGAGCCTCAGAGTCCCAGTTCTTTGACCTGGTAGCACCCTCCTGACTCTCCTCCTCAGTGGCTTCTGCTGTGTAGCTCTTCTCCAGGTCATAGCCCCTGAACTGCTTGAAGGCATCGATGTACTTATCCTCTGGCTGCACCAGCTTGTGGTCTTTGAACAGGACAACATAGTAAGTACCAAGATCACCCTTGACCCTCTCAGTGGTCATGGTCAGGCACAGGTTGAAGGGACTGGTACGACGTTTGGCCAGGGAGGTGATGAGCCCCTTGACTGGCCTGATGGAGCTGCCCTTGAAGCTGACGAAGAAGGGAGACTCTGTGTCTGCTTCCAGAGCCACCATATTGAAGGTCATGGCACATGCTGGCTTCTGCCTACCATCCCACTGGGCCATGTTACAAACTGGCTGCAGCCCTCCCCTGGGACCCCTCCTGTGGCACTGCTCAGAGTAGGGCTTCTCGATGGCAGGGGAGGGCAGAATGGCATCGTTACTCTTGCAAGCAACACCAGCCATGTTCTCCTCGAAAAGCACCATGCCCTTGGTGATGAGCAGAGGAATGATGGACATCTTCTGCACACAGTCTCCTGACAGGTTGCTCATGAGGTGGCCTGGTCTGCCTCCCTTTTCGATCTTGTCAGCCGAGGTGGGCTGAACAATCGAGTATCGAGGTACGATCAGATCTCCAGGGTCCATGGCCTCCAGACCAGGGATGCCCAGAGGGCCTGGGTCATACTCCACCATTTGCTGCGATTCACGCTTAATCAGGTCTGTCATTACTTTTTGCCTTTCTTGCTGTTGTTGCTGTTTTCTTCGAACCATGGACAGAGACAAGGATCACCCTGTTTATCCATAGCCCACCACCCTGCTGTGGATGGATGATGCTTGTGTGTCGAGCTGCTGATGTGATGCCAGATGCTTGCCCCTTTCCTGTCGTAATAGCCCTCCCTGACCTGGCCATCAGGGAAGTGTACCAGCACTGCTGTATTCTTCTTGGTCGCCATTATATTGCCCCTGTGTGCATGTATGCTGTACTCACTCTGCTCTTTCTCGCCATTCTTTCAATAGGTCCAAAAAGTCTGCCCACCTCAGGGTGACCAGTGGCTGCTGCCTGTCCTGCTTATGGACCACTGTGGGGATCCTGCCAATGGGACAATGCTCCATGGCCTGGTCCATGCCTTTGATGATGGGAGGCCTCTTGCCTACCTTGCACTCAATCCAGAGAGGGTCTGCCAGCACATCAGGCCAAGGGAGGCCATCTGTCTGCAGTGGAGCACATCTCTGGGCATCAAATCCATAGTCTCGGAGGTCATTAACTATCTGTCGCTCCCAATTGGCACCCTTGGTTCTTTGGTATCTGCCCATGCTTACACCCTCACTGCTGGTGCCAATATCGGCCACAGACCCCACACCAATAGTTGAAGTGTCGCTCAGAGTGCCACATAGGCTGCCAGCCCTTCTTCTGGTGGAAGGCATAGCACCACAGCCCTCCAATGAGTCTGACCATCATGTGCCCATCTCCCCTGCCACAGCACACCACTTGGCTGCCAGGTCTGCAATGGTGTTGACCTCTATGCTCTCATGCACCAGCTCAAGAAGGAACACAGCCAGAGCCCTGGTCATCTCTGCATCGAGTGGAGGCCAGCAGCCCTCCATGGAGATGGTGCCATTAGTGGCATGGACAATCCTTGGCTGGTCCATTATCCATCTGCCATATTCGAAGATATATACAGTGGAACCATTGTTTAAAAGTTCTTTTTCCTTCTTGAACATCATTTAGCCTTTCTTGCTGCTGCCAAGTAGTCTTGAGCAATATACACATCAGGATCTGCATAGCTAACAGTCTCAGGATTCCACCCAAGAGCTAGCAGGCCAGTGGGACCATCCTTCTGTTTGTCTAAATTAAAGGCCACCATCGGAAAGTCTTCCTCCAGCTCTGGCCTCCATAGTAGCCCTATGGTATGTGCAGTCTGCTCAATCTCCCCTGACCACCTCAAGTCTTCTTTGGTGGGGCACTGGTTCTGTGTACGTTTCAACTGATTTACTTCCAGCACTGCAGTGTTAGGCATAGCTTTAGCCATTATCTGCAACTTGGTGGCAATGTTTCCAATGCCTACTATTTTAGACTCTGCCCTCCCTGGATTGAGTAATTGCAAATAGTCTATAACAAGGAGGTCTATATCTAGTTTATCTACTTCACTATGTAGAATGTCTATAAGCTTATCTATATTTCCTGGCTGCTGGTCTATAAACCATAAATCAGAATTGGCCACTGTAGACACTGCCTGACTAAAATACTTCCACTCCTCTTTACCCACCACTGACCTTTGCAGTTGTCTATTTTGTATGCCTGACAGGTCACTGACCATCCTGGTGACTGCAGACCTGGAGCTGTCCTCAAAAGTGCCCCACAATACCTTTGACCCTGACTCCAGTGCCCCTAGCACACAGGTCTTGGCCAGAGCACTCTTACCTGATGATGATGCACCAGCCAGCACTGTGATGGCTCCCCTCTTCAGGCCACCAAAGGTCAGCATTGAATCCAGAGCCCTGATGCCTGTAGGGATGCCCTGCTCTGTGATGCCCCTGTAAGCTTCTTCAGCGGCTTCTATCAGTTGCCCTGCCACTTCCTTTGCTGGAATGGTAAAAACCTCTCTGGGAGCCTCTCTGGTGGTCTGAGTGAGCTTTCTGAGCATTTGCTCTGCCAGATCTGAGCCATGGAACTTGGTGGCCAGCATATCCATGCTGTGCTTAATGTCCCAATCAATGGCCTCTTCAACCACCAGTCTCGCATAGGAGATTAATTGTCCCTCTTGCTTGTAAGGGGGTAGGGCAGCCATGGCATCAGATAATTCAGAACACTGCAGATGGTTAAGGGTCTCCATCAGCTCTACATGGCCAGCACCCTCCAGGAGCATCCTCCAGGCCTTCTTCTGCCAGTCAATGGGCAGATGTTTGGGCTCAACAGCCACATCAGTGCTGCCCAAGACCAGGGCCATGGCTATCAAATTGGTGGCTGGGGTCATTGCTTGCCCTCCCTGATGGCTTTCCAGTCCACTGGCTGCAGCACATCAGGCATCCTCCTCTTGGGCTTCTGGTGGCCCTGGAGGGCATTGACCCTGTAGGGCAGCAGGGCAATGGGGTGGCCAGCATCTACCAGGTAATCTTCTTTGCAGTCCAGATAGGAGCAGACCAGGGTCTGTATCTGGTCCCTGTCTCTGGAGGGTGGACCAGAGCAGAGCTTGCTCATCACCACCCTGTCTCTGCCCTGCCAGTCCACTTGAGGTGGCTGGCCATGTCTCTGCTGGTATTCCTCATAGTAGCAACAGAGGGCAAAGTCAGGGATGGTCTTGAAGGCTCTTTCTGTGTATGGCTTGCCCTTTTTGGGCAGCTCCTGGGCAGCCTTCCTGGAGGGCTTTTTTGCTGGTGCTGTACTACTTCTTTCTTTCTTCCCTTCTTCTTCAAGTGCCCTCTCTGTGCCCTCTCTGTGCCCTCTCTGTGCCCTTTGTTGTGCCCTCCCATCATCATCACTCTGGTATTTGTGCCAGTTTTCAATGACATACACACAATGACACTGTGCCCTTCGTTGTGCCCTAATTGCCCCTTTTTTGATTCCCTTTTTAAAAAGACCTCTCAAGACCTTGATAGTACAGCCCATTCTATTTGAGAGGGTGGAGAGGCTTTTGGCAGTGCTCCCAGCAGGGAGATTGAAGACCTCTCCACATCTGCTGCAACCGAATTCTGAGGGCTGCCAGTTGACCTCCAGGAGGAGGTAAATCCAGGCCAGTTTCTGTCTGTCAGTGAGTGACTGGAACCAGCCATCCTCCCTCACTGACCTGTATAGTTTAACGTATCCATCCATGCTGTCAGGCTCCAAAGACCTCCACACACCCACCAGTGGAGCCTGACAAGATACACCAATGGGTGGTGGAGGGTATTTCGATTTTCCTTGGCTGTCAGGCTCTGGAAGCATCATGCACTATCCTTCTGGGGTGGTCAATGGACCCTGCTGCATCTAGCCTCTATCTCTTGTGCCCCCCACCACCATGACCTGGACCATGCTCCTCTGATGCCCTGTGGCAGCCTGGATGGCCTGCTGAGTCCAGCCATCAGCCACTGATGATGTCATGCACCCTGCTGAGAGGAGGAGGATGGTGGAGGTGAGCTTAATCATGATATCTCCAGGCCTCTGGTGGAATGCCCCTGCTCTTTCTAGCTCTCTGCCTTGCCCTCTGCCCTGCACAGAGCACATGGTCACAATATTTCCTGGTTCTGAGCCTGCCCACAAATTGTCTACCACAGGCTACACAGACCAGGCTCCAATAGTGTTTAATCTCACCTCTGGCCACTAAGCATCCTCATCCAGCAGCTCTCTCAGAATGTTCACCCTCTTGCTATCAGAGAGACCATCACAGTGGAGGATAAACCTGACCACATCAGTTCCATCCATCAGTGGTGCAGTCTCCACAGTGTCAGAGGTGGTCACCTTTTTGATACGGGCAGACTTGATCAGAGCATCGGCCATGGTCCATCCAGCTTTTAGTCTGGAGCGAAGTGTAGACACTGGGAGGTCTGCATACTTTGCCCAGTCTGCCATTGTCATGGCTACTTCATCATGAATAATCAATTTTGGTGGTCTTGCCATCATTTTTCCCCTTTGAATAGCGTTAACTGCTGCCCTGTGGGCTCACAGGGCAGTCCAATAAAATCCATCACCTTTCTAATTCCAAGTTTATCCATACAGTATTTCCACTGCTTTGGATGAGTGAGAGCCATTGCCTGAAAACGATTTAGCCCTGCCTCCATGTGTACTCCAAAAAGGCAAAACATACATCCAGTTCTGCTTTGAGCACACTCCCCACTATATATTCTAGAATATGGAATGGAATATGAATCTATATAATCCCAGATGTCATACTCTTTCCAAAATGAAAGTGGGGAAATTGTGTTTGTCCCACCATCCCTCTCCACTCCATGTCTTAGAATTACCGACCATCTGGCCTGACTCTCTTCAATCCTAGTGCCTGTGATAGAATTTTTTATCTTATTTAGAGGCTTCTTTTTTAGCTCATCACAGCAGGCAGCAGAAATTTTGAATGGAGCATCAATCAAACACTTCCACTTGTTTGGAAGTTTATATACTTTCGATGTTCTTCCAGTCTTGGTTATCCCAGTCAGGTAGAGTCTCTTGGTAGCATCAGCTCTGCCCTCTGGATATCTGATGACCTCAATCATCTTGGCTACCTTTTTGGAAATAACAGGATAGCCATGGACCTTCAATACCTCTCTAAATGGCATCTCAGGCCTGACTGTGGCTACTCCAGGGGTAGCATTTACATGCTCTTTTATCTCTGGATATTCCAGCCCCGTATCACAAAAAACTGCAGGAGTGTCAGGATAAATAGACCTGACCAGATGGAGAAGAACTGTGGAATCCATTCCACCAGAAAAACTAACAGAGATATCCCCATTATATTTTTCATACCATCCTCTGATATAAGAAAGTGACCTCTCTATCTTCTGCTCAATCTCTTCTGCTGAGAGTCTCTCAATCTCTTCATTCACCATGGCTGGGTCTAATCTCACCTCTGGCCATAATCATCCAGAAGCTGCCTCAAAAACTTGACCACATCCTGGGCACTCATCAGGGCTCCACTGTCTTCAGAGCTTACAACCTTCTTGGCCCCATTGCCCCTTGGCAGTGTTGGCTTCTCCAGTGCATCCTGGCCTATACAGAGCACATGGTCACAATATTTCCTGGTCCTGAGCCTGCCCACAAATTGTCTACCACAGGCTACACAGACCAGGCTGTGCTTAATCATCTTCGCTTTTCTAGACATTACTTTACCCCTTTATCCTCTCTGTTTATATCAAAGGCCATATCTGATTCAATCATACACAAATTACACTCTGCATATGACTCACCATGTGGACACAGAGCCCTTCCATTGTCGGCACACTCCTGGCAATAAACAGTCTCAGACTGTTTGCCACACCCATGACAAGGCAGGGTCACCATGGCCAATCCTCTTTGCTGCCCTGGTCCCTGGTCCACCCACATCTGCACTTGAGCTGCCATCGCTTGCCATAGTCAGTCAACCTGACCCTGCATCGAGGGCAGAGCAGGAAGGTCCTGAGGTCTGGAGGCTCAGAAGGTGGCATTGTCCCTGTGGAGTTTCTGAGACTCCTCCAACAGCCACCAGACCTCTGCTGACCAGCTCCGCTTGTTCTTCTTGGCCCTGGCTTCAATCCACTCCACCAAGGGAGTGGGGAGGGTGACTGTCTTTGATTTACTTTCCATGGGCCATTAAATACCAGCGGAATTCAATGAAGGCCAGGATAATATCAGAGAAAACCAGAGATAAAGGTTGCAATGGGTGACCATGTGATGCATTATGCCCACATGAACCCAGTGCAACCTAACAAATATCCAGACAAAGGGAAAATGCTGTAATGGAAAGAAATGTCAAAATATCCGAAGGGATAGAGTCAAAGGTCGAATCTTTTGCAAGCTTGCTTGGAGTGAGCGTTGAACAAATACTGGTCATCCTCATTAAAAAGGGCCTCTCCTCAAAAGAGGCACAGAGATGGGGCATCATGCTGTCCCTTTTGGAGGATGATGCCAATGCCTAGCAGTAAGGAGAGAATCATCAGGCAGGGATTGAATGCCCTTCACATGGCCAAACCAGAGATGGGAGAGGTCAAATCACTTGCCATCACATGGGCAGCAATGGATGCCAAGAGAACGGCAAGAGACTGGCTGGCCATGCTGAAAACCCAGCAGCCCTCCCAATACCAGATTGGTAAGGTGTGTTTTTATCTCTATGGAAAAAACCAAAAGCAAGTGGATTATGTCTGGTACTGCCTGACCACTGCCCTGGAGAATATCACCCCAGACAGCACCACTGATATTCCCACTGCCTTTGAAAGGCAGTATGGGGAGGGAACAAAACAGCCATGCCCATCCTGTGGAAAGAGGGAGAGGGATGCAAGATGGAAGACCAAGGCAGAAAAATATTGCTCGGAGTGCTTCAACAAAACGCTGGAGGAATAGCCAATGCCATGGAACCAAGATGATGCCTACCACACTGACCACAGGGTCACTGCTGGCAACAGAGAAGACTGGTATGATTCCATCGATACCAACAGCATGACTGCTGTGGTCATCCTTTGGATGATGAAGACCAAGAGGAGGAGGTCACTGTCTGCATCAAGATGGAAGTCTGCCCCACCTGCAGGGGCAAGGGCACCCATGTCAATCCTTCCATTGATGCTGGTGGTCTCTCCTCCAGTGACTTCATTGAAGACCCTAACTTTGTCAGGGACTACTTCAGAGGCACCTATGATGTGGACTGCTATGAGTGCCATGGAGCAAACGTGGTCCCTGTGATGGATGAAGAGTACACCAAGAAGGGGCTGGTCAAGAGGGTGTGGGAGAAGCAGAGGGAGGAAGCCATGTATGCTGCAGAGCTGGCAGCAGAGAGGAGAATGGGGTGCTGACCATGACCCACATCAGACGATATGTCAGCCTTCATCACAGAGTGTGGGACTGCATCAAAGCTCTGGCAGCAGCAGAAGAACGAAGCACTGCCAGCATGGTCAGAGCACTCATCGCAGAAGCCATCAGGGCAAGAAAGGGGAAAGAGTGATGCAGTATACAATCTACAAAAGTGACATCACATGGCTCTGGAGGGTGGCAGTCTGCATCAGTGGCCAGTGGTCAAACCTCCATGGCTCATGGCTCGTCAGGGATGATGCAGAGACTGCAGCATATGAGTGGGTGCAGGGGCAGACTACCTCTTAGCCCTCCCAGTCCACAGCTTCACAGCACTTCCACCCTCGCTCAAATGTCAGCCTGAGAAACTCCACCCAATCATCCATCCTGCTCAAGTCTGCATCATCTCCTAGCACCACCTCCACCGCACCCCTTGTCTGGGGTCCCCAGAGCCTGTCTAAGGGGCCAGGGGCTGCACCATGCACATGGAGGCATGTTGCCTGAACAAACCCTACCGCGCTCTTGCTGCCCCTCCTGAAGCCTACATCTCTCAGGTCAATGTGCCAGTGGTCATGGTGTGCCCTGTTAGTCCAGTAATCCAGCACTCCACCAAAGAACATCCTCAGTACTGCCTCTGTCCCCAAGTACCTGCCAGTATCATGGGGTGCAGCATTGGTGATGATGGGCTGTGGTCTATCAAAGTCATCCATGCTCCACCAAATTGCATCGAGGTCAAAGGCCAGACCCTTGCCATGCATACCTGGTTTATTAACGTACCCACCAGCAGTGACCACCACCTCTGCTGGTCCATAGGGACAGACCCTCCACAGCAGCTCACAGCACTTGTGGAGCTGGTCAGCCATCTGAGGCATCAGGCTCACTCTCCGAGCCTTGCCCCTGGTCCCATAGTCTGCCACTGGAGCCCTGGCATAGTGGATGGCAGCTCCTGCAAGGTGGCTAACTTTGATCAGGCCTGGTGGTCTTGGCATACCTCTGCATTCTCCTCTTCAGTCTTCGATAGACTGTAGTCATCTTTCTTTGCTTCAGGGTTCTGTGTCTAAGGGGCACCCTGTAGCCCCAGGTATAATGTGCCCATGAGAAGTGTGGAGGCTTCTGGCTACACTTGCCCTCCTTGTGCCACTGCTGCCAATAGGCCAGAGCCCTGACTCCTAGTCTGATATTCTTGGCAGGGTCAAAGACCTTTTGACTGACCATCATCAGGCCATAGTTTCCCTGCTTTGGTTCCACAGCTTTCCACCTAAAGCCTGACTCTGCCCATATCCTGGAGGTGGTAATGAGTGGGTCAACATCACGGAAGACTGACTCTGCAATGATGACCTTGGAATAGGTCTGAGCCTGGTCCCTGCTTAGATGTGGAAAGAAGAAGAGGAGGGTCAGGGCAAGAGCTGTGCTCACTGAATTTTTAGGGGCTGGCTATCAGTGGTGGGAGTCTTGAAGCCAGGGACCCTCTTGGCTACTGATGGCACAGTGGCCATGGCTCTGGTCACATGGCCATTGATCTCAGTGGTGGAGGGAGGCACAGACACAGCCAGTGCATCGACCACAGAACCACCCACCATACAGCCAAGACCAGCCCAGTCTTCACACTTGCTGCCTCCATGCTGCTTACAGGCCAGGAGGGCTGCAGCACAGGCAGCCTGGTGGCCCACCTTGATCCAGGCTTTAGCCATGGATCGCTTTTCAGCAGCACTCATGGTTCCACAGCCACCCAATACAAAGAACAACAGAGCTGCCAGTAAACTGAGCTTCCTCACTTGACCACCTCCAGTGTGTCTCCAGATGTGCTGCACTTCTTATTTTTGATGCACTCCAGATCTTGCATCTGGTCATGCATCTTATCCACCTCGGTGGATAGTCCATTATTAATCTGAGTCTCCACGCTGACTAGCCTCTTCCCAATTGTCTGGAGCATCCTCCACAGGATAGCGAAATATATTGCACCAGCACCCAGCTCATTGATTAACATCTCAGGGGAAAATTCCAGCCCAAACATCTGTGCTCCCCTCAGTCTTGGTCTGCTGCCAGAGGTTTACCAATGCCAGAATGCTTGGTGGTCCCATTGAAGTCTTGCACTGCCACATCAACCAAATATGGAGCCAAAGCCTTCCTGACTTTCCGCCATACCTTCTTGGGGATCTCTGCCCTGGCCTGGATCTGATTCCTGCCACCACCCAACTCACAGGCAGCCACATATGTGGTCACTATTTGTGGTGAACCATCAGGGTTCTTTAGTTTGCTGGCTACCTTTTCTCGGCCAGCAGACACAGCAATGATATCATCCATGTGCCACTCACCTTCAAATGTGCTTTTTGTAATAGGCATGTTTGTCCCTCTATAGGTATTTGATTGTTACCTGGCCAAAATCAGGAGTGGCTCCAGGGGCACTGCCACCACCAAGAGAAAGGCCACCAATAAACAACGTTACATCATGGGTAGACCAGGTGGCAGGAGTGTATCTACCCAGTTCTGTCCAGTCACTTTCGGATGGTGGAGATCCTATTGCGGCATTGTAATGCGAGCAGATAAGAGTCCCACCATGGTTGGCCAATCTTTGCCAGGTGGCAGCAGCTCCAGTGGGTTCGTTGTAAACAATTGTTGCCGTCCCACGATAAATCAATTCCTGATATGCACTTCCGTTCCACAATGCTTGAAAATTAATAAACTCGCCAGAGTTATATGCACCAAAGTACACACCAAAGTGAGACCCAGCATTAGTGGTTTCTTCACATGTCCTATGAACAAAGACATCCCAGTCTGAATAACTAGGCATCGAAAATTCCAACCTAGTAGCATCATACTCACCATTAACGAATTCAGAAGTTGTGCCAGAGGGCACTGTGATAGTGGTCACTCCAGTTGCTTTGGCAAATGTGCCAGATGCATCACCAGGAACCTCAGTCCAGTTGGCATGTATGGTGCTATCATTGGGGTCCTTAAATCCAGTCTGCAACCTGTTATTACCGGAGTCCCAAGTGAGCTTGCCACCATCTACCATATACTCTGAATTGATTGTACCAGTCTGAATCTCTCCAGTGGCTGTGAATTCATAGACATCATACCAAGTGGGCCCAGTGGTGTCCCACCAGCCAATTGATAGAATGTCCAAAGCAGGGCCAGTGCCAGAGATACCAGTGCCAATGACTACTGATTTATTACCAGCAGCATCAGCCCTGGCAGAACACATCAGCTTGAGTGGACCATCCAGGTTATTGAATATCAGGCCACCATTGGCACCACCAGCAGGGACGCCGCCATATGCAAGATTCCCATAGATGTATGTATTGGCACCACCCAGGACAAATGTGGTCCCATTGATGATGCCAGCCTTTGCAGTCCTTCCAGAGCTGCTAGCCCATGCACCAGCATCATTGATAGCAAAGCAGTTAGCAGCAACAGACCCTACAGTGTGGTCTGATGCACTGTCCACATCATGGGCTCTGGTGTGTCTGGCTGCAGTATTGCCATCAAGATTGGTCTGGTCTGCATCGGAGAAGTCTCCGCTGCCTCCTCCAGGTCTATAGCCTCCCATGGTTACCCCTCACTTAGGCCAATCCATGCATTGATGGTATTGCCAGTTTGAGCGTTGGTATCCAGTCTCCTCACAGCCACCCCATCATAGGCAGTCAGGGCTTCATACCTCTGCCCCTCCCTTGCAGACTCAGCCAGTTGCACTCTGTCAATGACAGCCCACCGACCATTGCCCCTGGCCCACACCTGAAGATCAACAGAGCTGGTCTTGTCAATCAACACATGTACATCTTTTGACTGGGCTTTAAGGCTGATGTTCACGCCATCGCTGGCATCAGTAGGAGCAGATGCACTGTTGGCATCTGTGTCTCTGGACCAGTCAGCATAGCCAACTTTTATTGTAGTGCTTCCAGGCATCCTAGATGACCTCCATCACCCTGGTGACAAATCTGTCCCAAGTGTATTTATCCTTTACTATGCTCCACCCCAGCTCCTGTCTATCCAGCAGCTTGTCTGGTGAGGCATGCTGCCAATAGTCTAACACTGAGGCAGAGTCTACCACAACCACATCAGGGCTCACATACCCACTGCCCTGACTGCACAAGGGGATGATGCCCCAGCTCATTGCTTCCAGCACTGTGGTGGGGTTGGCATCATGGTCTGACAGCATGAGCAAGAAATCATACTCACTGACTATGGCCCTGCCCTCTTCAGTGGAGAAGTCCACATGCCCATGATGGACAGTGCCAGGGATGGAGCCATAACCACAGTGGCCCACTGTGTATTTGTCAGCCACTGCTGCAATCTTCTCAGGGTTCTTGATGGGCAGGGTGCAGCCAATATACAGAAACTTTCTCCGCCCTGGTGGTCTGAAAGTAAACTCAAGAGGGGAGAAGTCCAAAGGCTCCACAGCCATGTCTATTGCTGACACTCCTCCACACTTCCAGGGTAGCTGCCCTGCCCAGTACTCTCCACAGATGCACAACAAGTGGTCAACAGAGTTGTAAACATAAGTCAGGTTGTCTGTGTATTCATCAGACCCATTCCAGGGAGAGATGGCTATAACCTTTCCCCAGGGGCCCATTGCAGAGTTACGGAATACATGCCCTGCAGCAGGGTGAGGGTGACCCAGGAGGATGTCTACATCAGGCTCTGGCTCAATGACCACACTCTCTGCCCAGTCATATTGGGCAACGTGGTGGCCAGCAGCTCTTATGCCTCTGGCCAGATGGTTACCTATGCTCCAGGGTGCAGCTATCCTGGCAGGGTCATGGGGGTAGACTAGATGTATCATCAGCCCATCATACCAAGAATGGCCCTGGCTCTGTGCTGATATGTGTGCCCTGCCATGACTGCACTGTGTTGGAAGGAGGCCACATCCTTGCAGTGCTCTGGCTCGGAGAGTAGATACTCCACCCTCTCCCTGCAGTGGTGAGCATCTCTGTATGTCAGCCATGGGATGTCAGGGTGCAGCTTGTGAGCCTGGTCCCTCTCTGTCAGTAGCACTGTCCTGCTGCCCATGGTCTCCCATGGTCGCATCACCAGGAGGCCAGTACCACCACTGGCCAGATGATGCACATGCACTTTGAGCCCTCTGAGTCTAATGGCATAGTCGGCTTGAGTCAGGTCTGATATCAGCTCCACACCAGCAGCATCAGCAAAGGTCTGTCTGTCTGTAAAGGGGCTGCCAATGATGGCACATCCCTCTCTCTGCTGGTCACCAGGATGGAAGAGGTCAGGGTCCACAGCATAAGGCATGTATTCAGCACCCTGCCATCCCTCAAAGTTGCTGTTGCCAGTCAACACCAGGTCAGGCTGCAGATGCCCAATGATGGCTGACTCCCTCTGTGGATATCTGGAGACATCAAAGGTCCAGTAGACCTTTTTGCAGGGCAGGAGTGCCAGCTCTTCATACTGTGGTTCGTTATCACCACACTCCATTCTAAGCAGGAGGTCTGGCCTGAATCCTGGTGGAGGCTTTAGCCACTGGTCATGGAGGTGGATCTTTGCATAAGGATAGACCTCATGACCAATCTGCCTAAAAGCCCTGACCATGGAGTCACCAGTGGCATAGCCAGGAGCATGAGGGATAGACCTATAGGCTACTAGGATTCTCAAGTTTACTCAGTCCCACAAACATTCCACAGTCAGAGGGTCGGAAACCTTTACAGAATCATTATATTTAATTCCCATTGTCATTCCCCTTGTTTGTTTATTTCATCACCCACACATAGTGTGTGCCCTCCACAATGCTCCTGCCCATGCCATGCCACTGGGCAAACTTACTGGTCTCCAGGTCTATGTCTGACCCTGGCACACAGTCATGCCCACAGAAGATGCCACCCTCCTTAAGCAATGGATGCCAGAGGTGGAGGTCTTTTCTAAAGCCTGGATTCTCATGGTCACCATCAATCCAGATGGCATCGAAGTGCTCTGGTCTGTACTGGGTAACAGAGTGGGAGCTGTCTCCCCTGACTGGTATCACTCTGGTCTCCAGGCCAAGTCTGATAATGTGGCCCATGAAGATGGCCATATTGGGAGACCTCTCAGTGTCCAGCCAGGTGTCATGGCACAGCACCCTGAGGCCTGGATTGGCCAGAGCCATTGCTGCTGCTGATGCTCCAAAGTGTGTACCTATCTCGGCCACTCTGGCATCAGTAGACAGAGACTCTGCAAGGGTCTGCAGGAATCTCACATCACCATCTAGGAGGTGGCCTGGTATGCCATGCACATCTATCATGGCTTCTTGATGTATTCGACTATGGGTCTCATCTCTTCCATGTGGTCTGACCATGGTCTGAGCATATTGCACTCTACATAGCCACCTCTCTGCAGCTTGTCTACATCCACACTCCACCATGACCTGTCTACCCAGTCTGTCTTGATGTCCAGCCCTCTCACCACATGCTGCACTGGGATGGAGTCATTGACCTGGAGCTGGGCTCTGACCAAAGACTCATCACTGAAGATGTCAGCAAGAGATGCAATGTTCTCCTTATGGTCTGCCACCTCCTCACCTGGCTCATACCCTTCCATCATGTCTGCAAAGAGGTAGCCCTCCCCAGTCATGTGGCCAGCAGGAAACTTCCCTTTGTGAGGAGTGCCATCATAGACCTCCCTGCCTACACACAAGAGGTGACCTTCCTTTCTTTGCGTCAAAAGATTAACGGTATATCTGGACTGCAGTGGCACTGTATCCATGTCATGAATCAGGCACACATCATCAGGGTAGTGGCTGGCCAGCCAGTAACGAGCAACCTTTGCCACATTTGCAGAGGGCAACTTGGCAGGGTCAAAGATGCAAATATCATCATAGTCTGATGCCATGTCCCTCAGCATCCTCGGATTAGGGTTCTTTGAGACCAGGGCAAGGGAGACCTTGCAGCCTGGAAAAAACTTTCTCCAGGCTCTTGGTGTAAAATCCCAGTACTGTATGTACTTTGAATTCTCATCAGTGGATAGAATCACTCTATCAAATCCATTGCTCATAAGACCTCCAGGATAGCTCTCTTGTTTTGAGCCCTGTGGAATTTTACATCTATCCCATGCTCATTGAATAGGACTACATCCAGGTAGTCTCTGCCTGATGGACCAGAGATATACTCTATGGCTCCATGCTGTAGACAGATGTCTAACAGTCTCTCAGACCCTGCCAGGTCTGTCCTGTGGTCCACTGCCATGGCAGTCCTCAGGCCCAGGAGGTCTCTAATCCTGGTGATGATGTTGATGTTGGTTACTGCCAGCCCTCCACAGATGCAGTCATCAAACTGGTCCAGTGTATCTCTGTACTCTGGCAGCTCCCCTTTGATCTTCCTCCATGCATGGGCAGGGTCTATGTATTTTTTATCTGCAATTGATTGCAGACCCTGCACCACTGGCATTGTGTACCACTGGTCAGCCAGTTTGAATCTGTTTTGATATCCACCTTTGGCCCACTGGCAGTGGGTGAGGATGACCATCACATCTGCATCAGCAGCCTTTTCAAAGAAAGGAATCCAAGGGAAGAAGTTGGGCTGATGGATGGTGACTCTCATCACTTCCACCACTCCCTGAAACTATCAACAGTCCATCTCCTGGAGTGGCAATACCAGAGCTTGTGCTCTGGGTCATAACTGTGGTGGTCCATGGACTTCCAGCCATCCTCAAACTTGACCAGCTCAATGTTGTATCTCTTGCAGATGGTCTCTGTGTCTGTGTCCCACTTATTGAAGGGAGGGACAAAGACCCTGGCTCCCACCAGGCTGCAGCTCGTAATGATGGAGAGCCACTGAGCCTGTGCATCTAATAGCCTGTGGTCCACATGCACCAGACCATGAGAGGCCAGCACAGCACCAGCAGGGGTGGAGGGGATGCCACATCTGTCAGCATGGAAGAAGACAGAGGGATCAGAGTAGGCTTTCAATATCTGAGGAAAGACCCTCTGTTGGTCTTCTCCCTCTGGAATGTCATGCACCAAAGGAGAGATGCACCACAGCACTCTTGCACCCTGAGACATTGCCTGGTCTGCCATTGACCGAGCTGCAGTCACATCAGCATTAATACTGATGTCATCAAACCTAATTGTTAGAGCATCATTTCCCACAACTCTTCTCCATCATCATAGTGTCTCGTAGGCTCATGTGTGGTCGCATTTGGTCAGCTCCTCCACCTGTTCTGCAGTCCACTGAGAGGGCTCACTCCTCCTGCCCTGCCAGTTGATATTAGGCTCACCATCACCTGCCCTTGGACCCAGATGCACAGCAGCCATGGGCAGATATTTCACCCCTGAAAACTGCTGGCTAAATAGAACATCATCCACTGATGCATCTGGAGATGTCACAGGATTCTCTGACATATGTTTCCCGTGAAACAACTGGAAGAAGCCAGCAGCAGCAGTGCCATCATGATGCCTGTTGCTACCCATCTCCTGATAGAGGGCATGGAACTTACCCTCTGGAGCGTACATCTTTGATTGGTCAAGGTTGCCAAGAGGAGTGTGAGATAGGCAGTCTCTAAACAGAATGTCTGCATCCCAGAGCAGGACCCAGGAGTCAGGCTGCAGATGTTCAAAGGCTACCTTCAGAGCTGCAGACTTGCAGAAGGGTGAGCCGTTAATATAGAAGGCATCTGTCCTCAGCACTGACACACCAGGGATAGAGGATGCCACCTCTACAGTCTTCTTGTCCTCGAGGTCTGTGACCACCAGGCATGAGCGTAGGTACTTCATGTTAGCTGGCAAGGTCAGAGCCAGATAGTCTGAGTAATTTACACAGACCACCACACCATCAATGGCCCTGGAGTCTGGATCGGCCATCCTCTGTCTGTTGTCCTCAGACATTCTGTGGCCAGGATCCCTGATATACCACTCTGCATTAGGGGCCCAATCTTCTGGCATGCCTCGATTGTAAATAAGCCAATCCCCCTTCTTTACCTTGGGACTGATGGGCATGAGTCTCTTGACATTGTAAGGGCTCATATCATCGATGATATCTGAGGTCTCTCTCCGCTCCAGAGGGATGGCAGCTCCACAGCCATGGCACCATCTATCCCTTTGCTCAATAAACTCATGATGTGCAGGCTGTCTCTTCCACCATCCTGGCTCAATGGGCCATCCACCAGGACCATCCAGCAGCATGTCAAAGGCTGCAGCTATCTCACAGAAGAAGGCACCCTTAGGAGTGATGCTGGCAGACCACAGGTTCTGCACCCAACAGTCATCAATCAGTGCATCCCTTTCCTCTCTGTCTGGCACCACATCCTGAGAGGCCACCAGGATTGGCTGATGGATGGATGGAGTATTGTGGTCATTGAGGAACTGCCGTGCTCTGTCAAAGGTCTCCTGAATCAGATCGAAGTGTCTGAAGTAATGATCATGCAGAGATGTCCACAGTCCTCTTCGCCTCTTGGGGATTTTGCTGCAGTAGTACTCCATCATCTCTGCAAACTGTGGATGGAGCAGGGGCTCTCCACCCATGATGCCCACTATCTCTTCAAACCCCTCCATTGAATCTACTGCAGCCTTGAAGGTCTCCATGTCCATAAAGAACATTCTATCCTTGGGATAGTGGCCAATCATTCTGGTGCAGTTAGAGCATCTCTTCCAACATCTATTTGTTATCTCTATCTGGATGATGCTCATGTCTGCTGGAGATCTCATCAGTCTTTCTCCACCATCACCACTGCCCTGGATGCACCCTCTACAATCTTCTCTGCAGCTTTGATGCAATCCCTCTTTCTCTTGTAGCTCTGGCCAGAGTCAGCAATGCACCAGTTATTAGCTGCCAACAATTGCCACCTCCAGAAGCCAGCAATGTCTGTGTATATTTTGAATCTCATGACCAGGCCTCTGGCTTGTCAGGGAATCCTGCTGACTCTCTCTCTGCAAAGACCTCCTTGCCCTCTTGCCAATTGGCATCTGCATAGGCTCTCTTGTAGGTCTCATCATCTCCATGCTGTTTCCAGGCATGGTTATACTTGATGTGTTTGGCATCAATGATGGAGCCCTCCTGCTCTGCTTTCCTGGAGATGTCATCATCACAAAAGACTGATGGGTATTTGGGCCAATAGAAGTATCCACACTTTTTAAACCAGGTCATGCTGCCATTGAGCACAGTCAGCAGCCATGGCTTGTGAGGATTGGCATCACATCCATCATCCACTCTCAGCACCCTTGGCAGTGAGAGATCTCCGAGTGCTTCCACAATGAGCTTATCCCAGTCCTGTGGTGGATACAGGTCATCATGAGCCTGTGCCACCACATCACCAGTGGCTGCCCACAGTGCCCTATTGTATCCATCCACTGGGCCCCTGCTCTTACCCATCACCATCTTGGCATTACCAGGAGGCTTCCAGCCCTTCATTGATTCATCATCCTCATCAATGGCGAAGATGTATTCAATGTTGTGCAGACCACTGATGGCATCCATCCTTCTGCAGTAGGACTCTGCAGCCATCTTAGGTCTGCCCCTGGTGGGATGTATCACTGAGATCTTGAGGGGTCCACTGGCTGCCTTTGGAGCTGCCTTCATTGGAGTGCCATCAGGAGGCAGGGCAGATGCATTGGTCAGCTTCTCAGTGGTCTCCTTCCTGGGGATAGCCTTCCACCCACCACTTCCCTTGTCTGCCTCCTCCATCACATTGGAGTCTTTCAAAACAGTGTAGCCATAAGGACCCCAGTGGGTGATCAATGGCTTGGTGGAAACATAGGCTTTGCATCCAAGCTGTTGAGCCCTGTGGACCAGTGCCCAGTCTTCAGAGAGATGTAATTTTTCATCCTTGTTCTGTGGATGAGTAGCAACAGCAGGGAGGAAGATTGGCTTGAAGCCTGGTGGCACTTCCTCCATGGAGTCAGACACAGCCTGTAGCACTGACCTGTGATAGGCAGTAAACGCAGCTCCCACCTGATGCACTTCAATGAATTCTTCTTTACCCAGGTCAATGTCTCTGGGCTCTTTCCAGATGACTGCCACCCCTTGACCTCTGGCCTTTTTGCTGACCACTGCACCCACAATAGCCTTGAGTCTGGCAGCAGCTCTGGCAATGTGCAGGATGTCTCCCTCGTATGGTTCACCAAAGAAGTCCTTACCTGCACCCCACCAATCCATGTCATGGTCCAGCATAACCAAGACCTCACAGTCAGTCTTGAGAAAGTCTCTGGCTGTAATGGCTCTACATCTGTCAATCAGTGCATCACCAGGAGGGATGACCTGTGCCACCTCCCATGGCTTTATTCCTTCCATCCTGCCAGAGGGAATAAAGCCTACCTTCTGCATCTCACTCACAGCGGAATAGATGCCTGTGGTGGTGGCAGCAAACGCCATATCTCGATCCATGCAGACATGGGTCTGGGGGACAATGCCACCATAGGCAAACAGAGCCACCATGGTCTTGGGACCACCAGTAATAGCAGGATCAATGTTCATCATTACCCCAAATATCCCAGACAAAACAGCAGCCAGAGCAGGGGCAAGAAGCTATGACTACTGTCTGTCTGGAATTCTTTTTGTGTGTGCAGTTTGCCCCTGCTCAGTGCTAGACATATGTGATCCAGCCAGCAACAGCATAAACCCATAGACTGCCACTGTCAACTTGACCAAAGATGTCCACCTTATTTCTGGTGCTATCCTCTGCCTGGTCATCTACCAGGGAGTTAACCACCAGGGTGCTGTCAAAAGTAATCCACTCAGGATTAGGAGTCACATTGGTGACTGTCACTTCTGCATTAGAGTATGGGCTCTCACACCTAATCTTGGCATTGGTCGCACCACTGGAGGTGGCAGCCAGAGCCCTAATGGTCACATGAACTTCTGAGCCAGTAGCCTCATCATCAGGGCCAACACCAGCTTGCTCGCAATGGATGGTAACTCCAGGGCTCTGAGGATCCCACTTGGTATTGCTGTGGTCCAACAGGTTGACATAGACAGAATCACCATCAGCAGTGTTGACCACTGCCATGGCCTCCTGGGTTCCAGGGCTGCCAGGGGTAGACCATCCATCAGTGGCATTCTTCTGGCCTGACCAGCTCAGAGCCACAGGGAGAGTGGTGCTTCTGTAGTCATGTATCCTGGCCCTGGCTTGCTCTGCAAAGTCTGCCAGTACTTCCCTGCCAGTGGTCATCAGAGTGGCATCACAGTAGAGGTGGATGTCTGTGTCGAGGCTTTCCTGTGGTTCTTCCTCCACAATGACATCCACTATCCGATAGCCACCAAAGATGCTGACTCCCTCTTCCACAACTGCGTTAGCTTCATCACCTCTGGAGATTCTGAACTGATGTTCCTGGAGGTCTGCCCAGTAATTGGTGGCTGCTGTGTTGAGTTGGTAGAGACCTGTATTTTCCAGGGCATTAGACTGCCACTGTAGGTATGCATTTGCAGCAGCAGAATTACTCTGCTCCCTTGGCACTGTGAGCACTGAGACAATGGCAGTCCTGCCCATCTTAGTAAGGTCATCCTGGCACCAGACCAGCACAGGGTCTCTGCTGTTGGCATCATTCCAGATGTCACCATTGGGAATGAACTGGGTAAACCTGACCCTGGGCTGTCTAGCAAACAGATGATTGGCCACACCAGCCACCACCCTTCCTGCTGCAGCTCTGCAGCTCTGCCTTCTATCCACACCATCAATATCCTGGATCCAGCATCTGGTCTGTGGGTCCACATTGGTTTCTGTGTAGTATGGATTTGTGCTGATAAGTGGCATGGCTAATAGATGCTCACAGGGATGACATCAATGGTGGTTATCTTTGCCCTGGTGGTCAGGTCTCCATTGGTGGCTGTAATAATCAAGACACTCTGATCATTGCTGATGCCCTCTTCGATGATAGGGACTGTGTGTTTTGATGTCCAGTAGTCCTGATTTGTAATGATAACACCACCAGCATTAGGAGATGTTAGCCATGATCTATCATGACTGCTCTTTCCGCCTTTGTACAATCCATGCTGATGGTAAAATTGCCAGGTCACTGAGTCAGACCCAGAAGACCTGATGGTGGATACAGATACAAGCAAGTAGGGATAGCCATTAGGGATGATGGGTACTTGCATCACTGCAAGCACATGCTCCTTTGTGGTGTTATCCTCCGATTCCATGGCAGGGAAAAAGACTTGCTTTCGGGAGGGCTGCCTACATGCGTAAACCTTTGCATTGTTGCAAGCTCTAAGAAGGTCCCTCTGTATTCGAACAGAGAGAGGGTCATCAGTCTGGGTCTCCAATGTGGAGACAGGCATATATTGACCAGTGTCCATCAGCCATACCTGTGAGCTTTATCAGAGCCATCAAGCTTCATTGAATTTACATTTGCTTGCCAGGTTGCATGGTCACCATTGCTCTGACCTGAGCTAGCATCAGGGTAGTCTGCAAAGGTGACTATGTAAGATCTCGTAGTCTGAAACCCTGCCAGGGCTTCATTGAGGTGGAGAGCCCTGTTGGCTGATGTATATGTATCAACATCAAGTGGACCCCAGGACTGGACTGATGTGGGGTCTGACCCACCCCTCTGGATTATTGAGACCCTGAAGCCATCCTCAGGGGCTAGGGCTTCTCCATCATGTGGGTCTGTTGTGCTCATGCCATAGGTGTGAGCCTTGAGTATCAGACTGTTAGATGTGCTGTCATACCCACCACCACTGGCTGACTTATCAACAAGAGCTGCAGGGGCCCATGGATATGCAATGTCCAGATAATGCAGGGCCAGTTTACAAGAGCCAGTATGGGTGAGGTAATCCCATGCCACATCAATGACAGTTGCAAAGAGGGTAACACTTCTAGTTCCAGATCCCTTAGGGTCTTGGGTGGTGGTGCTTATATACCTGACCACATCACCCACAAATACTCTGTCTGCAAAGGTGGGAGCCAGGGACACAGACACAAGGGGCAACGGATACCTGGTCAGCTTGCCCTGTAGTTCCAGAGCTAGCACAGACTCTATATTCGAAACAATGGGAGAGTTGAGCACAATTCCAGGATGCTCAATGTCCACCCTCTTGGTCTGCTTCATTCCAAGAATTGAATCTATATCATTGATGGTGATAGGTGGCCCATACTTTCCAGCTACTGGATCGTAGTCTATCTTTATCCTCCACTGATTGAGCACAGTGGAAGTGGCCATGGTCACACCAGGAAAATCATTCTTGTGAGCCCTGGTGGATTCATCAAGAGTAACTGTCCATGACTCCTCTTCAGAGCCCTTTAGGATTGGCCTGAGAGTTATCTTTCCCTTTCTCCACACTGGAGCATAAGAGAAGAGCTTGCACTCTCTCTTGAGTAGATCCAGGAATGAGATGGACTTGTCAATTATGTAGCAATACCTCTGAGCAATTTGGCTGCCCATGATGGCTTTATCTGCATTGAGGAATGAGTCCACATCTACCAGCTCTGATTGCATGCCTATGGACAGAGGGAGTGGACACTTATCATAGGTGGCGTGGTTGTAACCACTGGTCCCTGTTGAGAGGAGCGGATAGAGCAACAGCTCAAAGGGGCCCCTTTTCACAAAGGTGGATTCCTCCATCCACTTGGGAATGTAGACTTGCTTGCACTGCACATTTTCTGAACCATGTTTTTTTCCCACATATGCAGCCCTGGAATAATCTTTATACCAGGGATCATCAATCAGATTCAGTCTCCAGGTGGGAGATCCTGTGATGGTGGAGTACCTGAAGAGGTATGCACCCTCTGTATCCTTCTTGAGGAGAGGGTCTAAGACTGCATCCCTTACCAGCCCTGCTGCCTGTGTGGTGCTGGGGTCATCACCCTGGTCTGACCAGAATGCATCAGTCCTGTATAGATAAAGCTTCTTTCCATTGCAGTCATGATGGAGTGGGTGATAGTCATCAAAGTAGGTCTTTCCAGTAAACTCCACAATATATGCAATGTTCTTTTTGCCCACTGCAGTGATGTCCCTCATGTCTGTGATGAGAGGGAATCCAAGAGCATGCAAACTGTGGACAGGTCTGGTGGCATTGCCAGAATGTATTCTGATGGTCACATCAGCAGCAGTGGTGGATACTGTCATGACATATGAGCCCTCTACTAATTTGACATCTATCCAAAGAGTCTTCTGTAGAGATGTCCCTGTATTGTGCTCCCATGTCCATAGGGCACTGCTCTGGGACAGTTGCTTTGCTAAAGTATCATGTCTGTACTTTGCAGCAGGGACAGTGATGGTGGCATGTGATGTCCATGCACCACTGACATATTCAGTCAGTGAAAAGGTCCTACCAACAGACCCCTCCAGGTTGATGCCATTGATGTAATCTGTAGGCTGACTGACCAGTATCTTATTCTTCAATTCAGCCATGATGGATTCACAACCCAGGGTCCACTTTCTAGTTGAGCCCTGCTGGTTTATCTCCTCGGATATCCTGCCTACCCATAGCAGTTGGGACTCAGACTCTGGTCTCCAGTCTTGGTCTCCAGTGTCATAGGTGGTGATGTACAGAGCCACCCTCCTGCCCATGAATGTGAAGGGCACTTCTCCCACTGAATACTGAAATCCCTGGGCTGCCTTTGGTGGCCTCTCATATGTCTGGGCCCAAGACTGCTCTACATTAACACAGGGGTAAAGCCCTCTGGAGACTGTCTGCAGCAGACCAAGACCAGGACCAGTCTGATAGGTGGTGGCCCAGTTGATAGTCTCTTGACCCAGGTAACCATTGGTAGCTGCATTGGTCATGTTAGACACATCCAATACATCCAGCTCCACATCAGTGGCATTGATGTAGGTATTATATGAGCCACCCATCTGCACTCTGGCATGAGGATTATCATCCCACCTGCCAGGGGCAAAGAGCTTTCCAAAGAAGCTATTGCCATCAGTGTCAGCAACATCATTTAAAACAAAGTTCATTGCAGAGAGAGTGACCTCCATCTCTGCAAGGTCTAATCCCATGGACAATTCACGAGGGGCTTCAAGACACTTCTTTGCAGACCTTGACCAGGAGGAGGGCAGAGCAATGTCTCCACCCTGGAAGAGGTAGGGCTCCAGTCCATCAATGGCCAGGTAAAGCCTTCTGTGTGGTCCAATGGCAGACCTGATATCAGTGGCTACAGTCATTCAACAAATTTCCACAGCTCAAAGTCTACCCCCCATAATCCATTGTATTCATCCACTGACCTATCTGCATATTCCCTGAAGCTGTCTAGCCCTTCCTCTTCATCGTCCACAGCCCAGATGGCTGGATAGAAGGATGTACTGCTATTGAGTGTCCTGTCAGGATAGCATCTGAAGGGCTGGCCCTGGTGGACCACATCGGTCCAGAATGTTTCGAGGGCTTGCCAGGTGGTAGAGGAAGACTTGACCACATCATTTTTGGGGAGCTTGTCATAGGCATACTCCCCACCATAGGTCAGGCTGCCCTTCACTGTGTATGTCTCCCCAGTCTTTGACCTAATAACTTTTGTTGTGGATGTGGTCTCCCACCACTGAGTTAGGTCACCAGGATACCTAGAGAGGCCTGAGGAGGGTCTCCAGATGTACCGCAGTTGATTGGTGGCGTGGTAGGCAGAAGAGCCTGACAGGTCTGCTGTGTAGCCCAGGAGGTCTCTGAGGTCTGTATCTGTCCAGGCCACTGATGTGACAGTACCAAAATTGATGGTGACCAGGCCAGTGGCCACATCAAGGGTCACAGTAGCTGCACCAAAGGCAGCATCAGCAGCTCTGATAACAGCTTGCACATGCTCGAGAAACTGGACATCACTCTCCCCAGTGTAACCATATGCATACCTGGCAGCCACTGTGAGAGAGACTGGATAGGCAGTACCATCATTAATGGTGAAATCCACTGCAGTGTCTGGAAGGGTGAACCTTCCTACATAGATTTGGAGTGTCATGCTGTCTGCTGCATCACTTGTGTTTGGACTTGTTTTCGCAAGAGCAGGGACATGGCAGGATCGTTAAAGCCATCACCCAACATTAGATTGATTACTATTGGTCTTTTGCTTTCCACCCTCCTGCCAAAAGAGGGAGTGGCTGTAGAGGATGTCTTCTTTGAGCTGGTGCCTGATGCTGTAGATGCACCACCCTTGGTGGCCAATCCCAGGAGGGCTCCACCTCCACCAGCAGCCACAGCAGTCAGGGCAAACTTTCCAGCAGCAGCAAAAAAGTTAGTAGCTGCTGGCACATTGAGAGAGGCCAGAGCAAAAAGCCCCTTGGCTGTGGCAAACAGAGCCTGAATTGCAGACTCTACAGCAATGGTCAGCAGAGTGGCCTTTAGAGACTTAGCCAGCACAGTGAGGAAAGAACCAGTGCCACTGATGGCAGCATCTATGGCAGCCACCAGCCCTTGTTTAAATGATTCAAAGACTGTGCTGATGGAGTCAGAGATGAACTGTGAGGCCTGAGACAATGCATCCAGGGAATTGATGTACTGGTCAGTAGCTGCAGCAGCTCCCCTGGCTTCCTTCTGATACTCTCTAAACTTGGCAGCAGCATCAGCCATGCCACCCATAGGGAAGTCTCCCACTGGTGGTAGTTCATCTGGAGGCAGCGGAGCAAAGGATGGCATTGGTTTAAATTCTATTCCTTTCTTTTTTCTAGCCCTCCTCCTCTTCTTCCTCCGAGTGTCTACAATCCTTTCTTTCACCACCCTCAGTGGTGCAGCCTTCTGTATTAATGGCTCTCCTATTTCACCAGCAAGAAGCCTCTTTTGCCTTCTGAGCAAGTCATCTTGCTCAGAAAGCATATCTAATCTTTTTTGCTCCAACTTGACAACAGCCAGCAGCCTTGCCACTGACTGCTTGGTGACTGATGCCAACTGTCCAGTTCCTCTCACCCTCCTTCCAGTGAGAGGGTCAAATCCCATGCTCCTGAGCTGCCTCATTGCCTCATTCATTCTAGATGAGATATGAGATCTCAACTGTGGAGTTTTAATCTTTCCAGTGTGGATGATTGACATGTCAATTGCTGCCTGTTTCAGGGCAGTGGACAGAGCCTGTACAATGTCAATCAGAGGTCTCCACTTTCCAATGGAGGAAAAAAGGGCTCCACTAACATTTGAAAAAGTGGTGCCAAACTTTTCCATTTCACCACCCATTGTTACAGTTTTATCCTCAAGCTCCCCAGCTTTAGTTGCCAACTGTATTAGGGCTTCCTTCTGAAAGGCCAATTTCTTTTGTGTGGCTGTCAGCTTTCCTGCTGTTGTTCCCAGTGCTGTGGCATATTTGTCATAGGCCTCCTGTGCCTTTATCACCACTCCAACATTATCAGCCACAGCAGTGCTCTGTCTGGCTAGCATGGTGGTGGCAGATTCAAGAGCAAACTTCATGTCAATGGACATGGCAGAGCTGATCTTTGTAAGGTGACCCAACATTCTGTTGAATTCCTTATCAGTCATCTTTACACCAAGAGTCATCAAGCGATTCTTAGCAACCATGATGTCCATATCAGTGGCTAGCCCTCTAGTGGCAGCCCTGGCAGCATTGATGTCACCAGTGTAGATTCTTGCAGCCTGTGAAAACTTATCACCCTCTTTCACTGCATCTATAAATGCGCCAGTGAGCTTTTTGACCCCCATGGCCACCAGACCAGCAACTGCAACCTTCATTCCCTTGGCTGCTGCTGCTGATGCCTTGCTTGCCCTGGTCAGCTTCTTGGTCTGAGTGGTTAATTTATTTGTGCTGACAGAGGCCTTCTGAGTGGTCCCATCAAGTTTTTTTCTAATGAAGGCTAAATCTTTTTCATGTTTAGCCTGTGCCCTATAGGCTCTGGCAAGTTTCTTTAGATCACCCTTGTGACCCTCTGCATCCAACACCCACTCTGTAATAATCTTGTCTGATGGTATGCCACCACCAAGAGGAGAAGCCATTAGAGTCTCGCTATGTCAAATCTGAAAGCCTTCTTTAGCTGCCCTGATGCTTCCAGTATTGGGAAATTGCCCCACTTCCTTTTCTTGAGATTGTCATACCAGGGTTCAAGTTTTTTCATCTTGCCCCTGATGTGTGTACCAGCATCAATGTTCTGGTGGATAATCCTGACCAATCTCTTACCCACCTTAACACCACCCCTATCAAGGGCACCCCTCTCATCCTTCATCAAGCTATGGATGGCATCCATCCATATTTCATTTATCTTTCTATCTTGGGCCTTCCTTGTAACTACTGGGTTTCTTCTCTTCTTCTTTTGAACATTGTAGATCATAAGGTTTTCACCAGCAGACCTCGGAGATGCTTTCTTGCCGAACCTGGGTTCCCTGGATGGAGCTGTTGACCTCATTCCTATCTGTGCCCTAATGCCCCTGGAGCCATCCAGAGTGGCTCTCACCCTGGCAATTACTTTTTGCCTATTGGTGCTTTGATGTCGCCTCTCGCCCATGATGCTACCTTCTTGTCATTCTCAGATTCCCATATAGTCATCTCAGAGTCTAACACACGGAGTGCAGTTAGGTGAACATCATACAAGTCCCTCACATCACCCATTGCACCCCTCCTATAATCCTTGAGGTCTGACAACAGGGACTGCATCAGAGGGGTCTCATAGAAGTATCTAGGGCAAGTGGCAGACCAGGGAGGCTCATCAGCCCCATTGGTAAATACAGCTTTGCTCCTGCCCTCATAGTCCATGTGAGGGCATCCAAAAAACTCATACTCAATGTCAGTCATTGCTGAGTGTGGGCCCAGACAAGATGTGCAGTCATTAGGGTGAGGAACAACCTTGGTTCCAGCCCTGCCACTCCTGGCAGCAGTTACTCCCCAGACTCCTTGCTTGAGCCACTGGACAAAGGGACTGTGGCCTCTGAGATATGCCTCACCATATAAGACAGAGCATGCAGCAGCTCAGATGGCAGGTTGACCTTATCCATCCATCCTTCTGTGACCATCTTGCCCAGTCTGCCATTGTTGAGCCTCTCAGGCTGCTGGATATCTTTGGTCTGCCCATCGCTGTCAACATACCTGAGGTGGCAGTCAATGAGCCCTGCCCTGATGTCCCATGCTGCCCTCTTCCTGGGCATCATCTCATCAGCAGCTTCCTTCTGTCTCCTGGTCAGGGGCTGGATACTAAACCAGGAGGGCTCTTCGCCATCTTTGAACTTGAGATGTTTGGCATCAAAGAATGAGTCTCTGTATGCAATCAGATCAGTATCATCATGCTCCACATCCACAGCAGGGTCTACCACTGCCACAGACTGAGTACCACCATCAGCATCTTCAACTTCTATGGCACAGGCGATGACTACTTTCCTGATGCCAGTCTTCTGGATAATGAACATTTCATTTGCCCCTTTGTAGGTAGGTTACAACATGTGAATTCTGCCAGCAGCAGACCTGATGTCTGAGCCATCGATGAAGTCTTCATCACCATGCAAGGTGACCTTTACAGCCATCAGGCCATTGAGGTCTCCATCATCAGGGAGATTGTCCAGATAGCATTTGGGCAGCTCAATGGCTACACACTTGCCCTGCACATGACCCATCTGGATTAGAGCAGTCTTGGCAGTGGCAGAGTTATAGTCAGAGGCCAAACCATCCATGTCCTCATCATAGTACAAAGACAATTCCAGGCTAGGCACTGAGGGCATCTTGACATATTCGCCAACACCACTGGGACCAGCAGGGTCCATCTTCTCTTGCAGGACCAGGCCAGGGTCAAAGGTGATGTCTCCACCCATTCTCTGTGTCCTGGTGGAATCTCCATGGTCACCAATGTGGATGAGACCAATGGCCCCTGAGAATGCTGGGTCATTGCCAGAGGGATTGGTGCCACTGGTAAAAGAAGACCTCTCCAATGTGGGCACATGCCTGTGGTCAGCCACTGCAACATCCACATCAATGGAGGGTCTCTCACCCTGGCCCATGGTCAGGGTGAAGATGCCAGCTCCATGAGCCTGTCTCTGGTCTGCAGTGGCATGACCAATGGATGTGACCTCCAAATATTCCTGTGCCTGGTCTTCATCGAAGTAGGCAGTATCTGAAAAGGCCACTGTGTCCCCAGATGCCAGGGCTGCATTGGTGGCGATACTCAGGCCAATCCAGTCAGTTCCTACAGCATTGATGGGCTTTACCTCACCCATGCCCTTGCCATCATTACGGACCCCACACAGGGCAGCCTGACCAGCCACCACATACCCATTAACACCAGTGATGTTGATGTTAGTGGTGGTGCTGTTGGCTCCCACTGTTGCAGTCCTGGCAGTGGCAGTGGCTTGCAGGTTGCCCATGAGCACGTTAAGGAGCTGTGAGCCAGGGCCAATGTCAATGCCACTATCTGCACCCTGCAGGTAAGTGCTAAATTTTAGACTACCCTTGGCAAGCCCCACAGTGGGGCTGCCCTTGGAGTGCTTTCGAGTCTGGAGGGTGATATCTTCCAGCCCCTCCTGCACCAGCCCACTAGCATCATAGGCTGTGATCTCCAGCTTCTCTGCATTGTCTGTATTCCAGTAGGCTGCTGCAGCATTCTGAAAGCTAGTCTTCAGAGCACTGGATGACCTATATCTAAGCTCTCGAAGAGCAGAAGGGCTACCTGCCATTTATTCCACCTCTAGGACCAGACAGCGCCATTGCTGTCTGAGCCAGAATGTATTTTCTCCACTGTCCTCAAAGACATCTGATTCTACCACTCTGTTTCTTAATCCGATAGCAGTACTAGATTCAGCATCAGAGTAGCCAGTCCATGAATCATCATTTCTCAGCAGAGAGACAATATCAAAAGAGTCCTGAAGCATCATGTCAAATGTATCATCCAGACCTCTCTTATTGGAGTAAGAGACCACCACCTCATATAGATGCTCTCTCTCTCTCTGGTACATCTGAGATGTCTGCAGCACTGGACCAGAGGAAAGCCACTGAACATAAAAGCTCCTGGTGGTCCCTGATGACATATCTGCTGGCCTCTGGTGTGGTCTGTTCTGGTGAACAAACAACCTGCCAGAGATCTTTGAGGTGGGAGTAATACCAGCAATGTGCCAAATGATATTTCTCCTCACCTTGTCAGCCTGACTGGCCATTACCGTACCAGTCTGACTGTGCCCATGCCCTGCCTCTCTGAAGCCTCTACAGCACCATCCTGGTCAGCATCCCTTGGTTCCAGGGGGATCATCTTGGATAGCTCCTGCTCCAGTTCCTTTTTAAAGGTTCTGTAAAGGTCCTGAAAATCACTCCCAGGCTGCCTCATATAAAACAGGGTCAGGGCTGCAAGAGCAGTGGCATGTCTAAAGGCTGTGGATGCAGGGAAGACTCTGACTCTCAATTCTTTGCTCTTGGCTCCAATGTCCTTGAGCACTCTCTGATGTGCCAGGTCTAACCATCTCTCTACATCAAGTGATGGATCTTTGAGCTGATACCAGGCTGCCTCTACATCCAGGACATCTTGGATGGTGGCATGTCTCCTCATGGGATATTTGGTACATTCAACAGCAGTGTAATCATACACAGCACCATCAATGTTCCACTCTGCATGTCCATCAAAGAACAAGGAGGAAGCCTGTGTGGAGTTGATAGGCACAGCAACAACAGTGCCCTCCACACCAGCACCACTGACATGGTCATAGTGCAGCTCTGACCTGAGGTGGACAGTGGCTCCATCCACTTTCCTGACCAAGGCTTCTTCAGGGTCATCCATCAGCATGACTCTGGTCCCATTGCCCATGCCCACATTGGAGACCACATTGATGGCCCTATCACCTCTGGTGGCTGCTGTGTTTGTCACAGTGTCCACAGTGCTGACAGTGGCCGAAAGTGTGCCTACCTGCTCAGTGCCATCACCATCAATGATCCTGACAGATGCTGTAGTGGGCACATTGTTAAGATTGATGGTGACAGTGCCACCAACATTATAGAGCAGATGTTCTGGAAGACTCATCAGCTACCTTTTGGTCTGCCCCTTTTGGCCTTCACTGGTTCTGCACCATGCCAGTCATCAGCAGAGATGCCAGAGGGTCTGACCTCTACATACCTCCAGTGACTGTCTCTCCTCGATTGAGTAGGAGCATTCTTGCAGTGCATCCCATACTGATGCAGGACCTTCCATGCATCCCTGAGCCTCAGAGTGGCCTCAGTCTCCCCTGTGGAGTGCCAGACATCCTCATATCTGGTCTGGGCTGCAGTCCTGGTGTTGGCCCTCTCTACAGCCTTGAGACCATCTTTGATGGGAGCCCTCTCCACCTTCCATCTGACTACCCACTTGCCATCTTTGACAAGTGGACTGTCAATGGTCTTGATGTCGGGATCTTCTCCCATTTTTGCATAGTCTTTCTTGGCCTCCCTGCCTCTGATGGTAACTCGATAGTCCATCAGTTCATCAGGGATATCCTGGCCAGTGACCATCTGTGGGCCACCAATGGCATGCTCATCAAAGGCCTGCCCCAGGATGCACATGCCAGCAGCTTCCATGACAGCAGGATGTAGATTATGCAGATGGGTGATGCTGAGAGTTTTCTCAGCAGCCATCTTGACCAGCTCACCCAATACATAGTCTCTCAGGTCTGGCCTGGAGGGAAACTGTGAAGCCCCAGAGAAGAGACCCTCTGGCACAACATATCCCTGCTTTGCAGTCCTGCTATCTCTCTCAACTTGAATCATGATGCTTGCCCCTTAAAGATGCTACATGGGTTCCCTGTAGTGGGGGAAAGACACAGAGGGAACCCATGTAGCTGACACAGACTTGAACTTAGTATGCCTGACCCACTGCCACAAATGTGGAATTGATGGCACTCAGGTCTGCATTCTGAGCAACAGCCACCAGGGCAGCATTGGTGCTGGCATTGACATCATTGTAGTACGCAATGACCTTGCCAGCAGCAGCAGTGCCCTGGTCATGTTCCAGAACATAACCACCATCATTTCCACAAATGACAGTAGGGACCACACTAGACTTGAGGTAGTCAGATAGATCCATCGTTTCACCACCAGTGACATAATTGCTATCAAGGGTAAACGTGCCCCTGAGAATCTTAGCACCACCAGGCAGCAGTGCCTCAGTGATAACAGCAACAGTAAGAGCCATCTCTCTTCTCCTTAAGCGGTAACGCCAGTGAGCTTGCCATCAAGCTTTGGGCTCTTGTTAATGAGGATACGACCAGTACTCACCTGCATGACATCACTGTCACCAGAGGGGCCCATGTCTTTCACCTCAAAGTCTCGGATAACCACATGGGCCCACTTACCAGGAGTCATGTCCAGGAACATGATGACTGTATTAGCAAAGTCACCAAGGGGCACAATATTAGAGCCATTAAAGGACTGCACCAGCATTCCAGGGCTCTTATCAGTAACAGGACCCTGCTGCACAAAGGGAGTCCCAGTCAGCCTGTAGATGTTTGTATTCTGGTTCCAGGGGCACAGAATCAGACCAGGATTACCACCCTTGTCATTATCCCTGATAGCCTCATCAATGTCCTGCAGATCGGAAGTGGCCAGGGCTCCACTGACAGCAGTCTCAGTGCTCTCCCAGTAGGCAGCAGCTCCTCGAGCAATGCCAGCATAGGTGGTGGTAGAGTCAACCATGGTCTCAAGACCATTGGCCCCAGACATGGTAGTGGTGGTGATGAGGTCAATAATGTCCTGCATCAGCAGGGTCATCTCTTCCTCTACAGCAGGAAGCCATGCAGACTGCAAAGCATCCTTGGCATGACCAGTAACCTGCACCATGCCGCGAAAGTAATTCCACGCCACTGCAGCATTAGTGTATGTCTGATTGCCAGCTACGGGCTGTGCCTGACCCTCGGTAAAGATCTCAGGAGTCTGGCCAGAAGAGTTAACCTTCCAGCGCACATTAGTATCACCCACTGCACCCTCAGGAGCAGGGAAGAGACCCAGTAAAGAATTGTTACGGTACACAGCTTCAACGAAACCAGGCTGATAGGCTTCCCTGATAGCATTTGCACCAGATGTGGTAGTGAGGGGCATTATCTATTCTCCAGTTTCAGCCAAGTTGCTCTTTCAAAAACGCCATCCTACCAGAGGGAGTGGACAAATCGTGTCCAGATGCCTCTGTGCCCTCTCCATTAGAGGGTCTTGACCCTGCTCCTGGAGTGCCAGTGGATAACGCCAAGTGCTTATTCTCGGCTAACAAATTGTCAACAGCTTCATCCATTGTGATGTCTATCGGGTCTTCTCCATCCAAGATGGACACTGAGAGGTCATCCTCCAGTCTAAGACTCGACTGCAAGTGCAGCCAGACATCTGTGGGATTGACAGCCTTGCCAGCAGCGGCAGAGATAACGGCATCTCTGGTGAGGGCATTGGAGAGCTTACTGTAGACTTTTTTGTATTTGCCTTCCAGTGCTTCATATGCCCTCTGCGCCTTAGTGGCAGAGCCCTTGGCTTTCCTCAGTTCAGCAGCAGATTGGTCTCTGCCTCTGAGGGACTCAAGAGCATCATCATCAAGACCTTCATCATCCCTAAATTGTTGAATACCAGCACTCACAGCTTCTTGAAGCCTCTTGTCAAACTTGCGTCTTTCAGTCAGCCTAATCTGCTTTGCTCTGGATTCAAAGTCCACTTTTGACATCCCACTATCACTAGTGCTGTCAGCCTGTGTGGCTGCCTGAGTCTGTTCACCCTCAGTAGGTGTGTCATTATCTGGCATGACTCCCCTGGTCAATGGTCAAAGGCAGGGTGCCTCGTTTTCTGTCAGTATCGTGTTCTATCCTATCACGTTTCTCTGCCCTGCTGTCTACACTAAAACGCGAGTCACTGTCCATCCTCTGGCCAGTGTGTCTATCTACATTGGGAGTTTCCTCCCCAGTCTCCTCATCATGCACATGGCAAGTGGGAGAAGTACTGGAGGTCTGGCCCCTGTAGTATGCAGGGTCAGAAGGCCAGTCCTGACATCTGTATCTGGTCTTGGTCCCACCATTGCACACATTCTTGTGGAGGGTCTTCTTACTGCATGTATGGCACTCCAAGAGTGCAGATACATCAGAGATGGTCTCCTGCACTGTCTCACACTGAGTGCAGTACATATCACGTATCACTGACATCAGCATCCTCCTGCACCACCTCCACAGTGGCCCCTGATGTGTTATCAGTCACCATCTGATTGGCCACTGCTGAATCAATGCCCAGGACATTGACCAGGATAGCAATGGCACTGCCTCTATCAAGGGTGCCCTCTGACACTGCCTGACTGAGCCTCACAATGGCATCGATGCCACCAACAGTCTCCAGGAGTGCATTGGTAGACTCTGCATCCTCTGAAGCATCTATGGCCAGATCTACAATGCCATTAGTAATCATCTTCCGAGCATCAAAGGCTAGCCCATGCTCCTGCAGCTTCCTGTCCACCAATGGAGCTGCCATAGCTGCTGATGCCTCCAGTGTCACACCAGGGACCTTTGCAAGGGTCATAACCTCATTAACCTGGGTCATCAGCCCTCTAACATCAAACTTCCTTGACCAGTTGGACTGTGGCACATTGTCTTTGATGTTCTCCCAGGAGGCAACATTTCGGTAGAGCCCATCTTCGAAGTCCTGCCCTGCTGATGCCCAGGATGCCATCTGGTTTTGCTGGTCTGCACTCTCCAGCATGATGGCATCTCCAGACCTCTCCTCTTTGCTATATTCAGCCTTTCCCCTGCCAGTGCTGGCCAATTGTCGCATGGTGAACATCTGAGCAGAGATTCTGTCCCACTTGCCTGATGCATGCTGTGGATTGGGAGAGATATAGTCTGGTTTAGCACCACTCTCACCATTGAATGTCATTCCCCTGAAGTGCCCCAGCTCCAGGGCTCCAGTGCCCTCGCCAGGGACCAGAAGGATGTCAAAGGTCTGTGACCTCTCAGTCTCATCCAGCTCCGAGAATTTATTAAGCACATGTCTATTCAGGTCAAGGAAGTCTGACAGTGGAGACTCTGCAGCCATGCAGGGATTTTCACCCTCCCTGGTCACATAGAGGGTATTGACTGGCACTCTGCCAAAATCATGCTCTGCTCCATCTACTTGGATGTATTCACCCTCTGTATCTGTAGACCTCCACAGCTCCCAGGAGTCTTTGTACCAGACTCTATACTGCCACTTAAAGTCTGCCTGTGGTCTGCCTGGAGCCCTTGCATCTGGCTCTGGTTCTCTAATCACCACCCAGACATATTGACCATAATCATCCAGCAGCCAGTCTGTCACATTGAGCGGAGTGACCAGGTAACTATATGCCCTCTGCTTTGATGTCTCCTGCTGCAGCCTGTTGAGTGGCATCACATCACCAGGAGGCCTGTCAGTAACAGCATGGACCCTGCCAAAACACAGGGCCAGGGCCAGGGCCCTCCTACGAAATGTAGACATGGGAGTGCCAGCTAAGTCCACATCCTGAACATAAGACCTCCAAGGGTCTGACAGTTCCTTTCCTGGGTCTCCCACTGTGGGGTCTGCCCTGAGGATGCCAGAGACAAAAGTGTTGACCAGCTTCTGAAAGACTGGCCAGTTTATCTGCCTTCTGGACCTATCTGAATATTCGTTAACAGTCTCCCTTTCATGCTTCCAAAGGAATGACTGAGAGGGGCTGCTCTGTACATCAAAGTCAGACAACTGGAGGGACTCTTCTGGGTCCAGTCCTCCAGAGGAGTCAGCATCCCTCCTGGTGAGGTACCGTATAGTGGACACATCATAGTCTGGTTCTGAGACATGGATACCACCTTTGAAGAAGCAATAAGCCATCTTCCAGCGTTTATAGTATCTCTGATAGTCTCTATGTGTGATCGTAAAGTCTGGCATTAACCTACACTTATACCCCTCACCCTGGGAGCCCTCTGAGCAGGGCTGAAAAATGATACAGGATATCTAGCAGAGTCAACAGGGTCTGGCCTGACTGACTTATCAAATCCATTGCCCATCTTATCCCATACCACAGATTCTAGATTATCGGCCAAGACATCACATTGGGGCAACCTGAAAAACATCAGAGGTGGCCCCTTGGCAGGGTCTAACTTGCTCTCTACATCTTCAATGGAATTCTTCCTCTTTGGGTTCTTTGGCCTGTTGACCACATAGTATCCCTCCTCCCTCATGAGCTGCATGGCAGCCTTGAGCATACCCAGTTTGTTATACCTGGCAGAAAAGTCAGGGATGATGAGAGTCTCTCTGGGGTGGTAGCCATTGTCTTTGAGCACTCTGGCCAAGTGGCCACAGTGGCCCTTTGACCAAATGATGTCCCAGGCTACCCACCTTGGTGCCCCTCCTGAGATGCCCCTGTAGACCTTCCAGATGGTGCAGTAATTGGGCACTGACTTATTGGGGTCCACCCCTGCGATATACTTCCAGGAGAAGCGAGCCATCTGCCCCACCTTGCCACTCTTGGCAATGAGCCTATTAGTGATGTCAGCTCCAAAGTCTGTGCCTGATGGTCTCCACTTGTGGACTGCCCGATTGAATGAAGGAAAGACTGGCTTAAGCTCTTCCTCTGAGGCTATCTCGGCCACTGTGTCCCAGTCTGCCTCCACTTCAATCTTATAGGTCCTTTTGGACATGCCACCATCCTGCTGGCTTATCTCATGGACCTTGGGAGACACGAAGGGATTAGTGTAGCTACTGAATGCAATGCACTCACAGACCTCCTGAGATTCAATATATACTTTGTGTCTATCAAAGGGCTCACCAGGTTTAGGGGTCAGGGTCATCCAGAGCCTGGGCTCTGGAGTCTCTCTGAGACATGGCCATGCCACATCAAGAGCATAGGTGGACACATCCTGTGCTTCATCTACATGTGTCCAGCCACCTCCCCAGGAGCGCAGTGAATCTGGATTGTTTGTACTCCTGAACTGGACCACCACCCCATGCACAAATCTCAGCAGGGGCTGTGGCCCAAGTCTGACTCCCTCTTTACCTGGCAGCAGCCAGTGGGATGGAATCATGCTGATGAGTTTTGACCTGACCA
>Ga0080013_1001016_pt1 | contig 38053 bp, 38 predicted proteins | sample ETNvirenome_6_85_FD_69236 | JGI IMG/M metagenome (GOLD analysis project Ga0080013, IMG submission 69236) | Marine viral communities from the Pacific Ocean - ETNP_6_85 (SPADES assembly) (version 2) | ecosystem: Environmental > Aquatic > Marine > Oceanic | place: Pacific Ocean | collected 2013-06-19 | reverse complement strand
AACCAATAGTCCTTGAACGGATCTCCATCGGCTGTGGGAACAATACGGACTACTGATTCGCCATCTGGCGGACGCCAAAAACGGTTATTCGCGCCCCCTTTAGTTTTGAGGGTGGTCATGCGCGCGCGCATTTTATCTAAATTGATTGACATATTTCTTGTCTCCTTTTTTTGTTAAAGTCAGCACAATAACTCTCTTGTACCGCTATTTTTATATAATACTATAAATTTAATTCTTTGTCAAGCCTAAACTTGTTATTTTGAACTACTGAGCTGTTTAGCAAACCGAATGCATAGACATCATTATAGTTTGTGGAAAAAATTCCATAGCTCATTTTCATTTTATCATGTTGTTTGTGCTCTTTTAACTGTTCTTCGATCTTTTTTAATAGCGTCCCATCAGTTTGAAGCATTGTTTCAGGTACCCCATAATAATATCGTTTTTCACGCGGGATGTCAAGATCAAAAAATGGCTTCTCCTCGCCGGTCTCGTAATTTAATAAGCTAAAAGTTGATATTCTTGCAGTGTTTACAAACGGTGCAAACGTGCTAGTCTCTGCTTCTGAATTGTTGAATACGTTCATCATGTGAATTGTATGTGCAATTAACTCATTTAACTTGTTGAAGTGTTCTCGGATAGGCACATCTCCAATGATTTTGTCTACTTCTGCGTTATCCACTAAATATATTCTTTCAAGCAATGCGCTGCGCGCGTACTCCTGGAGTACATGAAAGATAACATTATCATTAAGCGCTTTTAGTTGAGGAAGCAGTGTGCGATTTGGCCTGACATATAATATGCTTATTTGACATTTATGCTTTATTTGTTCTAAGATTCTAAGGGTTGCCGCCGAAATCAAACCGCAGCTAGTTGCAACCAGCACATCGCCTTTTAAGTTTTTAAAAAAGCCTTTTAAGTTTGGACAGTTTTCTTCATACTTTTCAGGATGATCATACTCTGGAAAAGCATAGCAGCGTGTTGCTTTTTTAAGGTGGGTGCCTATCTTGTATACCTTGTATTGTGGGTATTGAGAAAATTTATCGGCAATATTGCAGCCGGCCTTTCCTAGTCCAATTATTGTTTGCATTATCTCACATTCATCCTTTTCATTTCGCCAAAGTTTTTACCGCCAAAAACATTTACTTTAAATCTGCCTAATTCGGTATTTGCAAATTCTTCTTTTATCTCATGTACTATTTTTTCGTCCTCCGCAGCTAAATCAATTATAAGAGAATCATGTAAGCAAAATGCAATTTGAGATTTCTTATCTCTAAGCAGTTTCCAGATATTAATCATTTGTCTAAGAAATAAATCAGCCGCCGTTGACTGAATAATATAATTCAGGGCGTGATGATCATCAGAATCAATTGTCCTGTTCCAAAGGGTTGTCACTTGGCTTCCATTGTAGTACTTTTGTAACACAGAGTCTCGATCATATTCTTTGTTTAAGAGGCGGTCTTTTGACTCTGGGTTATATAGCCACGCAAATATTCTTTTCTTTGCTTCGTCTCGTGTACCTGTGCCTCCATATACATTTTTCAAATTCCACTCATGCAAGTCTTCTTCGGGCTGCTTTTTTCCTAAAAGCGCAAGCATTACGCGAAGTTCCGCGGCATTATAGTCTAGCTCTAAAAACCACTGGTTGTTGGGTTTTAAAATAGTTCTATACTCTTTGTCCATTGTCAAGATTGGAAAAGATTTAGATGTGAGGCGCCCAGTTTTAGTCCCCTGCATGTCATACACGATGTAGGGAGCTGTTGTGTTTATCTTTTTAAGGAATCTTCGCACCTTAAATTCGTAACGACGAGCACCCAAGGGGGTCAAATCTGTGTTTAATTTTGTATTCTTTATTTCTGTTAGAACTTTCGCGAGGTTAGTCATGAATTCATAATTTTGTGGTTTTTCAAAATTTGAAAAAACATAAGCGCAAATTTTGTCCTTGATGTGCGCGTAGTTTAATAAAAAATATGGAGGAACGAGATCAAAAAAACAATGCTCATTGAGATCTAGCTTTGCTTCGTTTACTGCGCGGTAAAACGCCTTCAGACTTCTGTTCACGTTCTCCCATTCATTTCTTAAATGGTCGGGACATACTTCATCCAAACTTTTCCCACCACAGTAGTATTTTGCATATTTAATGTCCTTGTCTCGTAACGCTTCAGAATAGTCCCACGTTTCTGTAAGGGAGGTCGGAATCTTATTCTTGTGAATTTCGCCCTTTACACAAATAGCTACACATTTCTTTTTGTCATCAAATGTTTGAAAAATCATCTAACTAATATTCAGTACTTTCAGTTGCCGGCACTTTTTCTTTTTTTATTATAGCAGGTTTCATATAGGAATACAAGCCCGAACTCGTCGAATCACCAAAATATTTTATCTTAAAGGGGGGTTTGTTGTCAAGAGGTATTTCTTTATAAATTCTTGTTTGCTTGACCAAATAACCCAGGTGCGCGACGGCGGCCTCAATTCCAAAAGTCCTATAAAAATCAAATATCTTTTTCATGGCTGCCGTGAAATCTTTTTCTTTATATTTAATATTGCTCTCCGCCAGTCTTAGCTTAAGATAAAACGGTAGAAAGTCTTCGTCAGTGTATTCTTGTTTAAATGTCTGTGGCAATGGTTTATCGGCTGGCCAGTCGAGAGGGATATCGCCATCATCGAAATAAATAGAAACTTTTTCTCTAAACCCTTCTTTGATTCTTGTCTCGAATCGGTTGGCTCCGATGGGCGCATATGCTGCCCCCATACAATTTCGTGTTTCATAGATTGTACCATATGTCATGGTTTTGGGATCGCTTATTAAAGACATATATATATTCCATAGGCGCGCCTTAATACTTTCGTAAGAGAAGTATTCACTTTCATAAAAATAAGTAGAAAAAACATTATTGTCTTCTAAGCTAGCACCGAAGCGCGCCATGTAACCCGCGCCTTGGGTGCCGAAGCCGCCGTAGCCGGCTTTGGCTGCTTCGCCACGGCCGCCTTTCCATGGCATGCCAGTCATAGCAGGTGAATCCATATTTGCGACCAATCTCCATGGGGCATTCTTGTCTACATAAAACCCAAAACTTGCAACCGTTTTTAAATATCTGTTAAAAGAAGGCGCAGAAAAGAACCGCTTATAGTTGGCCAAGTCATCACCGTAGGTCATATCTTCTAGCTCAATAAAAAGCCCACTAATAGCATTCGGACAGTGCGGAGAAACAATAAAGCCGGTCTTCGTGACTGGAAATTGATCTGACATTATTTCAGTGTAATTCAAAAATTCTCGCATTAAATCTTTAAAATTTCTAATTTTTCTATTTATTCTTCGCACATTAAGGTATTCGTTCGCGAACATTTCAAAAACATGTTTAATAAAATGATCATTGTAAGCTTGGTGTACGTTTTTTAATCCTGATTTAGGTGTATAAGAAGAAAACATGTCGAGGAATACTCCGAGGGCGAGGGCCTTATCCATAAAGTTTTTAAGATCCCTGAAGGCTGCCGCAACAAAATCTAAAGCTAAAACAATCCCGTCGCCTGGTATCTGTGTCATGTTAACTTCAGATGGATAAATGGGTGTGCCATATATGTCAACCTTCCCATAAAAAGGCTTTTCATATAAAAGGTCCACAGGAGTGAGGTCAAGAAGACGAGAAAAAGACTTTTCCCGGTATAAAAGCCGCTGTTCAAACATTTGCGGATTTCTAATGGAGTTATTTGCGTACGGTGGCAGAATTTCGTTGGCCATTGGTGTTGTGTTTCCTCCTAGATAAATAGTCTACGGGGCCGTTTTTAATAATTCACTCTAGCATTGCTGACCCTTTGGAACACAAGGGGTCGGCGGCGGTTTTGTGGTTGGTACGCCCTTTACTGCGTCTGTTTTTTGTTGCTCAGCTTGCTGTTGATTGTTTTTAATCTCTTGTTTTTTTAGGGGTGGGACATACTCAAACTTATTCGTAGGCTTCTTCGCTTTTTCCTTTCTGCCTTGGATGATGGCGATGTCGGATAAGACTAGCATGCCGGTAAGATTTGTTTCCCAGCGTCCAGACGATAAAGTTGTGTCAACGCTTAATACCATATAGTATCCCCCATTCATGATTTTCTCTGGTGCAAATCTGTTAGCGCTGATTAATGAAGTATTAACATAAAATTGTTGCCCTACATAGAAATACGGATTTCCTACAAGCTTCACTTGGCACCGGAAATTTTTGGGTGTGATTATTCCGCGGCCGGAAAGATCCGGATCCTTTGAGGCGTCTCTCATCAAAGACATTGCCATGTCTGGGTCAGTTTCTTCAGTAAAATTAATGCTCTTTAAAATGCCTTGTTGGGGGCCACCAACAATGAAATGTGGGATCCCCTCCTCCTTGTCCCTGAGTGGCTGAGCGTACGCGCAGCCTTCAGGTTCGGCGCACTGACTAAGGGCACGTGCCTTAGCAGGGTTCTCTGTGTAGGGGGTTAATAAAAATACATTGGATAACTTATTAATAGGTATTCTTTTTGCTGCATTATAGTTTTCTTTGTTCCCGGCATTTAAATCTATTTCATAGGGCGCGCCTTCTAAAAACTTTTTTGGTAATGCGCATGGTGTAAGGTTAAGTTTAAAGCGTCGATTGGACGTTGGGTTAACCATCGCGTTGCCGGCCGCTTTAAGGCCCGAGGGCGTCCCCACATTTTTTACGACAAACTTGACTAAATCTCGAATGAATTGTATTAGGGGATATGCTGGGCGCCCCGTACCCACAACTTTTTTAGCTAAAAATCTTGTGAACACCTCTAAAGAGATTGGGAGGCAGTAAAGAGAAGCCATTACTGTATTGTTGGCCATAGGCGCACCATATTCTATGTTACCCAGGATCATTCTAAAACCAGGGACTTGATTTTCTAAACTTTCGCCCAAATCGCCACTGTTGAGTATGGCTGTTATTAAATCGCCCAGCATAAAAAACATAAGCTTCTCGCCCTTGGTGTCAAGGTCCGAAGAAAACAAATTAGCCTCCCCACCAATTTTTTTATAAGTCTCGATAATTTGTTTGCCGCCGTCCGGAAAACACAAAGTCTTTATTACTCCGGTGGGCTGCAATTTATCTCCCATGCTTTGTACAGACTCCTTGAGATCAATTGGAGGGTCTGCGGGAGGCTGTGTACTCTGAGCCTCCACTTGCGCCGTCTGGGCAGCATCCACCGCGTCCTGTTCTGCGAGTTCTTGGCCGGCCTCATCATTTTCTCTCTTGGCCTTCGCCGCCTTCAGCAGCGAATCCCGATACTCCGTGTAACTTTCAAATGCCTTATTCTGATGCATGTTTATCCACGCCACTCGGTCACTCTTTACTAGCTGCTCTATGTGCCCAAACAATGTACGTACCCGCATGTTTGCTTCCAAGGCCTGTATCCCTTGTAATATTTGTCTTCGTTGGTCTTTTAAGTCCTGCGCGTAGTGCCTTTGTTTTTGAATTTGCTCATCTATGACTTGTTCTGCTGCGTTTATCATTGACGCGTCGGCGGCCTGCACCATGCCGCCGCCCTGGAGGGAGATCCCCTTCACAGCTGCATCTAGCGCTGATTTGAGAGCGGCTTGAGCGGCGTTAGAAGACATAGCTCCAGTTTCCATAATAGCATCGTAATCCTTTTGAATCGGCGGTCTAACATCTACATATGTTTGGTCGCCCTTTGCCGATTTTACAAGCGCATCTACTTTTGCTTTCTTGACTTTAAGCTTATCAACCATTGCTTTTGCTTCTTTTAGACTACGGTATTCACCCGCATTTCCTGAAAACTTTTTATTTTCGTCGCTCCAGCCGCCGACTAGCTCAATTCTGGCCAGTTCCGCCTTCAGCTTATTAATGTTTTCATTTTCAATACTGTAACCCTGCAAAATGTCAGAATTAACACTCGACATCGATGCCTCTAGGGCTCCTTCGTAACTTGCAGTTATTTTTACGGCGCCATCCTCCGTAAACGTCATATCGTGCTTGCTTAAAGTGCCGATAAAATTCATTCTAGAGTTTCTGGCCGCAGAGGCAAATAATTTTCCTCTTTGACTCTCTGTGAATATTGGGTTGTTTTCGTTAAAGCCCCACCCCACCGAAAGCCTTATTTGGAAAGCGGCCGGGACGGACTCCGCTTTCGTGTCACCGCTCCTCACTGTGGGGGAGTGCCTAATTAAATCTGCATATTGAACTCTTTGGCCGTCTTTATCAGTCCACTCTCTAAACAGTGTTTTTATATCATTAAAAACTAACTTTAATGTAACGCGCATCATTTGAGCAGCGAAAGGATTTTTACCCACACCATCCATCTTCAATTCAACGCTTTCTATACCCACATCTCGGCCGCGGAATGGGGCAGCTAACAAAGTGCTAGAAGCGGAAGCCCAATCTTTTTGAAAATCAGTGTACGCGGGAAAGGGAAGGAGTACCTCAGACACTCGCTTTTTATCTTTAATAAATATTTTATAAACTTCTATCTGTGGCACTAACTGAGCGTACTGCACCGGAGTGCCCTCTAAAAATGTCATAACATCGTCCGACATTGTTAGTCTGTTTATAATATTATTACTTCCTGGCGATACCATTTTAATAAATTTGCTGGGGTTTAGCTTGTCTATTAGTGGTCGACAAAGAGGATACATATAATTCATTAAAAACGCTTGTTTATACCAGGATTTTTTTAGATTAGCGTCTTGTAACTGGCGCGCCGCTTTAAAGTCTTTTTGGTTTGTTTCCATTTATCTTTTCTACTCAAAAAAGCCCAAAACAACATGTAAAGGCTTTGGGATAAGCACCACTTCGCCTGCTTCATAATCAGTTTCTAGCGGCAGTTTATTAAACCAAGGAATGATCCACCATAAGGAGGGGTCGCCGTAGTGTTTTGCTGCAATTTTATAAAATCTACTTCCAACTCCCCAAATTTCGTTTTCAATATCTAACTTTGCCAAAATTTCGTTCGAAGGATATCCAATGGCAGGTGTCACAAAATGTCTTATAAAACTTAAACTTCTACTAGCAAGTTGCTCTGCATATTGTGCTGAGCCGTTTTTTAGAACCTCTCTGCCCGTATAGCGTGAAAAATTAAAAGCCATCTATCGATCTCCTTTTGTTAAGTCTGGTGCCGTTGGGACTGTATACTGCAGCGTGGAACGCGGGGCGCCGGCCTGGGCGCCTAGAATGTTGTCCGCCTGGGCGTTCATTACTGTTTGAGGTACCCCATGAGGAGCTGCCTCTCTTTCCTCTTTGTTGGTGGGCCCCCCGCCGGCGGAATTCGCAAGTCCTGCCGTATTTTCCGGTGGGGAAACTGGGGGGATGCGCGCATCGGACCCTAGCTCACCAAATTCACCGGCATTGTATGGAAAATTGTTTCCATAGCCCCATGGGCTAAATTGTCCGTCGTGCCAGCCCACAAGCTGGTCGTGAATAACAGTGAAAGTAAAACTAACTTTGATTTCTCGTGGGAGCGCGCGATATGTGTTGTCCCCTCCTTGCTTTCCAAAAGCAACGTTTTTGGCGATTGTGCCCAACCTTTGGCTAAAAGTGGTGATATAGCCAGTTAATCCTTGGACGAGGGGGCCGCCAAGTTCTCCCGTAGGAGAATAACTTCCAACGTAGTTTCCATACTTTATTCTAAAAAATGGGGGTGCCCCTAAGACGGCAACAGGATCGTTATCTATGGTATAGCCTGTTTTAAAGTAGGAAGGGTATAAAAGCTGTGTTAGTAAATTTATATTACGAATATTATTAACTACGCCGCCGGCGCCATCAATAACATGGTGCGCTCGGCATGCGAAGGTAATAGATAATGTTCTCCCCGTTTTCTTATATATCGGGATGGGGTCCATCCGTCCGTATGCGTGCTGCTGGTCATAATCTGGGGTGAAGTTCTGGTCGATGGTGAGGTCCTCGACTGGGATTGTTATGTCTTTGCTATTGGCCGGCGTACGTCGTAATTTAACGTGGAGGGGCTCAAATGAAAATGTTTTATATGACTCTTTAAATCTTGATACTGGTGTTCCCATTCTTTTTGCTCCTATCTAACGCCTTCTCTTATTTTTAAATTCACTCTCTCATCAATCTGTTTTGCTATAACGCTACCATCTAACATTATAGTATTCTCTATTCTTGCCGTGAGGCCTCCTTCTCCACCCAAAATCTGCTTTATTGCCTCAACGGCAGGATTTACCGTTGTCTCTGTGGCTGGGATTCTTCCTTGGGCGCCCCTCTGGCGCTTCTCTTGTTGTTCTAGCGTCTCCGGATCTTTCAGATTGTCATATCGACCGGTGGCCATTCCAGCGACCGTTCTAGCACCAATTTGAGCGTCCCTAGTCATAAGCGTCAAAATTTGAGCAAACGATATGTCGCCCTGCTTCGCCTGGTTTATGGCTTTTTGATATACGGCCGCAGTTTCTATAGTCATGCCCGCGACGTACTTACCTATGTGTCCCTCTGCCTGTTCGCCCAGCTTGAATACAAGGTCATTAACCTTGCGGCCGGCGGTCGCAATGTGCTCGTAAGCGTTAGTGACCAGGAATGCCGATTTCTGGGCGGCGGCGAGTTGGTCCTTTATTGCAACTGCATTTTTTGCTGCTAAGCCTTGGCTTTTCTTTGATTGATCGAACATTTCTTCGGACGTGGCCATTGTATCTTGGGCAGCTGCAGTTTTCGCCTCAATGATGTCTTGATCTGCGCTTAGCAACTTGCGAGCTTCCATCACACTAACGCCCAATTGTTTTGCAATTGCTTTCTTTTTAAACCTATCCATTGAATCAAAACTTTCACCGCTAGCCTCGACTGCCTCCCTTATCATCGCAATCCGGTCTTCTTCGGTAGCGTTAACCATATCTAAAGTATTCAAATATGGGCCGCCCAACATTGCATTTAAATTACCAACCTTAGAAGCGGCTGAATCTAAAGTATCGAATCCCTCTGCGACGGCCAGGAGCTTCTCCATTCCCACTCCTGTTTCTGCGACAGTGACGGACAATTCACGGAATATTCGTTTAGCACGTGGGAGTGAATAGGCGGCTAAACTTTCCATTGCCCCCTTGAACTGCTGGCCGACTGCATCTGTTGCCTGGCCAGTTGCAGCGGCGATCCCTACGATCTCTTCGGCTAGCCCTTCCGACTGTGCTGTTAGATTGTTCACTCTATACCCCTTGCCTAAAATGTCTAGACCTTGAGCAAAAGTTTTAGTAGTCAGTCCCGCGCTTTTAAACTGAAGGGCCAGTTTGACCAACGAATCGGCCTGGACATCATTTCTACCGCTAAGGCGCCCCATGAGAGTGCCCAAAGTGCGTGATTCGGCGATCATGTCCTTGTAGGCGCCAGTGACATGGGCGCCCGTAACGCCAAGATGCGCCAGCTCTTCTTGGGTTTGAATTAATCGTTGACCAAAAGTAGCTGTTTGTATTCCGGCCGAGTTGATGGCCGTTGTGGCAGTGCGCACGGACGCGTCAGTATCCTTAACTTGCCCCATAAATGAAGCTAGGGCTGTTTGGCCCGTGTTAATTTCTTCGTTGGCCTGCTTGGCTTGCCCGACCCATTGCTGCCAGGTGCTGGCCATGCCTCCGACTGCATCTGCGGCGTACTTGGCCCCGGTGGTGATGCCTAAGACCTTGCCGATCTCGCCGAGGGCGCCCTTTCCCTTTGCTGCTGTTTTGCCTGCTTTAGCCGTCTTGGTGGCCTTTCCAGCTCTTAGGAACCTTCCGCCGGCGGCGCCGGCCAACAACGCCACGCCTGCGCCGGCGGCAAGTTGTAATTTGCTAAAATCTTTAGTGCTCTCATTCCTTGCGGTTGTTTGTTTGTTGATTCTAACCTGTTCTTCGGATTGTCTGATCAGGTTCTCTAGCGCCCGGGCCTCAGTAGAATTTTTTTCCTTGAGCGTGTTATGTACCGTTATTAATGCGTCTCTTGTTGCTTCGGCGTTGAGTAGTGCTTTCTGATCGTAGTCCAAGCTCAGCATTCGCGAATCAAGCGATGCTGCAAGCGCCTCGTTAGTAGCTACAGTCGCGTCTTTGCCTTGCGCCATAGATAAGGCCGTACGATGTGCGATTTCTGAATTTTCTTTTAATTGAGTGCCTTGTTTTAAAAGTATTTCTAGGTTCTGCTTTAACGTTTCTTGCAGTTGGATGCCAGACTTATTTAAAGCAGCCATGATTTCTGATAATTGTTTCGCTTGGTCTGGTGTGAGTGCCATGTGATGCCCTTTTTATAAAAATGCTCTATTATAATTAGTTGAGGGCTTTATTTTTAACTATCTTCTTGAGCGGTGCGCAGAGTTGTGGGCCTCGGCTTCATCTTCTTTTTGTTTCACAAGTCTCTCAAAAAACCACTTGCGTAGGCCAACTGGAAGGTTGTAGGCTTCAGTTAAGCTCCAATTACCATGATACTTCATCAAAAAGAACTGCTCATATACTTGTTCTATGTATTCAAGAGATAGACCAAAAAAAGTCAGCGGTGAGGGGGACCTCCAGGGCCCCCTCGTAGGTGCATACCGAGCAACTAAAAGAGTGATTCATATCAAGAGAAGGTATTAATTTTTCGTACATCCTTTTTATATAACGACTATGCAGCGCAGGTAACGTATTTATAAAATCATTGAGGGATGTTGCGTTTTTTATATCATTAACTGAAACAATTACAAGCCTCAAAAAGTCACTGGCTGGGGTTTCCGGAAAATTCATTTTCTTTTTGTGTGCTTGCGCTTCCAGGATTTTCTTTTCGTCTCTTCCTGTCAAAAACCGGACTTCAATTGTGTACTGTGTTTTGGGAAGTGGGATCAAAAAGGTGCCAACTTCTGTTCTTTTAATTTCGTGTTCTGCCATAAACTCGTCAGAAGGAAATTGTATTTTCAAAGCGCTTAAATCGAAAGAATAATCTTGAGTTGCATCGCACCTTGGACATGTAATTGCAGTTTCATATGCGGCGCCATACCCATGGGCTCTAGCAGCGACGAGCAGTGCGTTTTTGTCCCCCACGAGCAAATTATCCGTTTTTATTCTTTTATCTACTATGATGCTTTCGAGCATCCTATCTAAAGCCAGCCCTTTCTTCAGCAACGCCACAGAAGTTAAAATATCTTCTTCTTTTGTGGTCATATGTTTGATTTCTACAACCTCTTGCTTAAAGAGGGGATGATCGGGGGGGTAGAAGTGCCCTTTGCTAGGAAGTTCAGCAAATTCTGTGGGCGTTATGAACTTTAAACTATCACCTTCCATGCTTGGTTGTTTAAAGCCCGTATCTACTTCGGTTGGCGTGGGGGGTGCCCCAAGTCTATTTTCATTTGATCTTGCACTCATTTTTACCTCGTTTTGTTTTCTAGTTAAATCTTTTAAATTTTAGTAACCGCGAACAAGCCATCTTGAGCCTTTGTTTTCCCAACTACTAAGATTATTACCTGCGCCTGCTGCTGCGGCATCTAACCGGCGCTGAAGCTGTCTCTCACTCCAACCTTGCGTAAATTTAAAATTTTTATACGCAAAAGTTAAATCTACTGTGGCTATATTCTCACTATCATAATTAATATCAGAAAAGCCCACAGATGTTAAAACTGGCTTATAAATACTCCACTCGCCATTTGCGCCGCCATGGCCATCCAATTCAAGAATTGTAATAATTTGAGGGCTTCCCTCTATATAGCCATCAATAAGCCGATTATAATTTTCATTGTCGGCGCCCTCTCGATGGCCCATAGCAGTTTCTTCGAATTTCCACGTCTTCTGCATCATGGATAACGCCGCTTGAATGTGGCCCGCTGTATCTGCACCTTGTGTACCAAACACGTTTACATCCGCCAAGGTGACTTTCAGGGGTTTTGTTTTAAAGCCTTGTGTTGGATAATCTATTTTAGCATAGTCGCCAGAATCTAATTGGTACTCACCGATTTGTGTCTCGATACTGTCGTATCCCGGCCGGCTGAAGCTTTTAACCATATATGGGGGAAAGGAGTCGAGATCTGCTCCCCCGAACATTAAGTCGCCAAACAACAACATAGCTTCGAAATTTCTTTTTGGTCTTACATTGGAGTTGCTCCAAAATTGCCAAATTCCGGGAGAAAATATGTCGCGTTCAGCCATCTTTCTTGTACCTACGTATTAGTAGCTCCCATTTCTTCTTTGTATTTTTGAATAGTTGCGGCCTGTGGCTGTTCGTTTGTCATGATGGGAACTGGGACGGGCTCTTCGGGGGTGCCACCGCCTTCGTATTCGGCCCAATCATATGTAAAAGTTAATTGCACATTCAACATATCCTCGGTGGCGTAGTCTAGCGCGCCAAAGTCGGCCTTTGAAAGCCAAGCGTTATGTAAGGTCCAGCGTTCAATTTGCTGACCCTTTCCGTCTAGCTGCGCGATTGATGGAACTCCTACAGCAAGGTTTGAATCTTTCTTTGTCATAGAAATCGATGCATCTGCTTCAGTGCCAGGAATAGCATAACCGGAAGCCTGCAACATTTTGACAATTTTTGCAGAAGCGTCTGGATATACGGGGTCGACCAATGTTACTTGAACATCTTCCCAGGTTACTCGGCCGGGATATTTAAATTCGTGAGCGATATAATTGTGTTTAACCGGTGTCACGCTAAAGTTCGGCTTCCCTACCTTTGTAATAACGTATGTGGGAATATGATCAAATACCAATACCCAGCGAAAAGATCGCTTTGGATCAATTGTTGTCGAACTCCAGAAATTGGTCTTGTCGGCCATTTTTTAATATCTCCTTTTTATCCTCTATTAGTAAATAGAGTTAAATTAAATTTTTAGTCCTCAAAAGATGCTCCCGAGTCCGTAATAATAAAATCGATTGCAATATATTCGATTGCCCTTGCTGGTTTTATATACAACTTCGCATACATAATGTTTCTATCGATGAGATCTGGAGTTGTAGTGGTCTCATCTAGAACCAACTTGTATTCTACGATTCCGAGGCCGGCCTTAACGTCGCTAAGGAAGGGGTTAACTTTTGATTTAAACCTATTCCACGTTACCTGAACATTTTGATCAAACAATATTGTTGCGGCAAATCGTGTAATTTGTTTCTTCAAGAAGAGAACAAGGCGTCGAACATTGATTCTATCGAGTGCCGATGGCGTCATCTGTAGAGTTTTTTGTCCGAATATCACAATTCCTTCTGCCGGGAACGAAGCGATTGGATTAATGTTTTGCTCATAAAGCCTGTCTCGCTCCCTAGATGTGAGACGTTGTTCCACCCCAACCACTGGGATACCCGCTGCGCGATTTGCGCTCAGGCCGCCGCGTGTGAATCCAGCAGGAGCAAACCATAGTTGAGACGTCGCTTCGCCATAGGCCATGGCGCCGAGTGCGGCCACTGAGGGGGGCGCCCAAATTGTTGCGCCATTAATCGTGTCGCGAATCTGGACCCAAGGATAGTATGCACAGCCGTAGCTGCTATCAATCTTCAACGTATTTTTCTTATTCTTAATAAGAGTATCTATATCGCCCTTTCGGTTTTGCCTCGTGGCGCTCGTTTGCGCCGCCGGCGTGTATCCACCCTTAAGGTCAATAATGGCCAAGGCGTCGGCTCTTTGTTCACACGTCTCAACCAGTTTTGTATTAAGGTTATTGTTCGTAACGCCTGGCATTGTTACCAAATTAAATTCGACAACTTCTGAGTCGCGCAAACAATCGATGGCCACGTTAACAGAATTATATTCTGCATTATTTAGCTGGCTAATACTATCAGTTTCCAAGACTCTGTTATTAAAAGGGTCTTTCTCGGTAATATCAACTCCGTCTGCGCCGCCGTGTAAGAGTGTTGTAAAGCGATCCCAGCCGGCAGATTTACCTCCATTATCTGTGTCGATAACATTTAAGTAAGAAGCGGTCTGGGGCCCTCGAACATCCGGTGTCGACAAGAGGCCAGAGGCGGTGTGTGCAGTATATGATGTTCCGGCTACTCGCGAGCCACTTTCATAAACCGCATTGGGGCCATAACTATCTGCGTCTCCATCAGAAGTAATATTTACATTTCTCACCTCATCAAGAGAGAAGATCCACGAAGCTTCAGTGATACCGGCGACGGCATCGTGGCCATTGACATCCTCACATTTCGTTCTCAAAACATCATAAACGCTAGAATCAAACGTGCTGTTTGAGCCATAGTTAGTGTCAACACCAAAATAGGCATCTTTAGGATCAGAGAAAGCGCCCTTCGAAGAGCTGCAGCGTAAATATAAGCTGGGGAATTCATATTTCGAACAAACAACCATCCCCTCGTTTGCCGAAGCACTGATCGTGCCGTAATACCCTGTGTTAATGGGGTTAGTTGTGCCAGATTGTACAAAAATCCCGGATCCGACGTCTGGAACGGACATTACTCCACCTGAAATGGCGTATGATACCGCGTCGGCGCCCAATGTGCTTTTGGAGCCTGATACGGCAAAACCTAAGTATCGTGGCGGTCCATAAACACCGAAAGGTAAGTATTCGGCAGTGGTGGCGGCGCGATCAACATCTTCATCCATTACTACGTATACATAATCAGAAATATTGGGAAAATCTCCGTAACTGCGGTAACGACGATCAGTGTCGTCCCATTGTTCAAATCTATTGCCAAGTCTTCTGGCCACGTAGTTTTCAGAAGCTGGGTTTAAGTTACAGTTGTTATATTGTTCTAATATGTTTGGCGCGACGTCATTATCCTTTATGTCTCGAATTGCCACGGTAAATGAACCGTAGGGATTGATAGATGGATTGTTAGACGCTCGAAGATCTTGAATAGAAATTTTGACCTTACGTTGTGTTTCTTCGCCAAGTTCGCGTGCAGCAAGGCGGAACAGCTTTTGCATGTTGCCCGGGTAGTAAGAGCCCGTGGCGCCACCGATATCTTGTGAAATATACCAGCCGGTTTTAGCAAATTGCCCTGTTGGGCTTTTGGTTGGGCCCATGCGGAAATCGCCGCCATCATTTGTAGTCCCGTCCGGAGTTGCTAATCTTAAAATAATCCCGTAGCAAGAACTTGCAAGAGAACCAGAAACGCCGAGTGGGGTACCGGCGCCGTCTGTTCCGTTAAAGGATTTCAAGTTCCCCTCGAAGGACTCTCCAAGCCAGTAAGAAGACGAAGCATCCGAAGCTAGCTGGTCGTTGGTCAAAGTGGGATCTGTATTAAATACCTTTCTGATATACCGCGGAGAATCCGGGCTAAAGTCAAACGAACTGTCTACTGAAGTTGAGCCTCCCCCATCCTGGATCACAACTTTAAATGTTGGGCCGGCCTCCACCGCTCTATGAAACCCAGCATAGCTTTTCTCGAAGTTTGCCGCGGATTCATCAACTGTTTGGCCAGACAAAGCGATGGCCCCGTTTTGGAGATACCATATGGCCGCAAGAGTTCCCGAAATACTTCCTGTTGTCCAGGCGTTTGCATGTCTGGCCGAAGCGCTCACGGGCGCCGCCCCTTCGCAAACAAAAAGACCGTACGCGCCGCCGTTAGTGCCTACGGCCGTCGTGGCCACTTCATTTTCAGTTGACCATCCAGCGTAGCCGGACTTACTAACGGCGTCTTTGTGGGTCTGTCCCAACAGTCTAACCATTGTGGCTGGGGAGTTATTTCGAAGCCACGCTTGCGCAGCATATGCCGCATAAGTAGGCGCTGTAAAATTTCCATTTCTCCAGATGTCGCCACCCTGGCCACCGGGAATCGGGTTACCAAAAATGTCAATAAATTCTACAAAGGAGTTGACCTGCACAGGTTTGAGGGCGGGCCCTTGGGCCAATCGTCCAATTATAGCAGGACCTACGTCTCTTGGCTGCTTAGGCAGCTGTGAATTATCAATCTCCTTGATAAAAATTCCTGGAGATATAAACTTAAACTTTCTATATGACATGACCTAATTTCTCCTCTGGCGAACATGCTTTTTCTTTAATAAATAGTAATATAACAGGGCAAAAACCTTTTTAAGATTCTAATCTCTATAAAAATCACTATTGGGGTCAAATTGTTGTGTATCCCCCATGATTACGCGCTCCCGGGGTATCTTAACTTCTACTGCGTTTTCGCGTTTAATGATCTTGGGTCGTTTTTGATTTTCGCCCTCTCCAATAACATAACCAAGTACATCAAAGCTAATTTTTGTTTTATAGTTTCTCTCTTCGTCTTTATATTGCGCAAGATTAGTTTCCTGGGCTATTGTTTTCATAAACACTTCATACGAGTGGCCGGCGCGCTCGATGATAAAAGAGTTGATATGCCCACCGAGAGTTGTAAATGGCTGCAGCATTTGATTCATTTGTTGTTGATAGTTTGAATTCAAGACAATATCATATTTAATATCTACATAAACAGGCTGCGGTATGTATAAGGTTTCTGTTACAATCTTTTTATTTTTCTTTCCAACCTTCGGATAGTAGGATTGTCTTCCTGGGGAGCGATTAACGCTACCAAATTTTTTTCTGTTATCTGCAACAGAGAAATTATTTGTTTTGTCCTGGACGATTCTTCGTCCAACCATGATTCTTCCGCCTCGATTTGGCCCAATCATGAATGGGGCTGCGCCGTAATATTTACCCTTCTTGGTCAAGTCTTTATTAATGGCTGCTCTCTCAATACTTATAATTGGGTAAATTAAGGTGCCATCTAAATCATAAAGTTCTTTTTTCTCCTTTGTAAAAAATGCTCTTTCGGGCGATGACCAAATAATCGGTACTTTTTTCCACCCTTTATTCGTTTTAGTACGAATATCCATTTTTTCATTAATGAAGTCATAAAAAGCAAAATCAATTGTTTCCAAATCCGACGGCTCTATCGATATATCTTTGAGGACATCGTTAGCGTTTTCAATGCCGGTGTATGAATAGTCATCAGGAGGCATCGAATGTTCCCTCTCTTGCTTTTACGCATTTTGCCTCAATTTCAAAAACTCTCTCCCAGCCAGCCCACGCTTGCCCAAATATTTGTTTTGGGTAATTAAGGGTTAAAATTTCAAAATGATCTTGGCCATATAAAACAAAATCGCCCTCACGTACATATAGGTCTTGATCTTCTACTAGGCGTCGTCTGTGAAATTTGACTATAATTGTCAGCCTCTTATCAATTCCTAAATTTGATATGGTGGTGGTATATCCTTCCCACGTGACCAGCGCGTTAACCTTAACTGGTGCTAGAAAATTCTTTTCTATGGCCTCTCCGTATAAAGAATGAAAATTAGTGTTTTTTATACTAATGGGATAATAAATGAGTTCTTGCCCTATAACGCGTTCTATTAATTCATCGTTTACTTGTTTTACAAGATCGCGCTCTTTTTTCCCCAAGAATAGAGGAGGTGGCGGTGCCGCAGGCTGAGACCATTTATTTTTATCTAGTGGCATCTCATGTTACCCCACAAATACCTTGAGAGGAACGTATTTCTCAATGGTGTTGACACTATCTGAGAGCTTGGCATCGTTTTCCACTAATTTGGCATATGTTAGCTCGTCTAAGATCGTCTTTAATTCTTCTCTCAAATCTTTTTGTTCGGTTTGAGCTTGTGTAACTAAGTCTTTCCCATCTAAAGTTACAGAATCTCCAGGAATCGGTATCGTTCCAAATTTACTTCTTATGGCGCCCAGTATTCCCTTAGAAAGCGACAGGGCAAACCTACGAATCCACTGTTTTCCAATTGCATTAATGTTATCATAAGGAAGATTTTCGAAAGGAAGCGTATTCATGTTATTTATCCCTTGGATTGGGGCGCCTCCGCCTCGTCCAGACACGTCTCCGGCGTCCCATGGGTCGGAATCTACGAAAAACTCCATAAAAAACTGGTGCGGGCTAGTATTAACAATATTGGGAAATATTCTTATTTTGTTATTCTTTATCTCATATGAATAGTGAGAGTTTCTTGTGTAAATAGCATCTTCGAAAGCCATAGCTTGTGCTTTGTTTTGCCATGCCGGAATTATCTGAAAGGTTGAATCGTCTGTCCACTGTCCGTAACTAGACAAATCTCCAACTGTATTTAAGCCGCCATAATATCCGTAAAACCGCCACATGGCTTGAGGTGATTTATAATACACTTTTGTAACGTTAATCCTCTTGTCGCCAACTTTGCCATAAAATTGCATGGAGGAATTAGTGGCTGCTGAAGAAGATACGATCTGTTGTAAATCAAAATCTTGTTGTCCAGCGGTACCGCTAAAAGAGGCTGAGTAAATTGTTGTTTCTCCGCCGAAGCCGGCTTCCGTCGAGACACCGTAACCCACTCTTCGAGCGTATGCGAATTCAAAACGGGGATATTTAAGATTAACATTTTTACCAGACAAGCTTTCGCCGCTCTGAATCTGACCTTCGTGATCAAAAGTGCCCGTTGTTGCGCCCAGTAAGTCTGAAAGTGAATTTTTTGCTTGATGAATATTGATAAGATAAGAATATTCTAAAATCGCTTCTTCATATGCGGTAAACACGCTGCCGCTCGTTAATTCGATGTCCAATACATCGCCACCAAACTTTCTATATGTGTAAGCTACCTGTTCGGCCGCCCCAGAGCAAAAGTATTCAGAAAACAATGACGATGGTGTGCTGGAGTCTGAATAGATTTGAAACGGTAGCGCACTATTGTTTTCTACGTCGCTAGGTACGCTAGCCGATGGAAGCACCGCTGTGCTTGTTTGAGACGCTGGTCTTAAGGTGGGTTGTGCCATTCATTAGATCTCCTCACTATAAATAGTTTTGGGGATCAGAAAAAGCTACAGAGAGAAGGTGTATTAGCTTTCTTTCTTCTTTTTCCAGAAAGGGGACTTCTTAACCTTCTTTGTTTTTGTTTCTTCCGAGGCCTCTTCCGTGACTTTTTTGGTGGCCGCCCCTTTTCTCGACAGCCAAAGTTTTTTCCATTTTTTACCCATAATAAATCTCCTTTCTAATAAATAGTTTCCAACATTCGGAATCTCAAAAAATTGGGCCCGCAAAAATTGAGCAATTGCACTTTTTTAAAAAGAAAAAGCCCTCACCTTTTTAGGGGTGAGGGCCAATCCAGATTAAAAATCTATTTTATGGTTTAAGAACCACTCTCACCAAGCAGTCCGCGAACGACGACCAAGCCGTACATATCGGGACGAACCATCTTCTTGGCATATCGAGTCATGACGCCCTTACGGGGCACGAAGTCTTCCACGCCAAAGATTGTGGGAGTAACTTGCAACGGTACATAAGGTGCATATACATAGCCACTTTCAAGGAAGCTATTGCCCTTACGCCCAACCAAGACAAGGTTGCGGTTAAAGTAAGGATCGACGTATACGTCAAATTTCTTACTAATGCTACCAACTTTCTCGGCGCCTGCAACACCTTTGTTGTCATCGGCAGTAACGCTTGCGCGGAATCCGGCCGTGAACTCAAGGATGTTAGCAACCTCGGGAGAAGTAACAATAAAGTTAGCTCCGCCGCGCAAAGTCTTACGATGAATCTGAGCAGACACATCATTGACTGTTTCAATGAGAGTCTCATACCACTCAGAAACAGTACCCGTGAAATCGGGGGCTTTGGTATTGGCTCCAACCTCGACGCCGGTTGTGCGATTAACGAACAAGCCGGGCGACCGAGACCAGTAATATGTACCAGCCGTGGCACCCTGAATAAGATCTTCCATGATCTCACGATCAATTTCAAGAGCGATTTGCTCAGAGAGAATCGATGTAAGTTCGACCTCAGCATCCAGGTTATGGTAGGCGTTGAGGTCCTGACCAAGCTCTGGTGTCCACTTAGCTTTCAGCTTTTTAGTGATTGCCGTGACGGACACTGAATCGACCTTTAAATCGATCTCGGGAATATTGGATTGATTTTCCAAGTCCCACGAAGTTCTACCAACGACCGCGCCGAGAGCGTTAGTCGTTCCGGCAGCAGGAGTTCCACCAAAGTTATCGGTCATCGCGAACGAATAAATTGGCACCTCGCTAGTTGCACCAAGCATTGCGCCACTGACTGCGGTTCCAGCAGCGTTGTTTTCAAGCCCAACGACATATACAACTCTGTCTGCAACAGTACCAGAAAGCGTAGTTAACCTTCTAGCCTGGTTGGCCGTAGCGTCATATCTGCCGGAGGATCCGGAGCCATTAACGCCGGCATTACACGCAGTACCAGAAACAGTAAGACTCACCAAGTTATTAAAATTAAATTGACTCTCGTCTTCACCTGCGGTGGTAGCAATAGTGATGTGACCAATAGCAAAACCAGTTCCTGTTGCACCGGTACCCGAACCTAGGGCACCAACGTTACCAGAAACAAGAGATGGGTCGAATTGGAGAATCCGATTGATTTCGGCCACAGTTAAGGTCGTAAGACCATCGCCACCGGTGCCTGCGGGCACCTGTGCCGTACCGTCTCCCCATGTTCCGGAAGCCACAATGGTGATCCCGTTCTGCAGCGTTCCAGTTGGAGACGAATAGCCATTGTTCAAGCTATAAAAACTGCGTTCGAGATTCAAGCCCGAAAGGTCGACACCACCAGTTAGCTCTTGGCCAACTCGGCCGCCACCATACAATGAAGTATTGGCTAACGAACCAAGACGATGTTGTGGGCCGGTACCGGTCATGCCGGCATCACTAAATGTGAAATCCATAAAGAAAATAAGTCCCGATGGAAGGCTCATTGGTTGAACTGAGACCAGTTCGTTAGCAACGAGACCACCGAAAACTCGGCGTACGATGGGGAACGCGACGGCTGCAAAACCTTCGACATCTCCACCGGACATTGTTGAAGCTTCACGAAGAAGCTCCTTGGCTTGGTTTTCAAGCAGGCGAGCCATGTTGTGCTTGCCGCCTTCGTTACCAAGGCCTTCAAGAAGACCTGTTCTACCCCATTTGTCGAGCAGTGCAGCGCCTTCCTTTTTGAGATCGCGATTAACAATCCCTTCTGTTAATTTTTGAAGTACTGACATTTTTTCTTTCCTCCTTTATTTATCAGTTATTCCAGCGAGAGCTTTCATTCTCGCCGCGAGGGGGTCAACCCTCTTTTCCTCTTTACGAGGCATAAAGGCCGAAGAGCTTTTTGTCACAACTTCGTTCAGTGATTTTGGACGACGCTTAGTAGTAGCGCTGGCTCCCACTGCACTCTGAAGAGTTTCATATATAATTTTTGCTTCTTCAACGGTATTCGCTTTCGAAATAGTCTCGACAAGTCTGTCTTTTTGCCGCTCATTCAACGAGGCGCTATTTAAAACGCGGTTTTGATAATGTAATCTTGCATTTTGAAGATTACTTTCCTCCAATTTTTCTTTTAATTGAGGGAAAACTTCTTGGTATTTATTTAATTTTTGTTCTAAAAGTTTTACTTTATTATTTAATTGTTTGTGTTCGTTAATTTTAGCTGGTTGTATAAGAGACGCCGGGCCTGATTCAAAGCGCTCCTCCTCCGGAGAGCACCCATCTGGCCGTCTATTAATTGGATAATCTTCGCAATACTTTTTGGCTGCCGGTTGATATGGCGCGCCCCGTTTCTTAGCTGCAGCTTTCTTCTCTTCTTTTCTTTCTTCGGCGGTTTTTTCTACGAATTCTTCTTGGAGTGGGCCTTCTTCCGCTAAAATGCTGCGGATCATTTCTTCGAGATTAAGATTCTCTTCCATGGTCATTCCGCTAGCGTCTTTGTCGGGTACGCACTTTCTGGTCGTTTCATTCCAAATTTCACCCTTCTCGCATTCGTCACGATCATAGGCGGCGCCATATTCTTCTATTATGTCTTCGTCTTCTTCTAACAAAATATCATCAACTTCAAAACTCTCATCAAGAACGCTCGGTACGCTTGTATCTTCTTGTAAACTATGGCTAATTGCCTCTTCTAACTTATCCAAATCGATACTAACAATGTCCCTGTCGGAAGTGGTGGCTGCGTAAGGAGCTTGTTTTACAATCGATTCGCCCTCATGTACATCTTCGCCCTCTGCTTCAAGATCAACCAAAGATTGGTTGGCCGGAACGGACATCACAGATGTTTCTTGGGGGACATACGTTTGAGTGGGCGCCATGGTCGCAGCATACCCGGGCGCGTTGATTGCCATGGCATCTTGCTCTAAGATTATATCAACAGCCTCCTTGATATCCTTTGAAAAATGTTCAATAATTTTCTCTTCGGCGCTTTTTTGAGCCGCCTCTTTTAAAGCCTGGGCATCAATAATGGCTTCTTCAAGCATGCTAGACATAAATCTTCTCCTTCGTTACAGGTATCTCATCACAATAAGTAGTTTCTTTGTTTATAAAATTCCCTTATTAATTGATTAACTAATACCCATAATATTTTTGATGCTTGCGGCGGATATTCCCCCCACAGTTTTTACGCTGTCTCCGGAAACTCCGCCAACGTCTTTAAGGCCCGAGGGCAGTCCGCCTCCTCCACCGAGGCCGTCGCTTAAATCCAGCCCTGCTCCGCTATTATAAAGGCTAGCTACCTCATCGGCTGTAGCTGTTGCGTCCCAGAGAGAAACTTCATCCATATAGCCTAGATAATTGGCGCCCCATGGGCCGGTGTTGGAGCCATATGGCATCGAACCAAGCATTAATTTGAATTGCATATCTGTTGCACCGGGCCAAGTGGTATAGCTGGTGTTGCCGGATCCGTGTTCGGAGCCATCGCCGTAAAAACGTATAGTCGTGGCGTCGGAAGTCACAACAAGGTGATGCCAGGCGCTTGTGTCGCCCGTCTCGCCGCCGAATCCGGTGTCGCTGTATACCCAAGTTCCGCTAGTGCCCGGGTATATAAGGAAGCCCAGCTGGCTGTTCGTTATTTTAAGAGCAAATCCATATTTGCCGACTCCGCTCGATGTTTGAGTACCCAGTGCATATTGTGTCGCAGTGTCTGAGCGTTTTACCCAGAAAGAGATGGTCCAGACGCCGGTCCAGAAGAAGGCCATGTCCCCAACTGCGCCGCAAGAGTGAATACAGCCGGTGCCGCCAGAATCTGAATTTAAAAAGGAATAGGAGCCGCGCACTTTCTCGGCAGTGGAGAAAGAGCCGCCGGCAACAAGAGTACCATCCATGGTATTACCAGCATTAGAATCATCATATGCGTTGTTCTCGAATTGATAATAACAAACTGGCTTTGAAGTACCGAGGGCCATGGCTTAGCTCAGCTCGACCCAGTTAGTTCCGGGGTTGAAGTAGATAACGTCGCTTTGTGTGGAAGCATACCCAACAATGCGCACATAACTATCAGCCGCAGTTGGGGCTGCGCCGCTCATGTAGCCTGTGTTGCCAACAGTGCCAGACTGAATATATACAGCCGAACCAGTAACAAAACCTTCCTTATAATAAGTACCCACATTAAACCAGCCGCGAGTCAGCATTCCGTGTGTGTCGGGTCCGGTACCAATGGCGATCCCTAGCAATGTATTGTTGCCCGACCCTGTTCCATGGGCAGAGGCGCTCTCCCATCCACCTTGCGAATTTAAATAATAAAGCGCGCCGGCGACCGTTGGTCCTGAGCACGTGCCAAAGAAAACTCTTTCTCCGCCTCCCTCGTTATTGGACAGGTATGTTGGATCCCAGGCAACATCAAGCGCTACTTTGGGGGAGCCCACGCCGACTCCGACTCCATTGGAGTCGACAACGAGGGCGGGATTTCCGTTAGCTACAGTTTTACCGGCGGCTTCAACTTTGAGGACAGTATATTGTTCCGAGCCCGTCAACGCGGTGGGGCCGGCAACTGTGAACCCTGAGCTTCCGCCGGCGTCGCACTTGGCTGATATTGCGCCGTTGTCAGCATCAATTGTAAAAGTTGGTGTATCGTAGCCAAAATTAACACTTCCGGAAATAATCGACGTAGAATTATGCGCACCAGAAATTTCTAAGTTGCCTCCATTATACTGAATTTTACCACCGGTGCCGTTACCTTGTCCGTCACCCACTCCAAAATTAACACCCCAGTTTGTAGGAATATTTATACCGCCACCAAATCGTACCCATTGTGCATTCGTATCGACGTTCATCAAGCCTTGAGATGGATTAAATCCGCCGGCGGAACCCGAAATTACAAAGGCGTCCACTTGGCCGTTAGCTACGTGGAATAAAGCAGTACTCCCTGTTTGAATGATCCCCCCTGTGACAAAAAGCTTGTGGCTTCCATTGTACGGATCGGTACCAATTCTTGTTGAGCCAGACACGTCGAGTTTGTATTCAGCAGGAGCGTAATTGGATCCAATCGAAAAACCGCCGTTTTGGTCTAATTGCATTCTAGTAGCCGACGCATACCTGAAAGTCATGTTTGTGCCGGCCCTGGTGTTGATATCGGTTTGACCGGTGTATCGCTGACTTATACAATAGTTGGAGGTGTCGGCATTATCCTGGTGTGCAAATGCTGCAAAATCAGAGCTGCCGACATAGCCAACGTGGGCGCGGCCAATTTGAGCGGAAGCGTCTGTGTCGTCTAATACCAACATTGGCGCCGCTTCTACCCCTGTTATTGTGAGGGCGCCACTCAGCTTATAAGACCCGGTATGGTTAAGAGTGCCGGTCATGAAGACGTCGGACTTCATATCAACGTTTTGCGCAAAAATCGTATTTCCTGATATGTGGGTTTCGCTTCCTCCTAGCGCGCCCGAAATAACCAAATTATATCCGTTGTATTTAATTGTTGCATCGCCGCCGCCTTGGGTGCCCGGGCCAAAATTAACAGCTTTGTCTGTAGGTATGTTTATACCGCTGCCGAATTGTACCCACTTGTTGGTTGTATCGACATTCATAAAACCCGCAGTGGGATTGTAACCACCAGTTGAACCAGAGATTACAAATGCGTCTACTGTGTCTTCGGGCACGTTAAAGGTCACGGTGCTGCCGCTTTGTATAACGGTACCGGTAACTGTTAATCGATTGTTGGCTCCATTGAATGTTAGGTTCGATTCGACTGTTGCTTCATCACCATCTTTGTACGTTGCAACACCATTGGTGGTAGAACCATCCCAGGATATTCCGCCTCCTCCTCCGCCCCCTGGAAGATTCGTGAGGCCGGCGCCGTCGCCCACAAAAGTGCTGGCTGAGATTCCCAAAGAAGCCGAGAAAAGGCCTTCTATATAAACACTTCCTGTAAATTGATGAGTGGTAGTAGCGCTACCGGCGGCTCTCGTGTTTCCCTTAGTTGTTTTGTCGCCTGCTGAAAAATCTGACATTACAATACTTTTCCTTAATCGGTTAGTCCGGCGCCGGTTAGCTCATACATGTGACCGGCATCAATGTTCGTTAGGTTGGCGATCACTTCGAAGCCGTTATCGGCGCCGCCCTGCTCGGCGCATGTAATATAAATCTCTTTACATTTATGATGAAAAGTGTAACTCTGATCGTCGCTCTCTAATGTAACATAATGATGGTTGTCGACAACGTAGCCGGATGAAGTTGAATTAAAGTGTACTCTCAAAACTGGGCCGGTATCAGTTGAGCCAGAGTTAATCACTGTAAAGTCTCTTGTTACTTGTGGGAATTTGATACAAGCTTCTTGGCCTGTTCCTAGCGTGGATCCTGTTATAAATGGATGTCCTGAAATCTGGTACGAGCCTACATTTCTTAGCCCGACACTTCCGCCTGGGTAAAACATTTTAATTCTCCTTCTTATTAAATAGTTAGTTTAATTTCTTTTCTCTTTCGATTCTTAACTTCTCTAAAACTTTTTTGCGGCGCGCTTTCTCTTTCTTCCGTTTAACTGAAGGTTTTTCGTATCTTGTGCGCTCCCTAAAGTTTTCGATGATTCGTTCTTTTTTACATTTCTTCGTAAATCTGCGGACCATTCTTTCTATATTTTCGTTTTCGTATCTCGGTTCCACTTCTACATTGATGGGTCTTGTGGCCATTTAATTTTCCCCCTTAAATAAGGTTTTCCACTTATTGCCGCCGAGCGCCATGATCCCAGATATGTCGACACCGGAATCGCCAGGGTCAGTGCCCGCGAGCGGGCCACGGCTTGGGCCACTTTCGGGTGATCCCCCTTCTGTCAAGGGCTTTACGCCTTCAAATATTTCACTACCAAAGCCGGTCGCATCAAGAACTTTTCTTTTCTGTTCTTTTAATCTTTGGTATCTCTCTTCTTCTACGTGGCGCCTTTGTTGCTCAAGCCGGACTGCATGATTAGAATTGTCTTGTGTCTGCCTGTTTTCTACCAATCCGGGTGACACCCCCTTGACTACTTCTGCTACGACGCTTGAAAGCACCCCCTCCTCTAGAAGGGTTTCTTTGACACATTGTTTGATTAATGGTTTGAGAATAGCTTTTAGTTCTGTTTTTTTCATTTTGTTCTCTTTATAATATATCGTTTAAGATGCGATTAATTCTATCGCCCTTTGTAAAGATTTGATTCAAGTTTCTTTCAATGCTCTCGCGCATAACATATGCGCCAGGAGCAGACGGCTCAGAAACTGCATCGAAACAAATTAATTGAAGATCTTCTTGCACTATTTTAGATCCCTTATCTTCTTTTAGGGAGCCTAACGCGCGGGAAGAAAATCCAAACTTTACGCCGCTTTCATAAAGCCCTCTCAAAATATTTCCCGAAGGCGTGCTTAAAACTTTGATAGTGCCAAGAAGGTTTTTGCCATCCCACCAAAGCCTATTTACCATGTGTGAAGCATTTCTGAGGTTGATTACGCTTTCGTCGGGATGATCGCACTCTCCAAGGGCGCGACCCTCGCTGACTAGTTTCATATAGTTTTTAACTTCCCGCATTAACACCTTGTGAGGATAGACGCGGCCATTACCATTGACAGCATCCGACTCCTGCAACTTTGCTGGAAAAATGAGCGCACCGCCACTAACCTGTTTCTTTTCAGACTCAGTTAAAAGATCTTGACAACCGCGGTCGTCGCATTTTAGTTGGTAAAATTCTCGTAAAAGTACTTTTTGCATTTATTTTCCCTCTTTTGCGGGCACCACCCGCGTGAGTCTAGAGCCGCCACAGCAGTGGGCGACGGGCCGTAACATCCATTTTTTCTTAATCATGATTACATTCTCCTTCATTTTTATGGGTTATTTTAAACCCAAAGTCGTTAACCAGAACCCCCATTAAATAGGTGGTCCCCGAAGCCAAGCACCCTAAGATAAGGGCATTAGCTATTTCGTACTCAAAAGTAAATAGTTCTGTGTGTCCATTAATCCCAAACAAAAAAAGGCCCGCCCAAAAACCCATACATAGAGGGCAGTGGAATAGCTTTCCAAAACCATACAACCAGCTTTTTGAGGGGCGTATCTTATTAAAAATTGAACCGAAAATTAAAATTTGAGTTAGGCCATAGGCTGCTAAAATAAAGTAGATTAATCCCATTTACACCTCTTATTCTTGATACATTCCATATAAACCGGAGGCAGTGTTTATGCCAGCATACTGCGTTATTGTGCCCTGGCGCTTTTTATGAGGTATTTCACCCAGATCTGTGGAATCTTCATCTTTTGGGTCTAGAAGCTCTTTATCGAAATCCATTTCATATCTTTTAACTGCATCATAATGGGGCTTTTCTGTTAATAGAAAATTAACCACTGAATATAAAGTCATTTGGATTGAATCAGCTTTATTAGATTCAGTAGACTCTAAAATTATCCCCTCTAAGGAGCCATAAACATTCCCTCCGTGAACGCTGCCGGGGTCGACAACGCCATGGCGCATAAGATGATCGAATAAACGCGATTGAGTAGCATAAATGTGATCACCATATTGTTTTTTAGAAAGTGCAAGAACTTTTTTATTTTTAGGGGACAAAACAATATCAATATCCGGGTGGTCTAAAATTAATATATTACCATCTAGTGTGCGGCGCGCTTGTAGCTTTATTCTTGCGTCGACAGGATTCTCAAGTGTTACTTTAATGGTCATTGTGATTCGATCTCTTTAACTAAAGTTTGTATTTTTAAAATTTGTTGCAAAAATTCTTTGTCTACCGGCCTCTGGTTAGAAGTTTCCAGCAGTGTTTTAACTTCTTTCATTCTTGCGGCCAAGGACTCGTCTTCTTTAAGTTCACCTAGACTAAAAGAGTTATTAACTTTTTTCTTTAAATTTTCAATTTCTTCATTTAAATATATTTTAAAATCAGCACCGGAATCTAAAAAAGAAAGAATAAATTTGTTGAGCAGTGCTTTTTGACCCTCTAGAAGTGTGTCGTTGTAGCGTGCATTGAATTTTTCAATAAACTTGCTTACAACAAGGCCTGTGCTAGGGGTCTTTGTTTTTTTGTTTGGGGGCGCGCCAGAAGATATAAACTCTAAAACGCTTTCTTCTAAAATAACACGTCGCTTGACGCTTATGTCTTCGCCAAATATCTGCGATAGGACTGCTATGTTTCTATAGTTAGGAACAAAGTTAGAGAAGACTCCTTTTGATATTTCTTTGTTTATTTTTTTAATTAATTTGCTTTGCTCGTTAAATATTTTTTTTGTATCAAGTCTTTTATATTCTTTTTTAGTCTCTTGAATAAGTTTTTCAGCCGTGCGCGGAGACAACCCCTTAGTTTCCAGCAGATTTTTAAATAGCCCCAACTCTTTGCCCATCTCAGTGCTATTCCCAAACCCAGACTTTAAAGTAGAAATTATTTTATCTCGTTGTTCTTTGTTTTTATTAATTGATTGTTTAACCGCCTCTCTCACAAGCATCTCGTAAAGAAGGGCGCTGTTTCTTTTTTTATTGTGTTTTGGCATCGTCTTTTTGTTCCAACTCTTGTATTAAGTCTCGTATGTTTTGATTGACTTCGAGCAATTTACGCTCTTCACTGTTATAAATAGTTTCTTTATTTTCAGAAATACCTTTTCCAAGACCGAGTAGTTCGGAAGCGCCGGACGGCAGCATTCTTACTTGGCGTGCAGGAAGGCGAGCGGCTTCATGTGATCCTTGCGCTTTCATGTGTTGCTGGCGTGGGCCGCTATGCTGGCGGCCATCGGATACTTTTTGCCTGTATGCTTTTCCCTTCGAATTACGCGTGACATAAGAGCCATCTTTCTTGCCGCTAACCCACGCTTTTGTCCAGGCTTCATCATCTCTTTTGCCTGGCGCTGCCAAAAGGGCGCTCTCTGCGTCGGCCTCGCCTTCGGCCCCGGGTGGTGGGCCGGCCTCTTCGGCGGGCATCTCCATCTCTCCTCCCATCTCTCCTCCCATTTCTCCTCCGGGGAGTCCGCCTAGGCCGCCGCCGGGAGCTGCACCCATGGCGCCAGCTTCTGCGCTGCCGGCTTCGGCCGCAGCCAAAGCTGCAGAAACAGAACTATCATAAAACAATTCTCTTTGATTTCGCAAAAATTCTTCTTCTGATAAATCAAACAGGTTTCTTGCGATCCAGCGCTTGCTAAACATTCCTTCTACGGCCTGCGCGGCGACAGTAAACTTAGTATTCCAAGTCTCAAGCTCTTGCATTTCAGCGATTTTAGAGGGATTATGAAGCTTAACCTTAAATGATAGTAAATCATCCCCCCTAAAACCGAGAGTGTACAAGTGGATAATTGCAATCTTTTCTAGCTCGGTAATGATAGATCTTTGAAGGCGTTGCACTGTTCTAGCAAAGCGAATATCTTTTTGGGCTAGTGTGGCTTGGGCTTCGTCGCTGCCCTCCGCCCTAGACAGATAAGAGGCTGGAACTTTCAATGCAGCAAATAATTTGTCTCGTAAATATTTAACATCATCGATGTCGCCTGTGTAAGTTCCTCCCGGGAGGCTTGAAATCTCAGTACCCACACCTCCTCGCATGGGAATAAAGTAATCTTCTTCAATGCTCATTGGGTTATATCGCAAATCAATGCGACCAGTATCTGCGTCTACAACCTGATTGCGTTTCATAGAGGTGATAACCCGCTGCATATACTGTTCAACGTCTTGTGGCGGAATATTGCCTACATCTACTTTAAATACCCTTCTCTCGGGCGCGCGCACAATACGATACGCCATCATTGCATCCTCTAGCAGCACCAGTTGGCGCCAAATTCGTCGAGCACCGTCCAAAATAGAGGTACCATAAGGAGCAAATTTGTCATTTCCTAGAATCCTAAAGTGCCCAACCTGCCAATTTTCGAATGTGACACCGCCCGAATTCCACTGATACTGTACGTAATTGGGGTTTTCTTTATCTTGTCCTTCTAACCGCTCAATCTCTTGACTGGGGAGGCCCACTACTTGTTTTATGCCCGTCTCCGAATCAATGTCCAGATACAAATAAAAATCGCCATATTTGCACATTGTGCGGCACCAGCCAAACAAATTAAACCCAATGTTTAAGACGTTAAAAAAGAGTGTATCTAGTATACCTTTAATCTCTTCATCGTTAGAATCTATTAAAAGGACCTGTTTAATGCTGGTGTGAGTCGTCATTTCGTCAGCATATATATCTAAAGCGGAGGAAATCTCAGGTGTATATTCCATCTGGTCAAAATCCGCATAGCGTTGTAATCGGGACTGGGTGCCCATCATATAAGAAGAGTGGTTATCGAAGGGGCTGTAGCCCACTCTTTCAAATTTTTGACCGGAGACATCTTTAAAAGTTTTTGAATACTTGTCTAGCCGACGCCGGCGAAGTTGTCTAGTGTTTTGCGAACGATAATTAACCAGGGGGCCTGAAAAAAGTTTTGTTAGCTTTTTATAAAGCGAAGAATTTGCATTCCGTGGGTTTTTATCGTTTTTATTATTGGAGGTTGCCATTTAATCTATCCTTTTAATAGCCAGAGAAATTCTTTCATTCTCTTTTTCTCATCAACTATTTTTTCGAACGCTGCTGTTTGGCTCGTTTTCTGCATGCCGGAGATTCTGCTATCTATATGTGTCTTATTAGTCATTATACAATTTAAAAATGCTTTTTTGTACTCTAAATCACGCTGATTTTCAATTAATGCTGTGTCTCTCACCCAACACCCAATCGCACAGGCCATAATTAAATCATCATTGTAGCTTCGTTGCGCTTGGGGTCTTCCGTTTTTCCAAATGAAAGTGTCTAATTCGTTAATAAACCTCTTAGAATAAATAGTTAACAGTTTATTTCTTATGAATTCTTCAAACTTGGCGATTATTAAAGGGCGTGTTTTTAGAGAAGTCGTAAAACCAGCTACAGCGCTTGATGTTGTTTCTGCTTGATATTGATCGATATATTCATGAGTAGATTTGATTGAGTGATAAATATTTGGATATGATCTTTCTATTAATTTGTCGAGCACCGCAAACCCAACACTATTATTTTCTACAACGATCATCGCATTTCCATATTCCAGGCCGGCATTATAAACTATTTCAGAAAATAAATCTGGTGTTACCTTTCCTTGGTATTCAGCAATTATTTCCATGGTTTCCAACTTGAAAATGTGGAAAACAGAAAAGTCGGCGCCGTCGCCGCGCGAAACATCAGCAACAAGCAAATAAGTGTTTTCTTGATTGAACTCTTCCCAGATCCAATAATTTCTATCGATGCCCGTTCTATACTTTGGTTCTTGAATTTTTGCTTTTAGTCGCTGGATGTCATCGCCATCTATAACAGTTTCACCAGATGTATTAAAATTACACTCGTACTCTTGCGCAATCTGTCTTCTGCTCATATTTTTAGTCTCTGTTTCAAACCACTCATGATCTCTATCGGGGTGCACATCCCACATCAACTGCACAGGAAAAAATTCGTTTTGGCCGGCCTCAGACTTAGTGTATGTCTCATGAAACCAGTCGCCAACACCATTTGGTGTCGACAAAGCGATGCATCGCCCACCAGTAGAGATGGTGGGATATAATGCTGTCCACAGGTCAGTCAAGTTTTCGACGTGGGCAGCCTCATCAATGACAAGTAGAGATAGAGATTCAGAACGTCCTGCATCGGCTGATGTCGATGACGCCTTAACTTGTGACCCATTACTCAATTCGAAAGAATTTTTGTTATCAATATCAATGTTGGCTATTTTTAGCCATGTTGGTAGGTGTTTAATAATTCCTTTCACTTTCCGCACCAAATTTGCTGCGGTGTTTAGTTTGGTTGCAACCACAAGTACATTTTTGTCACGATGGAAAAGCAGCAGCCACGCAATATACCCGGCAACAATTGTAGAAATGCCAAGCTGGCGCGCCTTTAACACAACTGTGAATCGGTGGTCATTAAAATTTTCTAGCAAATCATTTTGGTAGTCATATGTTTTAAACGGAATGAGGCCGTGGCCCGGGTGTGGAATCTTAGCGTAGTTATTATTAAAATATTGAGAATTTTTACCGCACTTGAGAACTTCTTTTAAAATCTCTTTTTTTGTTAATTTGTAACTCATTACGCTTTGGCATTGTTTGTTTTCTTGGCACCTTTTGGTGCCTTAGCATTGCTTGGCTTTTTAGCGCCAGGATATTTGTCTTTGCCAATGGCTAAGAACTTTTCAACTGCAGTTCTTAATTTTTCTGCGGGTGTTTCTAGTTGATTATCACCAACGGTATCTAAACCTTTGACACCTCCGATGGTATAGACTTTTTTTGCTTGAGCCCATGTGCGGATCTTAGACATGTTTTGTACTAAAATATCAGCATCTCCATCTGATTTAAGAGTTAAAGTATTACCAGTAATTGCTTTGTACTCTTTCTTTAAAAACGATACAATACCTTTATAAGTGCGCTCAATTTCTTCATCAAGCTTAGAGTTGTGATATTCTTTAATAGAAAGTTCGGTTTGGTAGGTAACAATGAGCTTTGGGCCAGTAATGCGAATTTTAAAACCATCCATCACCCTCGAATCAAGAATGGCATCGCCTTCTTCACGTTTAAGGCCAACCTTTCGCGCTTTGCCGTCGGCAGCATATTTTTCATATTGTGAGCCATCATAAGCATTGGCCGCTGCCTGCGCGATGCCCTTTATAATGTCATTTACAGATACTGTTGCCATTTAATTTTGCTCCTTGTCTTTCAGCGGCCTCCAACCATCTAGCCACCTTTCTTCGTACCCTTGAACATGTTGAATATAACAGTCAAAGCAACATTCAAACTTGTTCATATAGAGATCGTCTTTGATCTCAAAAGAAAATACTTCACAAACGGGGCATTTCCTTTTATTCTTCTTAGTAATTAGATTCTTGGGAAGGAAAAAGCCGTCTTTCTCAACTTTCTCCTTTTGTTCTTTTTTTTTATATTCCTCTTTATAAAACTCTTTGAGCTGTTCTAAGTATTCTTCTTCTTTCTCATCTGTCCAGAATGATTTAGGATTAGCAACTGCTTCTTTGCCATATTTTTTTGCAATGGCTTTTTCAATTTCTGCTATTTTATTAAGGTTTTTTGGTTTCATGTTATACGTTTTGATATATACTACTGCCAGCGGAAGTGCCATATATGGCAAATGCGTCGCTCGGTTGAAATAAAACTAAAGTTTGGGCCCGCGTAGAGCCATCAATGGTTGTAAGTTCATATCCCAGAGAATATCCACAAAATCGTATTACGTTATTTGCGGAGGTGGACGGGTCGATCTGCATATACCCCTTGTAAGAGGCATTGGCCATAACAAACAGCGCTCGACCTGGGCTGGGCAGACCAAATACAACGGTTGTAGTGACTCCTTGAATTAACATTCCAACGTCTTGAGGGGTGCCATTGTATTGCCCAAAAGGGGCGCCCAACGCTATTCCTAATAACATTCTATATTCATATGTTGGAACAGCTGCAGTTGCATAATCTGGCAATTCCCAAACGCCATTGTTTAATTGATATAGAAAACCAGATCGAACTCTTCCTGCGGCGTCTTCGTCTGTATCTCCCGTGCCGATTCTTAATATAACTGAATTCGCATTTTTAGCAGGATCATGATTAAAATTTGTAACTACTTGAGATCCTTTTACTTTTACAAAATTATATAACTGTTCTTTAGAAAGGCCGCCGACACCCCTTTGCTTTCGAGCCATTACTTAACTTCCTCCACAGCGTAAACAACGGCAATAGTTAAAGCGATACCAGCAAGTACTCCACCAACTGCCCACCAAGTAGAATAATCATTTGAATTTTCAAGAGCAACTTTGCTCAACCTCTCGATTTCATTATTTTTAATATCAATAATTGCTGTGTACTTTTTGTCCATTGTATCTAGGCTAAGTTTTGTGTTGTCTAACAACAATTGCATGCGGAGATGTTCTTTCTGAACCTCGAAGTTAATTCTCATGATGCACTCTTGCGCAGAGAAATCTTTATCAGCAAATATTTTAGCTGCAGCTGCAGTATTTAAAAGCACACCATTATAAGGAGCTTCTTCCCCTTTTTGTATTCCAGTAACTTTTGGTGTTTCATCTGTCTCTGGGTTTATTGGCGTGTCAGCAAATAAGCACGCTGGGAAAGCCAGCATAGCAACTAATACCGGTATTATTAATCTCATTCATCCCCTGTATATTTAAATCCAAACCTCTTACCAATCATCATAGCTAAGGTATCAGGATCATTATAATACTTTTCAACAATTTCTTTAACAGATTTTTTCTTTTTTTCATCCAATTCTTTATTATTTTTAGCAAATTCTTTTTCTAAATTAGAAACTGTTTTATTGTATTGTTCTAAAATCTCATCTCTTTTCTTGAGTTCTTCCGCGTGAAGACGATTAATCTCATCGATTTGCGCTTTGTAGCTAGCTTCTCGAATCTGTAAAATTTGCTCTGCAATATTTTTTCTTCGCAAAATAAGCCATGTAAATAAAGCAAACAACACAACGAATGGTGCTTTCCAGTTATGTTTCAACCATGCCCAACACTTTTTTAGAATTTTTTTAATTATTAATAATTTCATTTTACCAATCTTCCTCATCGTCGTCCCAAAGGGCCGCGATCTTTTCTTGTGTCCAAGGGGTTGACGGGCCCTCTCTTCGGGCCGCGGCCTCTTCTTTGTCGTATCTTCGTCTGAGACTTTCTTCGTAATCATCTTCTGGTTCATCTTCGGGCTCTTCGTTTAATAGCTCTCCCACTGAGTGAGCTATGGGTCCAATTTCTAGAGCAAGATCTGGTTTGAGGCGAGAAGCCACATCCAACGCATTGTGTAATTTTGTATAAGCCTCTTCGAGAGAAGCTTGTATATCTTCTTCTGTTTCTTCAGAGGGGGCGCCCTCTGTGTCATATACTTCTTTAATGAGTTCTTTTAACCTCGACTTTGTAAGTTTCATTATGCAGGCCCATGCTTCCATCTAGCTGCAATGTCAGCTAGGCCTTCGAGGCCAATGTACGCCAACGATATTGCTACCCAGTCTGATGATTCTAAGGGTACAACGTCCAAAAACATAAAGCTTGTGGCCGTAATCCACACCATCAATTTGCGCGACAATATTTTATTTAAAGTTTTATCTAATACCTGTCTCATAAAAGCTCCTAATTTGTCTTTGCCACGAGGCGGTTTCCCGCCTCATAACAAAAATTCCTAATTTACTATTGATTCCTATTAAACAAAGAAACCAAGACCCATATAGCAACCAAGCCAACAAGGCCTTCGCTACCTAGTGATTTAGTAAGTGCAACGACATTTCCCACTACATCGACTGGAAAAAACGCAACGTTTGATCCAAATAACACTTGTAAAACGACACCTAAAGCCAAAACTGAAAGTGCCATGGCTGTTAATTCTTTGAGTACTGCGCCAGCCTTTTGTAAATATTCCATAAATTTGTTCCTCCTAATTTATACCGCACGTGCGGCACTATTAAATAGTCTTATATCATTGAAACAGCCCGGTTAAACAGAGCCTGTTTCAATTATGGTAGACGGGTCACCTCCTTTGCTGACACAATATGGAATGGATCTTCCACGAAGACCTGCTGCTCCTTTTATGGCTAATGAAAATGGAACTTGGTCGACTTTATCAAGGTCGCCCGCATAGCCACCTCCCCGCTGATAGGCTCCCATAGAATACCCGCCTGTGCCGGGCCTTTTATATTGCACAGTTGCGTTGCTATATAAATTTATTGTGAGGTCGCCGCCAAAATTTGATTCTGCTGGTGTGGAATATGCTGTCCAATCTTTGCCCGGGCGGATGGTACCAGATAAGTCCACTTCGGGCATGTCTGTAAATGTGTCCTCGGGTGGTGCCGTGCCGGCGGTGGCACATGGCGAAGAGGCCTGTAGCGTAAAGTCTAAATTTGAGGCGTCCGCAAATAGCGGATTTTGCGATATTTCTGAACCAGAAAAAGACGCAGAGGCCCCGCCGGCGGCAATTATCTTCTTTCCAGAACTGCCATCTACAAATATACAATTATTTTGATGATGGTCAGACTTTATACCAATCCAGCCGGCGCCACTATTGTCGGGGGCGCCACCCGAAACGATGCAATTGGTCACTTTCCCCATTTGTATGGCGCCTTTTGAGCCGCCGCCAGATGTGGAAAAGAACGAACTAGTTGCAACGCACGTAACAAAACTAGCGGTCGTATTTGTATATGAGTGGCCTTGCATCAAAAATACTCCGTTCCTTGGGTCCGGACCACCGACAAACAAAGTGTTACGAACGAGGACATGGGATCCCCCGATCAAGATAGACGCGCCGTTAGCGGCGGTGTTGTCCTCGCTGCGCACAAACCTGCATTCTCCTATAAGCGCGTGATCGCTAGCGCCGGAAAAAGTCCCCACCTGAGCGCCGCCATCGCCCATAATTCGGTTTGTTATGACGCCGGTATTATCATGCACATAACACCCAGATATTGAAAACTTTCTAGCGTCGGCGTTGGCATCGTTATCCCATATTATGGCGCCATAATTTCTAATTTCTAAGTTTTCATAATAGGTCCCACTATAATTGCCCATATTAAAACAATTAGCCGAGGCCTCATCACCATCCAAAATTGCCATTTCGCCCGCTTTGGACTTATATTGCACATTGTGGTTTTTTGTATCTATTCCGGTTTCGTAGTAAACATTCGACGCGCTAATGATTACTATGTCGCCGTCCGCGGACGCACTATAGGCGGCGGCCTCAATTGTCTTTGTAGCTTCGGCCCATGAGGTACCGGCGTTTCCATCAACGCCTGAGCCGCTATTTGCATAATATGTTGCCATATTAATAATTAGTCTTCAGGTTCAATTTGTGGCTTAGAATATCCGTCTTTATACCAGCCATCACCCTTTAAGGCGAAGCTGGTACTGGATATAATTCTGATGGTGGGCTCTCCGCATTCTTCACATTTTGGGTGGGGATCGGTATACTTTTGAATTATTTCGAAAACATGTTCACATTCGGTACATTTAAAATCATAGAGTGGCATTTTAAGTCTCCATTACGTGAGCGTATTGTCCTTCTTTGTCGATGGTTATCTGCATGTCCACGCAGTCTTTGAGAGAATCTAGGTGAGAAATCAGGAATACAGTTTTAAAATAGGATTTCACCAAGTCTAAGATGCGTACAAAACCATCCATATTATCAGCGTCCAATGACGTTCCTGGTTCATCGAGAATAAAGATGTTTGATTTCGGTAGATTAGAAACAGATAACAGGGCTAAACGAATTGCCATGGCAGCAATTGTTTTTTCGGCGCCGCTTCCCATTTCAATTGGTCGAGGTTCGTGGCTTGGATGTTTAATAAGAATTTTTAGATGTTTGCCATCATTCTCAAAGAACACTTCAAAGTTTACAACGTTGGCAAGCACTTTAGCAATCTCATTATTGATTACCGGAAGTTTCTTTTTGATGATATCATACGAAATCCCATTGCTATGCATACATCTCATAAACAAATCATAAGCTGAAAAGTCTTCGCGCAAATCGAGTAGCTCTTGCTTCTGCTCTTTAAGAGAGGTTAGTCTTTGTTCAACAGAGCCGTGCTCTTTATAAAGGTCTAAAAGTTTTTGCTGGCAATCTTCTAATTCTTTTTCTTTTTTAGTGGCATTGGACTGATGTTTCTTGAGATCTCGCATTAAACTTTCTTTGCCAAGGATTGCTTCTCTGTTTTCATAATATTCTACGCGCGAGGCATCCAAGTCTTCTAATTCTTTTTGAACTGCTTTGTATTCTATCTCGTTTTTTGCAGCCAAGGCGCTATTTGTTTTGAGTTCTGCTTCAAGCTGTACTTTCTTATGCTGTACCTGTTCGTATTTGTCCAGGTGGCTTTCAATTTTTTCTGGGTTTAGCTCTGCGATCTCGTCGGTGGCTTTTTGTGAAGCCTCTTGCAAAGAACTACAATTCTTTTTTGTTAAAGACAGTTTGTCAACTGCAACATAGGCGTCTCGAATAAATTTACAATGAGAGTATTCTGAG
>Ga0080013_1000826_pt1 | contig 38055 bp, 47 predicted proteins | sample ETNvirenome_6_85_FD_69236 | JGI IMG/M metagenome (GOLD analysis project Ga0080013, IMG submission 69236) | Marine viral communities from the Pacific Ocean - ETNP_6_85 (SPADES assembly) (version 2) | ecosystem: Environmental > Aquatic > Marine > Oceanic | place: Pacific Ocean | collected 2013-06-19 | reverse complement strand
CACATCCAGATCTAAATGCATTTGTTAGTGAAGGAGGTTTAGAAAACTTACCAAACGTAAGAAGGAAAGATTCAATGATACAAAGAATAAAACAAAAACTTGCTGCTGCTAAAAGATATCAGGCAGCTAAAGGCGGTATGGTTCCTCAAACAAGCTTTGCAAACGGAGGATTAGTTGAATTATATCAAGATGGTGGTTATGCTACAAATGAAGATGAAATAACAGCATTGACACAGCAGATTAAGGCATTGCAGAAAGGACTGGTTACTGGTGAGGCTGCACGTTTAAAAGAACAAGCTGCTAGACAATATGAAAGAGCGATGGAACCAGATAGTTATGCACGTAAAAAACATGAAGAATTATATACACCACCAGCACAATCTTTTGAAGAAAGAACGCGAAAACAAAAAGAAGATATAAAAAATTCTGGTGAAGGTTTTAGTGGTCTTGTACAATTACTTCTTAATAAATGGAGAACAGATGAATGGAATGCTGACATAGGTAGAGGAATATTTGATACTAAAACTAGAGATTGGTTTGAAGATAATTGGGATGGAGAGCAACCACTTAAGTCAATGATACATATAGTTGAGGGCTGGTTACAGAGTGATAAAGCAGAACAATTAGCTGAGGTTGAGAAAGAGATAGCGAGTAATGCGGCGATGGGTCTTGCTTTTTACGAAGAAATAAATAATGCAATGGAAGACATAAACAGTGGTATTGATAATCGAGAAGAATTAGGATTATCACGGATAGAATTAGCTGGTATGCAAGAACGATTAGCTGAATTAAAATCACTGCAAAATAAAACGGCTGATGCTAGTGATAAAAACTTACCTATTAATTGGAAACTAATAGCAGCTGGTCTTGCAGCAACAACAGGAGGTGGCGGTGAGACTTTTGGTGAAACAGGCATTCGTATGATGCAAGCATATCACGGAGAAGAAGCAGCTCAAGCCGGAGCTAGACAATCTGAAGCAGATGTTATAGCAAAATTAGCACAAGCTAGAGGATTTGATGCAGCTAGTATGTCTCCTTTATTCACTTTGATGGCAGCTATGGAAAAATCTAAATCAGCAGCTCAAGAAAAAGTATTAGATAGAGGATTAAAATCAAACATAGCGAGACTTGGAGCTTTGACAGAACCGGGTTCACCATTAGCCTCTCAGGAGGAAATAAACCGTAGAGAGAGGCAAGCTCAGGGTCTGTTAGGACAGATGGGGCAATTATATACACCAAATCAACCACCATTAATTACCCAATTAAAGCAGATTAGAGCCCCCTACACAGCAACACGTAAACCATAATAAGATAATTAATCATGGCTACATACTCGCTTGATTTTAATGATGGTAAAGAACCAACTGACGTAGACGTTCCTGAAGAATTTTCAACAACACAGGAAGATGCTGAGTCATGGATTAATAGTAATTATATGCCTTATCGGGATGCTGGATTAGCAGTAGCCGAAGAAGACCCCGACCACCCACTATCAGGATTACCTGATTGGGCGGCGCGGGGTTTTTATCGTTTGGCACAGGGCGCTAACATATGGCAGTTACGTCTTGGTTTAGATAATAAAGAAAACGCTGCAGAAGATATAGGACAATATACAGAATTTATTAAAAAGCTTCCATATGATCAGGAGAGTATAGATTTTATGGCTAATATTTCCAAAGCAAATGATGAAAAAGATATTTGGAAATCTTTAGGATTATATTGGGATGCTGTAGCAGCTAAAGGTGGTCTTGGAGCTTTAACAGAAATTGTTGGAGAATCTTTTGCTATGTATACTCCAACGTTAGTAGGTGCTATCGGAACTTCTTTAACTCCTGCTGGTAAAATAGGTGGTGCGATTGTTACAGGATTAGGAAGTCTTGGTATTGAATTTGGAGATGTAACTGTTCAGTCAATAGATAAGTTTCTTAGAGAAAAAAGAGGCACAGACATTACTGATAATAAAGCTGTTATAGATATCTTTAGTAATGAAAAACAGATGGAAGAGTTTACTGATTTTGCTCTTAAGCGTGGTGCTCCAATAGGATTAGCGGATGCTGCATCTTTTGGTCTAGCTGGTAAATTATTTTCTGCTGTTAACAGATCTATTAATATGGGTGAACGAGCACTTAAAGCAGGTACAGAAGGAGCAAAACAATATAGCAGATTAGCAAAAACAGGAATGTTAGGTGCAGCAGCTGCTACTGAAACTATGGCTATCCAACCATTTATGGGTGGTTTAGGTGAGTATGCTGCACAGGTTGTAGCTGAAGAGGATAGAAGATGGGGTGATGTATTTGTAGAAGCAAGTGCTGAAATTATTCCGGGTGCTTTTGAAACTATGCTTGGTGTTGCAGTTATAAATGAAGAACAACGGAAAATCTCAGGTGAAAAAATAGAAGAGGAATTTCTTGATCTTAAAGATTCTAATACTTTAATTGCAGATGCAATAATAGATGATATAGATAAAACATCAGAAAAAGATGAACCTAATAAAATATTTACTATGTTAGCAAATCCAACTAAATTACAAAAAATATATTTTACACATTTAGCAGATTCTATAGGAAGAAGTTCTATTTTAGCAGGAGAACCAATCACACCAGAGAGTATACAAAGAGGATCTGGTTTTAAAAATAAACAAACTGCAAGAATTGTAATGGATAATCTAGTTACTACTGGAGATGTAGTTGCTACGCCTGAAGGTACATATGTTTTTACTGAACAAGCTGAAAAGAAATATAATGAAGCTCCTATAAAGAGTAATAATAAACAGAGGAAAGCACTTAGAAGACTTGCTACCCCACTACTAGAAGCAGCAGCAGCACCTGCTCGTTATGTAATAATGAGAGAATCACCAACTGGATATTCAGTTGCAAGTAAAAATGGTGCAAGATTAGCTTATCCTACAAGAAAAGAAGCTGTAGCTCAAAAGAATAGTTTATTAAATAAAGATAAAGACACAGCAAAGAAACAAAAACAGAAACAGAAAAATAAATATAGTGTTGTAAAACTTGAAAAAGGTAGAGATATACATCTTCCTACTGGAACAGTTGTAGCTCCTTCTGCTACATTACAAACTTTACTTAAGTCTGCACCAGATATAAAAAATCCTGAAGAATGGAGAACTGTACCAAACTCAAATGAATTAGGTGAAAAGATAATGCTGCCAACAGATGTAACTGGTGGTGGTTGGTTTAAATTTAGATATAATACAGAAACTGGTGAGCCAGAATATCAGTTCTTATCTCAAAATATTCCTTTACAAGCTGCATTAGTAGAGACATTAACTCCAGAACAAACAAACACTTATAATGGAAACGCTCCAGCAGAGAATGCTTTAATCAATTTGAATAGCGCATCACTTGATGAAAATTTATCAACCTATTTTAATCCTATGTTTCTCCATAACGAAAGTGATAAAAACTTTTTTCAAAATATGATAAATAAATATAAGTTAGATCCACAAGCGTTGAAAGATGAAAGTAATCAGGTAGCAGCAGTTTTACAATATATAGATAGAATGAGTGCTAGAGCTGTAGAACGAGTGGTAGAAGAAAAAGAATTATTAGAAAGGGAAGGTGGTGAAGAAACTACGTTTTATAAAGACAAAAACGATGATATTGGTTTTATAGTAAATGAAGAGATTCTAGAGGAATTAGCTAAAACTGAATTAGCAAAAACTGAAGGTACTTTTGAATCAGTCCCTACCTATAAGAATCCTAACACTGGACAACAGTGGGTAAAGATAATAAATAAAGATACAGGTGATGAATATCTAGATAAAGAAAGGTGGGATGATGCTAAAACAGCTAATATAAAATTAACAAAAACGGGAAATCTTTTAGATTGGCCTGTAAATACTAATGGAAAACCTCTTACTCCAATACAGGCACAAGCAGCAATTGATTCCGGTACAGCTGAGTTAAGACCAGTAACTTCTGAACGTGGAATTGTAGAGGGTAAAGAACTTGCTATTGGTGTAGATGAGTTACCAATCATAGATTATTATCTTAAACAGATTAAAAGCCTTAAATTAGGATCTGCCGGATCAAACTCACTTGCAAGTATATTAAGAGAATTTGAAGCATTTGTATTAAGTAAGGGGGAAACGTTTGGTAATGCACCAAATAGACTTTATCATGAAGGAGTTGGTAGAAATAAAGAAAGATCCCAAATAAATACTGAAACTTTAACAGAATATTTTACAGATCTTGAAAATCGTTTACAGGATAATCAAACACTAAGAAATAAATTCTTTGCTTTAGGAGAGTTTATAGATTGGCTTAGAGAAAGTACTATTCTTGATCCTAATGTAGCAAATCCGATGAGTCAGGTTTCAGAACCTCCAAGAGGAGATAAATTAGACCCAATAGTAGCTCCTACACCATCAGCGTGGAAAATATATGAAGAAGTAAGCACAGAACGGGCAGAAGAATATAGAAAAAAATATTACGATAAAGTTAAAAACAATATTGAAGCTAAGATGCAAAAGGGTGACTTTATAAATGATGGAATACTTAAAAAAAATGAAGCTGGTGAAAAAATAACGTTAGCAGATTTAACACCTGCACAAAAAAATATAATAGAAACTAGATTTAGAGAAGGTCAAGAAGCGTGGGGAAAACCCGGTGCTTCTGATGACAAATGGTTAGCAAATAAAGAACGAAAAGAATGGTCGGCAGCTGTTCGTAGTGATGTTATGTTGAAACTTCAGTATAGGGCTGCATTACGTGCTGGAGAAGTGGTATCACTTTATTGGAAACCAACTGTATGGACTAAAAAGAGTGGAAAGAAAGTAACAGACCTTAAAATAGCTGGATTAGAAACAGCGATAAATAACGGTGAAGAATATATGAGAATGTATCAACCAAAACAAGATACTTTTAAAGATTTTTTCCTAACACAAGATGTTAAAAATATTATTGAATTGTGGGTAGCCGGTACTTCAGAAAATGTACTTCCAACAGGAGGTCTAATGATATCTCCGAGAGATAGTTCAATACTTGATGTAGAGAGAAAAAAGGATTTAACACCTGAAGTAAAAGAAAATAATCTTAAGTTTTTATTTCCATCAACTCAGCATAAAAAGAAAACTACAAGTGCGGCTGGAATAACTAGAGAAGGTGGTCATGTTGCAGAAGAAACTTATCAAAGAGCTTGGAAAGGTGTTCGTTCAGCAAAAAGACAGGATGAACTAGAACCTATTTTAGATAGTCTTTGGGGAAGATTTACTAAAAGAATGATAGCTAAAAATCTACCAGCACCAGACATGAAAGATTTTCATTCTCATATGGCAAGACATGCTCGTTTAACACATGTTATGAATACTGGTAGAGTTACTATACAACAACTTATAGGACTAAGTGGTCATGGTGGGATTAGTGGTGTTCAACCTTATATTAAAGGGATAGATAGAAAGAGAGTATTTGCTACTTTAAAGGAAATAGATCGAGCTAAAATAGCGGAGACATTTGATGAAGAAATAGCAGTAGGAGAAGCAGTAGGAGAAACAGTAAGATTTACTGAAGAACAAATTAAAAAGCAAATAAAAGAATCCTTACAAGAGTATGCTATGAGATTAGAAATGATTTTAGGTTCGGATACAGTTAAAGCAATGAACTTAATTGATAATAATGTAGTTCCTGAAAATGTAGCTCGTATGAAATATAATGAATATATGGATTCTAAACGGGGGTACGGAGATTCAATAGTAATACATAAATTTCCTACCAATCCACTTGAAATGGGTTTGAATCCACATTTACTTGGACAAGTAAACATGATTATGAGAGACAAGAATGTAAGTATGCCTGAAGCTTTTAAAGAAGTAAATGAAACATCTCTCACCAATAATATAGCAGAAGCTACAGACTCTGCTACTGAAGAAGCTATTCAAGAAGCTGTTACTGAACCAGTGGGTGCAAAAGGACCACCGGGTTTTGGTAGAAAAAGAAATGGTTCTGCTCCTGCTGTCGCTAAAACTATTCCTGCAGCTGTTGAAGAAAGATCACTGGAAGATATTTTCTTTGATGAGGAAGGTAGAGAAGAGGGTAGAAGAAGTGAGGGAGAAGATTCAACCGCTGATTTAAATACAATAAATAATATTGATTCAAGAATTAGTAGACCAGAATATATAGATCCTAACAGTATGAAAACTGATTTGGAAAGTATACATGATGAACTACTTGACAATCCTGCCATAAGATTCTTGACAGAAGCAGGTATGATAGATATACATGACGGTAAAAAACGTGCAGAAATAATGGAGGCATATAAAAGAAAAATTCAAGATATTGAAGTAGGAAAAACAGGAAGCATAGCAAGACTTTTTTTCCTTTTAGGTAGATGGCTTTGGCATCCTACATCATTCATGCAAATGCATCCTGCATCAGTACCTGCTTTAACATTACTAGAACATTCACGTAGGATGCGTGAGGCTACTCAAGAATTTATATTAAGAGATGCACATAATTATTATAATAGGTTAACTCATGAACAAAGACATAAGATTAGTAATGTTTCAGTAATTCTAAATAAGCTTTATCCTTTTACTAACACAGATCCTAATTACATACAATTAGAAAGACTTGAAGATGGATCTGCAAGACTTGTATTACCTATAGCTCCTGCAACAGAACCAACTTCAAAGAAATATAAAGATAAAGATATAATACAACGAGTATCTGTATTCTCTCAAGAACATCTTGATCGTTTCTATAAAGTATTAGATGTTCAACCGGGTTCAATAATTGAATTAAGTCCTGAAGAACTTGTTGAATTTGATAACGTACAAGAAGCGTTTAAAAGAGGATATGAAACAATGGAGGGGGCGCTTCTGAAAAGTTCTGAACAGACTCATCCTTTATATGGAGAACTACGAATATCTGTAGATGATACAGTTGCATCATCTGTAAGTAAAGTTAGATACTCTGCTATTGAATATTTAAAAGATGTTAGTAATAGTGAAGAATTTATTAACGAAGGAATAAATAAAGCGATAGCTAATAAAGAAACAATGGATCTTGTTTACTTTGATGAGAATGATGAAATAATCGAAGAAAATATTATTATATTAAAAAACGTTGATCAATTTTATAAGCATCTTAATCAAATAATTGTAGAATTAGAAACTATGAATCAAGCTGGTGATGCGCCATCTAAAAAAATGATGGTAGAACTTGATCGACTGTCTTCAGTTATGGCTGGAATGCTAGATGTAGTAAGTGACACTATGAAAGAATCAGTGATAGCTAAGAAATTAAAGATAGCTTCATCACAACTTAAAACATTGATACATATAAGTCAGTCTCAACAGGTTAGAAATGCACATCGTTACTATGTTCCACAGTTGAGAAAAGGTAAATGGTTCTTTAACGTAATGAGAAACGCTGATAACACATCAGTACATTATGAAACAAATACACCACAATGGGGGGATGCCCTTAAATCAGAAGGTGGTAAAGCTGAACTTGAAAAAAGACGTAATGAAATGTTACAAGAATATTCTTCAGACTTATATACTGTTACTCCTGTAAGAGAACGAACACAAGAACTAATTAAAAAAGAATTAAAACAAAGTGATCTACCACTTATTCATCAAATGGTTGTGGCTTTAGGCTATAAAGATGCAAAAGAAATTACAGGATTTGTAAATGAAATACAACAGGAACTAACTACAAAGAGTTTTGGAAGATATTTACGACCAAGAAAAAAAGGAAAATTAGGAGATAGAGGAGGAGTCGAAGGATATATAACACCTAATAATAGAGAAAATTATCTTGCTGATCAACTTGCTAAAATGGCAAGAACAACTGCTAACGCTGCTTCTAATATGATTTTTCATACACCAATCATGAAAGCTACAGAAGTATTAAGAAGTAAAGAAGGTGGTATACCGCTGGCAGAATATGTAGATAAACAACTGGAATATATTTATCGTGATGCCGACGCAGGAGCTATGGCTAAGTCTTTGGCATTTCATTGGGCTATTGGTTTTAATTTTAGTTCAGCTTTAGTGAATGCCTCTCAACCATTTATGACAACTATGCCAATATTAAAATCTATAATAGGATTTAATACTGGTGATAGTGCTATGATCGAAGTATTAAAAGGAATACAAGATGCTGCGACAATTGCTGATCCGTTTAACGCTGGTATAAATAGGTTAGGTTTTGATTTTTCGTCAAAAACATTACCAGATAGATTAAAAGGTGGTAGAATAACGCAAGATGAATGGGCCATGCTTCGTAACTTATATCGTAAAGGGATTATTCAAGCTATCATGAACATAGAACTTGGTTCTAATATAACAGAAAATATAGGAGCAATTGAATCAAGATTTACTTTTGGTCGTAACGGAACATTGGGACGGGCCGGGGCTACAGTATTAACAGCCAGTGCTTTTGCATTTGCTTATGTTGAACAGATAAACCGTATCTCAGCAGCATTGGCTGCATATCGTTTAGCATCACGTTCTACAGATATGTTAAATAAGTTTAGTGATTTTTCTCAAGTTACTGAATGGTCATTTGAAGATATGACACCTGAGAATGCTGCAACTATGGTGGTATTAAAGTCTCAATTTTTAATTACTAAAGAAAATAGGCCACAATTATTTCAGCATCCTTTAATGAATGTAGCTACACAGTTTATGTCGTTTGTATTACAGTATATAGGTCTTTGGGCGCAATCACTTAGAATAATTATGGGTACTAAGGGAGGAGGAACTGAAGGTAAGACAGCTGAACAAAGAAAAATTGATAGACGTATAGGAAGTATTTTATTAGGAGGATTAGTTGTAACAACTTTCTTTGCAGGTGGTGCTATGGGTGCGCCGTGGATGGAGAATGTAAGAGTTATGTTAAAGGAATTAAGTAAGACAGCTAAATTAAATGGTTTTGATCTTGAGTTTGGTATGAGAGAAGCATTAGCTGAAATGGGATTTGGTGGAACTACCGTTGATATGATTACTCGTGGACCTGCAAGCCATATATTAGGTATAGATGTATCAAAACGGATAACAACATCAGAAGTAATTCCATATAATCTTATTACTGGTGATCTGGTAACTGCTTTTGGTCCTGCTGGTGCTTTATTATTTGACGGTATGAGAAGAGCAAAAGATGCTGCACAAGATATGAGACAAACAGGTATTGGTTTCAATGAACCATCTTTAAAATTTCTTTCTAGTTTTGTTCCTATTGGAATAAGAAATGGGATGGAAGCTCTTCATAGTATATATGATCCTAATTTACCAATCAGAACATTAAAAGGACGAGTGATTATGCCGAGTCAAGAAATCGGTAAATTAGAACATATGGCACGCTTCATTGGATTTACTCCTACTTCTTTACGTCAGAAACGTTTACAAAAACAGTATATAAATTTTCTTGAAGCAAGACCTAAAGCAAAGCAGGATTATTATTATAGTCAGATTTCTAAAGTTTTAGCAAGAAGAAATAAAGAACAGGCGGATGGTAATATTAAAGGTGTAGAATCTGCTAATGAAATGATAGAAAGTTTAATGGAAGATATTAGGGAAATAAATGCAGAAGCTATAGCAGATAAACGACCTGATGTATTTCTTAGAATGGGGAATGAAACTTTACGCAACAGGCTTATGGTTGAAATGTTTGGACAAACAGATCCGCGTGTTGCAATGGCATCTGCACGTAAACTTGTAAGAGGTTTTCTACATCCCGATTATTTAGAAAGGTTGGGATTATTATAAATAGTTTCTATTGTATATATACTAAAACTATTTTAAAGTATACACGTTGACATTAATATTTTTAACTACTATATAAGATATATAACATGACTACTCAGAAGAACCACATCTTTATAGGGTGGGACAACCGCGTAGCTCTATCATCTGTTGTTGCAAAGTACAGTATCTCACTCCATAACGATGATTGTTCTATCCAGTTCCTTAATCGCAGGAACTTACAAACCCAACATCTATATTACAGAAAGGCTTTCTTATCTGAAACCGGTCAATACTTTGACACACTAGATAGTAAGCCTTTTTCTACAGAGTTTTCTTTCTCACGTTTTCTTGTTCCGGAACTATGTAAACTCCAACAGAAGGAAGGGTGGGCCATGTTTGTAGATGGTGACTTTCTTTTTCTGGATGATGTGTCGAAATTATTTTCTTTGGTAGATAAGAAGTATGCTGTAATGTGTGTTAAGTTTAACTGGGTACCCCCAAAGGAAGAACGTTATAAACTTGATGGAATCATACAGACACGCTACAGTAAAAAGCTTTGGTCTTCGTTGATGTTGTTTAATCTACAGCATCCGGATGTTATGCGTCTTAATAAGACTGTCGTTAATGATTCGACGGGTTCGTTTCTTCATAAGTTCAGGTGGACCACCAAAGAAAATGTTGGAGGACTACCACCTGAATGGAACTACGTTCCGGATATAACCAGTAAGTCTATAGAGCCTAAAGCTATTCACTATACCAAAGGTGGACCGTGGTTTGAAGAATACCGGAACTGTCCGTATAGTGATATCTGGATAGAATACATGCATAAAATGCCTAAGAATTTTTTAACCAATAATTTATTGGATCAATGATAATGAATAAAGATTTCACAGTCGTAACATCCTTTGCTGTGCGTGATTGGGAAACGTATGGTAAAAGGTTTGTTGAAAGTTTCATAGAGTTCTGGCCTGAAACAATTAAGTTGCTTTGTTATTGTGACGGTTTCCCTATGCCGGAAGATGCCCCGCAGGTAGACAACATAGAATATATAGACCTGCTTGACAATCAAGATTTAATAGACTTCAAAGAAAGGAACAAACAATTCAATGGAACACTCCCACAAAAACCTTACAACTTCTACGAAGATGCCATCAAATTTTGTCACAAAGTATATGCACAAAACATGGCAGCTAATAAAGCCAAAACTGAATGGTTACTTTGGCTCGACGCCGACAGTGTTACCTACGAACCAGTTGGAGTTCAACTTCTCAAGAAAGTCTGTGATAGTGAATATGACATCGTTTATCTTGGTCGTAAAGACGCATATGCAACGTGTTCTTCATTTATAGGTTTCAATCTTAGTAGTAGTGTTACCCCTGTATTTATGGATGATTACGTTAATTACTACAACAGCGATGAGGTTTTAAAACTCAAGTGTTTCGCAGATAACTTCGTGTTTGATAGGGTGCGTATCATACATGAAGCACATGGTATGCGTTCTCTTGACCTGACACCTGACTGTACGATACTGGAAGCGTTTGATCTATGTGAACTCAGTAAAGCTATTATACATTTAAAGGGCAACAGGAAACGTACCAGTCGAGAAGTAAGAGTAACTGCCGCCAGATACCATGACCTGTTTAATACGGTTCAACATTATAAACGAAAGAATATTCTTGAGGTCGGTACATGGAATGGAGACACAGCTTGCGGTATGATTATGGCAGCTTTCCAGAACAGTGATGAAGTACACTACACAGGCATAGATCTATTTGAAGATGCTGATGAGGTTAGCGATAAGAAAGAATTTAATGTAAAAGCTCACTACTCTAAGAAAGCAGTTTCTTTAAAGCTTCAGGCGTTAGCTAAAGAATATGAATTAGAGGATAAGAAACTTACGTTCCATCTTATAAAAGGAGATTCAAAAGAGAAACTGAAGATCCTAAAGGATAAAAGCATGTGTGGGATGTATAATATTTTTCCCGATTTTGTTTTTATAGATGGTGGTCAATCAATAGAAACTGTCAAGAGCGATTTTAATCACTGCAAGAACATCCCTGTCATAGTTATGGATGATTATTATACTGAAGATGAATCAGGAGGTATACCAGAACCAGAGTATAGGGGCGTCAATGATATTTATAATGATGTGTTGGGAGGTACGAAGCGTACCGGTAAAAAGCAACGGATAATTATTCCTTCCAGTGATCGGGTTAAAGGTGGGGGGAATGTTAGTCTTGCGTTGATTGTAAATGATCCTAAGCTTCCAAAGTTACCTGATGTTAATAGAGTACCTGTACAGGTTAATCCAAGAGACTGTGTACCTTCAGATAACATACAGTTTAACGTCAAAGAAAATCTTAAACTCTTTAACAAACGTATGGTTGAAACCTGTCATTGGCATGACGGAAAGACTGTTATAGTTTCAGGTGGCCCTTCGTTCAAGAAGAAGAAGAATCTAAACAAGATTAAGAAGCTTCAGGATTCAGGTGCAAAGGTTGTTTGTGTTAAGCATTCACACAATCCTTTAATTGAGAACGGTATTATTCCGTGGGGTTGTGTCATTCTTGATCCGCGCCCATTCGACGGTGTATCAACACATGGTCACGTAAGAAAAGACTTACTTGAGGAACCACATCCTGAAACAAATTATATTATTGCAAGCATGACCAATCCTGAAGTAACCAAACACATCAAAACGAACAAAGGTAAACTACTTGGATGGCATGCATTTACTAACTCCCTGACAGACATGAAAGAACTTGAAGGAGTACAAATGATAACAGGTGGTACTTGTTCAGCCATGAGATCGGTTGGTGTTATGCATGTGTTGGGGTTCAGAGAGTTTCATATCTTTGGTATGGACTGTTGCTATGAGGGCACACCTAAAGATATAGAAGAAAAAGATTTGTATGGTAAAAAGAAATGGCTTAAGGTTGGTATCCTTAATGAGAAAACAAATAAAGAAACAACGTTCTATACTACCGGTGAATTACTGGCATTAGCTCAAGACTTTGAATCTCTTCTTGAGCGAGATCAGGAAGTTGATATGGATCTTTATGTGTACGGAGATGGTATGGTACCAACCATATTTAAGACATCTGACTATAAAATCAAACAGAGTTTCGACAAGAAATATACTTGACAATCTTTCATATTTGAGGTTTATTAGGTATATTATATAAATAAGGTTTATCTCTATAAAAAACCTGAGAGAAAAAAAATAACAGAAAAAAAAGGATATTTTATAAAATGGAAATGTTATTGAGTGTATGGGCATTGATACCTGAATGGGTACAGGCTCTATGTGGATTAGTGACAGCCGCGACGGCGGTGACTGCACTAACTCCCTCTAAAGCAGACGATACTATTATAAACTCGATTCTAAAAGTTCTCAATCTATTAGCTGGTAATTTCGGAAAGAATATCAACGCTGATGATGTCTAGTTTAATAGGGTTTGGTATTGCCTCACTGGTAATTGTGCTCATGTTTTGGGCCGTATTCCGGTGGGGCAAGACCTCACAAAAGAAGGAAGATCTAGATGAGACAGTCGAAATTAAAGACAAGCAGCTACGTACTCGCAAGCCTACTGTGCGTGAGCTTGTTGACCGGTTGCGTAAGGGGGGTTTTTAATACCTGCCCACCTGTTGTTGTTTATACCCACGAACAACAGAAGAAAGCTGCGACTGAACTGGGACAACTTGAAACAGATTCAGCGGTTCTGGACATGATGCTTGATTATGCAAAGCTTCGTGAACAATTGGGGTATTGTATATCAGATTAAAAGGTATTATTGTGTATTCGTAGTTTTATTTTAAAGGAGAGAAAAAGCTATGAATAAAGACGTAATGCCTATTTTTATTGGTTGGGATCCTAACGAGATCGCAGCCTATAATGTGTTGGCTCACTCTATTAACGCTAGAGCCAGCCGTCCGGTATCCATTACGCCACTGATGTTATCTCAGCTTGGAGGACTTATGTGGCGTGATAGAAACCTACTTCAATCCACACAGTTCTCGTTCTCTAGATTCCTGACCCCATACCTTAATGGTTATAAGGGTTGGGCTTTGTTTATGGATTGTGATATGCTGGTGCTTGATGATATGGCTAACCTGTTTGATCTATGTGATGACAGGTATGCAGTCATGGTAGTCAAACACGATCATGATCCAGAAGAGAAGGTTAAATTTCTTGGTGCTACACAGACCAAGTACGAGAAGAAAAACTGGTCAAGTGTTGTGTTGTATAACTGTAATAAATGCACAGCACTGACACCTGAATACGTTAATACAGCAACAGGTCTTGATCTTCATCAGTTTAAATGGTTAGGTGACGATAATCTTATCGGAGAGATCCCACACAAATGGAATCATCTGGTAGGTTATGATCAGAGTGTAGATGTATCAGAGATATCTAACATTCACTGGACTATTGGTGGACCTTACTTTGATGAGTATGCCGGTTGCGACTATTCTGATGTATGGGTAGATGAACGACAGGATATGTTGTTTGCTACTGACGGAAGAAAATCTGAATATCTTAAATTAGCAGGTGGAACACATGCTTAAAAAAATACTAACGACGTTACTTATTGTACCTATGTTTATGATTGCTGCGTGTAATCACGATGATAATGATAAAAAACAACCAAAGATTCCCATAGATCCTGTGATTTATCCTGAAGAGGTTGTGCAGCCAAAGATTCCTATAGATCCTGTGGTTATTACTGTAGATCCTGTGAATATTATTCCCATAGATCCTGTGGTTTATCCAGAGGAGATTGTGCGGCTAAATATTCCTATAGATCCTGTGATTTATCCTGAAGATTAGGAACAAGATTTAGAACCAGTCTCTGTATCGAAGAAACACGCATTACCTCCATTGGATTCTTCTTTAGTGGCTGGTTCTATTTTGTTTAGAATACCATATCGTTTTCCTGCAATGCGGAAGGTGGTAACACCCTTTAGTTTACCCTTCCATGCTTTCTTATAGATCTCTTTAAACTCCTCAAACGTAACCCCATCCCCCACATTAATTGTCTTTGATATAGCACTGTCTATGAACGGTTGTGCTGCTATCTGCGTGGATAGGTGAGCATCTGTATCAAGATCATCTACAGTCTCTCCTCTTATGTCGTACCTGTTATAGACGTAATCCTTAAGATTAACTATGGTTGGTCCGTTCTCTGTTATTAAGGTTCGGTTTACTTCTAGTGCGAACACGGGTTCAAGCCCACTAGAGATGTTGTCTGCACAAAAACTTATGGTACCAGTAGGAGCTATGGATGTTAGGTGGCTGTTCCTTAATCCATTTGTCTTTATCTTATTCTTTAACTCTTGCGGTAGTCTCTGAACGAATGAACTACTCTCAAGATATTTATCCTTATCGAATAAAGGAAACGAACCCTTCTCTTTGGCTAGATCAGAACTTGCTTCGTAAGCTGAGTGACAGATGATACCCAACACTCTTCGTACAAATCTAAGAGCTTCAGGACTACCATACTTTAATCCAAGAAGAGTAAGGGTGTTACCGAGAGCTGTGATACCAAGACCCATACGACGTTTGTCTTTAGCTTCCGACTCCTGTTGGTCAAGTGGATAGTTGGTACGGTCTATGATGTTATCCATAGCCCTCACAACAGGTTCAACATCTTCCTTTAGTCTGTCATAAAGAAAGGTACCTTCGTCCATGTACTGTACAAGATTAAAACTACCCAACAGACACGCACCGTAAGGGGGTAGAGGCTGCTCACCACACGGGTTAGTAGATTCTATATGCTCACAATAATTTAGGGGGTTGTCTTGGTTAATACGATCTATGAACAGGACACCGGGTTCAGCCCAATCCCAATTGGCTCTCATTATTTCATCCCACAGAGCCACCGAATTAATTTCGTTATAGACCCTATCATTAAATCGTAACTGGAATGGCTTGTCCCTTACGACACAATCCATGAACTCATCAGTAATACCTATAGAGATATTAAAGTTGGTTAGTTCGTTGGTGTTTTGTTTTGATCGAATGAATGTTTCTATATCCGGATGGTCTACCCTCAAGACACCCATCATCGCGCCGCGTCTGTGCCCCGCTGAAACAATTGTACGACAAATCGCATCATAGATGTGCATAAATGAAACAGGACCGCTGGCAGAAGAATCAAGAGAAACAATACGATCCCCCATAGGACGGATACGATTAAAATCATAACCAATTCCACCACCTCTACGCATTGTTTCAGCAGCTTCAGTAGCTTTTGCCATGATACTTTCCATGCTATCTTCAATGATGCCAGATACAAAACAATTAAACGAAGTAACATCGCGTGGACTCCCCATAGCTGATTGGATTCTACCAGCTGGCATGAATCTCATATTCAGAAAAATATCTTTGAGTTGTTCAGAGTGTTCATCATTATCACACATCGCATATGTAATTCTATACATAGCTTCTTCAAATGACTCATTAGGTAAACGATATTTATCGGCATGTAGTTGTTCACAAACCGGCACAATTGGTCCATACATAATTTTTTATTCCAAACTTGTTGACTGATGGGGACTTCACCACTATTCTAGTAAAATTATAGCCGTAGGATCGCTCAGGACGCGCAACTCTACCAGTAGATGATGCAACATACCCGAAAAGGAGAGATGTTTCTGTACGGGGCTGTGAGGCCCGTCAGGAGGATTTAGTGTTTTTTGGATAGTGAAGCTCCATTAATAAGTGACAATAGTGGATTACTTTCCTAACATCATCTTCTCCACCCTTCTGATGGTGTCTTGTTATGTATTTAATTATGTTTCCTTCACACCAACCAAGATTATTCTTGACAATATATTCGATGGGCTGGATGCTCATCTCTTTATAATGGTTCCCACCTATCTGTTTATCTAAAGCTGTGTCAGATTGTTTTTCTTTTGTTAATGATGAAGGTTTTGGATACATAGGATCTTCAGAGTATTTCATTTTTTTTTAATCCCTTCTGTTCATCTCTAAATTTAATTCGTTGATCAAAACATTAATACGACGACGATGGAATGGAATATCTTTATTGATAATTTTCTTGACAATTCTACGAAGATAATTGTGATCGGTATCTACTAAGGTACATATCTGAGATAGATCATCAACATGTTCTTCGTTAAAGAACCAGTCAATAGCTTCCTCTCTATTCTTAGTAACATCTTTTGGTTCATTCTTTTTCTCTATTTGAGTTGCATCTAGTATAGCTTGGTAGATTACAGACAAGAACATAAGTTTCTCAGGACATGGCTGTGTATTCTTAGATAAGAATGTAGTTAAAGTACTACTTCCTATGCTGGTGATAGAAGAGTATATCTCGTTAGAAATAATATCCTTATTATATACTACGTATGTTTTCTTTTGTTCTTCTTGTTTTGTCATTCGTTCTAACTTTGTGTACTAATAATTTACATTTTGTAAGCAACTCATCCCTCTTAAGACGAGCTTCAAATAGGTCGTGGGTATGTAGAGATTTAATTTTCTCTCTTTGACCAATAATACCTCTAACATCGGGAGGCCAATCAAACCTAAAATAAAATGTCTGATATGAGAGATAAAGATGCCTATGTTCTATGTAAAAAGGAATCCTTCTTTTAACTGAAGGTATTATTATTTTTTTCTTCTCCTCATTCCACTGCTCTTCTTGATTTATTATCCTCATTAACTCTACAGCCCACGGAACACCTTTAGCAGCTTCTTTAATAATATTATTACAATCTACTTTTTTTTTCTTCGTTAACCATTCATCTGGTATTTTATTTTCAGCCCATTCAAAATCATGTTGATCACACCAAAATCCGTATGATGTTTTAGAGGTCTTGTTAAGTTTCTTATTAGCGTCCATAAAAACAAATCTTATATCAATAAGTGGGTGTTGTTCTTTGATAAGCTTGTGCTTAGTTCTATCACTTGGTTTAAAATATCCCTTAAACTCTATATAAAAACCATAGTCAACAAGATAAAAATCTGGTAAGTATGTCTTACTGATAACATACGGTATTCTATTTGGTTCATACTCAAATTTTATTTTAGCATCTGCTAAGACATTTGCAAATTCTTTTTCTGCTTTACTTCGGTAGGTCATCTAGGTTCTCTATCTTAATATTATAACAGTCGGCTCTGCATACGTAGCCCTCATCTCTTTCGCCCCTCTTCATAAAGGTAGCTTCCTCAAAGAACTTTTCCTTTTTCATCATACCTAGTATCCATACCTTAGAGAAGTTATCCATAACCCTAACAAAACCATAGTAATCACATGCTTGTTTAATATTAGAGGAAGCTACCGTACAATTATAATGAGGTAATGGTTTTACTGTGGTTCTTTTTGTCTTTACATCTACCTTAGATTTATCTTTAAGTACTATATCATAGTCATAGGTATGAACAAGTTTTCCTTTGACAACCGAATTAAACATAAGCTCTCCTACAAAACCAGCCAAACTTCCTTGTCCTTTGGTTATAGAATTATTTAATACACCTAATTCATCTGATAGTTTTCTAGCTTTATTGATAACCTTAGATGGAATCTCTAGTTCAATCATGACAACGATAACTCCTCAATATTTTTGTTTGGTTCACGCCCCACATGTGTAAGATAACGTTTACCGCTTTTATATTTAAATACTCTTATACCATTACCAGAGTTAGCATCTTCCCAACATTTCTTTTTGTAGTCACAATACATACACCCGATTCTAAGTTTCATGTTACCACTTTCACCATCTGGTTTAGCATCATAACAACGTTCTGGCGGGTGATTATTGTGTATTATCTCTTTAACTTCTGCAAGCCTCTTACTAAAATCTATCATCTCAAGTGAATCTACATTAAAGACATGCATATGTCCATTTACTTTATTCATCACAATAAAAGCAGCCTCATCTTCTCCATCAGCATAGCCAGATATCTGTGCTATATATCCAAACGGATCATCCTGATATAGTTTACCACTAACAAACTTATTGAACGAATGTGGTGATGCTGATTTAACATCTACCACAATACCATCAACCTTTCCATCCATATGTCCGGTAACACCATCAATGGTTTTTTCTTCTTGTTGGGAAGATACTTCATGACCAGCTGTCTTAATAAGTAGGAACACCAGCTGTTCAATCATGTGACCAAACATAAACTTGATACGTGTGGAGGCATGAAGCTCTTCAGCTTTATGTGGCATATTGTATTGGTACCATAGTTGTCGGTTAGGTTTACCAACACTGGAGAATCTAATAGCATCTTTAGATTTATGTTCTGATCTTACAAAATTATCACGTATAGAATCTAGTATGTTATCAGCAAATTCCTTAAGGTCATTTTCTGATGGCTGTATATTATTTGTAAAGACATCTTTAATATCATCTATTAATAAATCTAATTTACCCATGTTATTATTCATAAAAACCGGAGAGACTTCAGCTTTATGTTGCTGGATTATCCCCCCGGTTCTTATTCCTTTCATATGTTACTCAAACGGAATTTCTATAGCTTCAGTAGGAGTATTAGAAACAAATCCAGTTTCCTCTTCAAAATCATCTTTTGGAATGTATTCCACAAGATTTAGAACCTGAACTCCTTTAAGGATTCCTTTAATCCCACTACGTGCATTGTTTCCTAAAGTATAGGTCCATTCATATGGATAGTAAGCTACCTTTACAACCGAACCATTACCAATTAGTGTTCCAGACATATCATTTTTCTTTGCATCAATTAGTCGTGGTTTAGGTAATTCAGTACCATCTTGCATGAATTTATCTTTAGTAAACGTAACGAAAGTACCGCGATCATCATCTTTGTTCTTGACCGGGATACCTTCTTCTTCCATTAGAGCAACACCCTTCTTATCCAACGATAGATCAATAGACCAACGTGGTTTATCAGCATCGAACATATTGGTTGCTCTATCTAACTTAGCCCAATAGGCTTTTCCTTTAATTATAGACATAGTATTTTTCCTTTTTTATATATGTATATATTTATATTTATTAGTGGATATTTTTAGTGTGTATCACTCCAGCTTGATCCTATCTTGTAGTTGGAATCAAGTGGACAGTTTAATTGTAGTTCCTTCTCCGTCTGTTTCAAAGCCTCTTGTGTTATTATTCCAAGTTCTTCTGCTTGGTTTTTTCTAACCTCAAATTGAATCTCATCGTGTATGTTTGCTACTGGTAAAGCATCTATATTTTTACGATGAACTTCTTTCATAATTTGTATCAACCAATCCTTACAGATGATAGCCCCACCACCCTGAATGAGAACATTAAGTACCGAATGTAAACTCCTGATGTGAAGGTAACGTCCATCCAAAGCTCGTAGCTTCCTGTTCTTTCTAGCACAAACATCAACGCTTGTCAACAATTTTTGGAGAGCCGGTACATTTCCCAAGAATCTATCTCTTACTACCCTTGCTACTACCAGATCTTTGTTCAAGATCTTCGCTATTTTATAAGGACCAGCTCCATACATTAAGGCATATATAAAAGTCTTTGCTTGATCTCTAGTTGAAAGACCAGCAAGCTCTTGATTTATGGTGTGTACATCACCGTTTAAGATTTCATCTATATATTTTTGATCTTTCATATAGTGAGCAAGTACACGAAGCTCTAAGGAACTGGCATCACATCCCAATAAAACATAGTTGTTCTTATCTTCAACAGTCCAACAGTTTCTACAATCTTTTCCGAATGGGGAATGAACAGATGGTGTCTGTGCTACATTAGGATTGTTATGGCTACACCTTGTAGAAATAGTTCCTAATGTTCTAACTCTACCATGTATTCGTGAAGTACTAGGATCACAAAACTTAATCCATGACTTAATCTGTGCTGACCTCTTCTGTAACAAGAGATATTCTTTACATAGTTTTGCTTCAGGAATATCTTCTATACTATCTAGTACTACCTCATTAACTATAACGTTTCCCTTTACAGTAAAATCAGTAGGTATCCACCCTAAATTTTGTAGGTGTTTACCTATTTGTTGTCTTGAGTTAGGATTAAATGGTATCTCTTTTGTCTTTGTTTTAAGCTCAACTATAGTGGGAGGAAAAACTTCTTTTAATTGGTTACTTATTTTAATAGAAGCATCGGTTATCTTAGCCAACAATAGTGTGGCTGCAGGAAGATCAAAATAAAATCCGTTTTCTTCCTGTTTATCTATAAGATGTCTGAACAGATGTTCACGTTTTATACTATCTTCTGAGAACTTAGCGAGTTCTCTTTCGTTTTCTGTTAGGTAGGTATATAATTTATGGGTAAGCTCTACATCATTCTGACAATATTCAACCAGTTCATTACTAAACACATCAAAATTATCCATCTCTGTCTTGGGATAATCTAGTCTTAAACCCCACATCTTTAATGAATGACCACCATCACGAACAGGGTTGGCTAGTTGAGACATGATTAGTGTATCTATAGTTCTGTTTATGGGGTGGGTATATCCAAGTAATTTCTTAATAACCCTAAGATCAAAACTAATAATGTTATGACCTATAAAGAATAAATCTTCTTTTTTACAGTAATCAATAAAAGAATCATAGTTATTGTTAGTAAATGTTAAAACCTTTCCAGAATCAAGTTCCTTACAGACAATACAATATATAGTAGTAGCATCTGGATAAAGATTATCGGTTTCTATATCTATAATAACTTTGTTATTCAAAGTCATCGCTCTGTGTCTCATCAAGACTAGCATCATTCATATCTAATTCAGTCAATCTTCCTGTATCTTTACTCCACTGTAATAATACAGCCGGACCAGACTCACCTGAGAAACGGTTCTTCAGAACTCTTATCATGGTTCTGTTTCTTTCTGTTTCATTTAATGCCTGTGTGTTTCGTTCAAGAGCATAGATCATATCAGGTAACTGAGCAAGACTATGACTACCCCTGAGTTGATTGAGGCTGATGTTTGCACCTTCCTCATGACCGGTACCTTGTGGTCTACTGAGGTGAGAAACAACAATCATATGAATCCCTAACTCCTGCACCAACACCCGAAGCTTGACCATGATATCATCAATAGCTTTACGTTCATTAAGGGTGTCATAAATGATCATGGATATATGATCAATAACTATGTACTTACAATCTAATCCTTTTACCATGTATCTAACTCTGGTCATGAGATTAGTAAGAGATGAGTTACCGAAGTGGTTCCAAAAAACTACCTGATTAAGATCGTTAAGAGCTTTAAGGGCTTTCTTCTTATCATCTACGGTCCAATTTTTATCACCGGGAGTATTAATATGAAATTTCTTAGAAGCTTCAACAGATAATATACCTAATCCTGTCTTGGTTACGTTCTCTTCAAGAAACAAACAACCAATATTGTTATCTGTCTTTTTAATTATATAGTGAACAAGCTCACGCATAACACTGGACTTACCTATACCACTACCTGCTGTAATAAGAACAAGCTCTCCCATTCTCATACCATAGGTGAGTTCGTTTAGTCCAGCCCACGGATAAGCAAGACTCTTAACTTCTTTATCTTCGAGTAAGAGATGAGCTATATCAGGGCCATATACAATTCCTTCAGGTGTATATGTCTTAGCATTCCAGAAATCCTTAACAAACTCTTGGGCTTGTCCTGCTTTGAGATACTCGTTGGCATCCTTTAAGGACATATACATTATCTTACAAGTACCGGGTTCAAGAAGATTAGCTACTTCTTTAGATGCTTTCTGGCCCTGCTCATCACTATCAAAACATAGAACGATGTTATCGAATGTATTGAGATAATCAAGGTTATATTTGATCTCATTAGCAGCAGAAGCAGAACCATTTCTTACGCTTAGTACGGGCCACTTACTTCCCAACATTTGGTAGGCAGATAAACAATCTATTTCACCTTCGGTTATGGTTATATATTTACCACCTTCCTTAAAGAACTTCTGTCCGAAGAGTTCTGTTTTCTTTTTATCTCCTTCAGAATAGAATGTTTTATCTTCAACTACTCTTACTTTATTTGATATATGTTTACCTTCTTTGTTGTAGTATGGATATAGATGAACCTCTTGGTTAGATCTATTTATTCCAACCTGAACATTATATTTCTTACATGTTTCAAGTTCAATATTTCTATCTGGTATTGATTGGTAGGTATATCTTTTCTGTGTCATTGGTTTATTACCACTGTCTGTTGATTTATGATATACGTGACAAGAAAAACAATAGGTGTTATCTGGATATATAGTTAATGCATCACTACTACCACAATCAGAACATGGTAGATGTGATTTAAGTGGTTCTTGTTCTATCATCGGAAAGATAATCCTCTAATAGCTGCTTCAAGATAAATAACACGTTCATTATATATATCTAAGTCTAAGCCTTTAATCAAGGGAGTAATACGAAAGGGAATAAAGGCAGGAAACACAACCATATCACCCGGTAACATATCTATCTTTGTTTCCATCCCATCTAGGTTTATTAATTCACAATTCCCACCAGAAGTATTCTCTGAATTGTCATTTAACTTACAGATACAAACTAGTTTCTTTTCCTTTTGATGTATACCTATTGGTTTAGGTTCATCACCATAATATCTAACCATGTTGTTCCAGTATTTATGGTGCATATCTCTGTTGTCTGTATCGTTATCTATTCTAAATATATTTATGTACTCTATACGATCTATATCAAAGTACCAATGATTGTTTTCATTTACTTCCTTAACTACTCTTTTAATTTCCTTACCCATATTTGATTTAGGTGGAAGACTATACAAAGACTTATCTGTAATCATACTATCTACAATAAGTTTGTTACGTTCCTTTTCATCAAGAAAGTTTTCATATAGGTACATTATTCTTTTCATTATAGTCAAGTCTTTCCTTTCATTCTTATTAGTTTCCCATTGAGGTTACTATCACTTATAGCTTGAACATTATTTTCTCCGTAAGCTACTAAACAAGATGGTGCATTGGCACTTTGACCTTGCTCTCCTGATACATAATAAAATTTAATTCTACCTTTGAAAAAAAATACCGCATCAGCTTTATCCCACACTTGTTCATGAAACCCTATAGTTTCTGTTCGTGCAAATATTAAAGTCATACCGTTACCATGATTAGATAATTTATCTAACCACTTAAATGTTTCTTTACCATAAGGGGGGTTACACCATACTCTACCGTACCATTTTTTAGTAAATCCATTATCAAGTTTATTATAATGTTTTTTTGCGGTATCCCAAGGTCTGTTGATTGGTGAACAAGGGTCTAAATCAAACTCACCTAATGACTTAATTATCTCAGGCGGAGTTAACCACTCATCATTATTATTAATATTAATATTAAAATCTTTACTCATTCTTTAACACCATTTAGTAAATATTCTTCTGATAGTAATACCTACTGTAAGGGATAACACAACAAAGATCAGTGTCATGTAGAAACTTTCCATGAATGTAGGTTCTCTAAATCCAAAGAAAGGTAACACTACAAAGTTAAGACCTACCGCACCAAAGAATGTTATTACCCTCTTTAATAACTCTTCTATGATTGATGTACTTAGTTTTTGCATACCAGAAATACCACTGTATTTATACATCGGTTGGACGATAATATTCTCGTATTCCTGTTTTTGGATTTACTCTGGTAGGAAGAGGTGTGTTCATAGACTTAATATATTTTTCACATTCAGCCTTAGCCTCTTCTTCTGTATCGTATGGTCCATATCTATCTACTATATATTCACTTCCACCCATCTCAGTCCATTGGGATGGATCAAAGTAATCATCAGCACTATCCCCCGGATAATGCATCATTCTATACGGAGCTAAAAAAAACCATGTACCTTCTTCACTTGGATCAGATTCATGGTTACGAACTATACCTTTACATTCATCACCATTCCATAACCAAGACCATGAAGATTGATTAGTTTGTCCATCTTCTTTAGATGTATCTTTCATTATTCAATACCTTTAATTAAAAAAATATATTATTGATAAGAAATATATTATAAACACTAACACTACTAATCTGAGGCGGATCTTTTCATCAGGGTTATATAAGGGCCATCCATAATTATATTTCACATTTCAACGCCTTCCCGGTGGGCACACCTTCCAACACGCAGCGGGGACGCTACACGAAACGGCAACGTCGGTCAAGAAAAAAATTCTCTTGCATCACCTGTCGGGGTGTGCTAGGATGGAGCGGAAGGAAAGGGGGGGAGTTATTATAGATATATCTATAGATAGGATCTATAGATCTTGTCTTTAGAAGTATCTATAGATCCTATCTTTAGATAATATTTATAATAATAATCTTTAAAAACTAATCTAAAGATAAGATCTATAGATACCTCTAAAGACAAGATCTATAGATTAGTTTTTAAAGATTATTATTATAAATATTATCTAAAGATAAGATCTATAGATACTTCTAAAGACAAGATCTATAGATAGTATCTATAGATTAGTTTAACCTATAGTTTCATCATCCGGTATCACGATGATAGGTTTTTCTTTAGGAGAAACATAAATAACACCTTCACCACAATCATAACCAATCAACCATCCGTTGATTCTATTCTGTTGTATTAATTCAGCAGCAGACTCTTGTGCTATCTTGTGACACATTTGATTCTTAGGATAATCAATAACAATAATCTTGGGATTGTTATAACACTCAGGAGATGTAGCTATAGTACACAAAAATAGTAGTAGTTCTTTCACCTTTTAATATCTCTTATAATTAATTCACTTAGATTATAATGCGTCGGGAAGTTATGACCATAACGCGCGTCGGGGATGTTGTGTTCATGTTGCGTCGGGATGTTGTGTTCATGTTGCGTCGGGATGTTCTGTTTATGTTGCGTCGGGTTATCCTCCCCACCATTATTATTATTATTATTATCTAAACATATATTCATATCTTTAACTATATACCATATAGCACAATCCCTATCAGCTATCTGAGATATAATATGATCACTTAAACTTTTCTTAGTGGTTATATAAGAAGCACTGTTACCTACTAGAGAAAGTATCTCAAGAGGTAAAGGAATAGCACAGCCGTTCAATAATAATAATAGAAGGAACAGTATTGGTAGTAGGGATATGTTAATTCTTTTAATCATAGGTATACACACACACACCAGCATAGCATATCTAAAGGGGATTGTCTATATATTTATTTATATAAGTATCTGATATATGGAAAAAATCGCTTGACACGGCGGTCCGGCTGTGGCAGGATGGTTCGACCATGCGTCCCTATATATGGAGATAACAGTTATGAAATACAAAATGAGTAACAAGAAAGGACAAGTAGTCATGAATGAAGTCTTTAAAGAAGAAGATGATAAATGGTATTTCTGGAATGAGGTATGGTCTGATAAACATGGACCATATAAATCAAAGTTTGAAGCTACCTCTGAATGTAGTAAATATTTTTGGGGTTTATTAAAAGAAGCATATCCCCAAGTTTATAACGTTCTTCAAGAAAGGGGAGTTAAATAATGATTTTAGAAGATTGGGAAGTTTTGGTTATATGTATAGGAGTTGGTATATTTCTTTGTCTTTTTATAAAGGACTTATACCGATGAACAAAGATTTATATATCAGTAGATACATGAATGGAAAGATGAAAGATATTAATTCTCTTTCAACCAATCCATTGACTAATAAGTATTGTGTTAAAGCTAACAAGAACCCTAACACCATATGTTCTGTTTGTTATTCTATTAAATCCCTTCTTACATATAGAAGTAAGAACACCAAACTATATGAAAACAATAATGAACTACTTAGTAAACATCCAGTTGAGAAATTTAATAGGGTTGTTACCAACAGCCTATACTTTCGTTTTAATTCTCATGGTGAATTAATAAACTCCAAACATTTATATAATCTATGTTCTATCTGCTGGTCTAATCCACAGACCACGTTCTCCTTATGGACTAAACGTAAGGATATAGTTAAGAACCTATTTGGTAAGTATGAAATCAAGAAACCAAAGAACCTGATTATAATCTATTCTAATCCTAAGATAAATAAGATAGTCAAGGTAGTTCCTAATGAATACTTTGATAAGATATTTAATAACGTAGATAAGGATATGTTTATGGATGAACAGAACTGCACAGGTAAAAAATGTATAGCTTGTTTAAAATGCTATACTAAAGATACAACCATTGATAACAGAATTATAATAGAAGGAGTAAAGTAATGGCTAAAATTAGTAGTTGGGATACAGAAATGACCGATGAAGAAAGGATTACTGAAACTTATGAGAAAATACAGGAGACAGTAGAGTGGTTAGCTACTAACGGTAATCATTCACCTTCTGAGGTGGCTGGTTGTTTTATGACACAAGGCATGATGATGTATAGGTCATTGTTAGATGAGCCTGATTATAATGACCTAATGGAAACTATATGGAGTTGTAAGAATGATATAGACCCACAAGAAGAAGCCACTATACATTAAGAAGGAACAACGAGAATGCTAGACAAACAAGCTTATGAAGAACTATATGATGGTTTGATAGCGTTAGAAGTATTTTGTGAAAACATAAAGGATGCTATTACCAAGATGCAAAACATAATGGAAGATGATTATCTTCAGCATGGTTTGTTACCACCAAAGGTAAGATGGCCTAAAGATGAAGATGATAACCTACCTAATGTTATACATCTACATAAGGATGAAGATAAGGAGGACAAAGATGAGTAAGTTTAAGGATATTCTTATAGAAGCAGAAGAACAACTTCGAGATGAGTATTATGAAGAACATCCTAATGCTACTCCTAAAGAGCTAGATGATAATGTTACCTATGACATGGTATATGAACGAGCACAGGATAACATCAACGCTATCGGTGACTATAAAGCCGACCTTATAATGGGGAAATAGAAGATGAATAAAGAAGAAATGATTAAGGTATTAAAGAACAACTTCTTTATAGATGGTGATGGTCATACTATCTTTAGTCCTGACCATTTTATAAAGAATGGTTTTAGCCCTGAGTTTGTAGATATAAATACTGTTGTCCATACATCAGGTGAAGAACCCAAAGAAAAGATACTGGTAAATGGTGAGGTAGCAGACGTATTAGAAGGTATTTATAATCTTGATATGTTATATGCTATAGCACAGCTAATAGAAGCAGATAGAACTATAGCTTTTAGTAAAGCAGGTAGAGGGTATCAAGCTAGAGCTTTGGTTGCTGCTATTGAGGATGTTGTTCAACCACTAGAGAAAGAAGAGGAACAAGTTGATGAACAAAGAACCTAATAAGTTTATGTTTACTGCTATTGACCATAATGGTAATACTATGTATTGGAGTGGTGATAATGGTTGGGGTGTATATGAAGATGCAGAAATATTTAATGATAAGGACAGGTGTAATTTAAAATGGCCTACCAACCATAGATGGGTAATTGTTAATGGCACACATAATTACTATACCCAACAAGATTACTCAGCACATAGTGTTGGGTATAACAACGATGAAAAAGGAAAGAAACCAAATGAGTGAAGTTATAAAAACAGCAGGTGAATTTTTTAAATGGTATGCACTTAATCTCGGTAAACTGGATACGACTATCCATCGTGTTATAGATGCTATGCCACACTCAGAAGTTAGAAGGTTAAAGTGTGCATGTAAGATAGCCGCTACTGTAGAAAGAAACTACCATCCCTTAACCGACCCATCTACCCTTAAGCAGGAGGATACTCATGATGACTGAAATATCTCATATACATTCAGAAAAATGTGGTGTTACTAGTATGAGGTTTAATCTTAATCCCTTAGAAGTATATGTCTTTAGAGCTATGTGTGAACGCTATCCACGCATGATAAAGACTTCATCCTTAAGAGGGAATGAGTTATATATACTAGACTTTGATAGATATAAGGAATATGTAAAGACCTATTGGGATACTACTCTTGGAGAGCATCAGTGGTTAAGTGATGAAGAAGGAGATACTAGCGATGAGTAATAAGAAAAAAAAGAAAGAACCATTAAGCAGAGAACAAATCTGTCGTTCTAGTAGGTTTAGAAAGGATACAGATACACCCAACCCATTTGATGAGGAGGTTCCTGTAAAGAAAGCTTATGCTATCTATTTATCACCCGAACAGTTAATAGAGTATCGGGTGATAAAGACATTTAACCATCCACTTAATGAAACAGAGGAGAGTAAATGGTTGGTAGCTAGAAAGAATATGTTAATAGGACTACCAGAAGGCTATGATTTAGTGGAGTTAACAAGAGAGGATGTAAAGTATAAATCATTTATGGTTTCTTGTTCTGATAACTGGAAGCAATACCATGCTAATTAATAAAAAGGAATGTTGTGTTATGGAAGATAAAACTTTCGGTTATATCGTAGGATTATTTATTTTGATATTAGTATTCCAAGCCTTGTTAAGTTAATGACATGATGTATCGAGTAATACTTATTCTTATGGGATTATATTTTGTATCGTTAGTATTTATTTTTATAAAGTAAAGGATTTTAAAAAAAACATGACCATTATAAATTACCATAGCTACGATGATATACCTACCTTAACTGTAGATTATATCCTTTCGGTATCTGATGCAGATAACATATCAGACATACCATTAGGAGATATTAATAGCTTCCTCAATGGACTAGAGGATTACGATAGTTCAACCTGTAATCATTATGTAAAGAAGGATAACTAACACATGACTTATTTTGATACACCTATCGTTCCTATTGATACTGTTGTTTCTAATCCCTTTAAGGAAAGCTTTGATGGGTCATCACTAGACTTCAATATATCTACTTGTCCCATACGTTTAAGGAGTAATTATCTTTATGGTTCTCCAGATAATGAGAAGTGTATGGATAAACAAGCTATCGTTAAACTAAATGATAACAATGAAGTTGTAGACTGGTGGGTAGTAGGTAAAGACTACTTTGTTAAGTCACATAGAGATTTCTTTCAGTCCATAGAAGAAAAGATACTGGATAGGTTTGACCCTAATGATATAGCTTCGGTTAAGATAAAGACCAGAAGTTCTCGTAATGGTAGGTGGGGACTTAGGGAATATATATTTGATGGTATCTCTGTTCCAATAGAGACAACCAATAACTTCACGACCATCATTAAGTTTAGGATAGTAGCATGGTCTGGTCTTGATGGCCTAACAGCTAACAACTATCTGTTAGGAGCATTTGATAACTTCTGTCTGAATGGTTGTGTATGGGCAACTGGAGGTAAAGCCGACTATACCAAGATGAAGAAGCGTAATAGTAAACTATTTAATCTCGAACACTTTTCTGATAAGTTAGTGTCTGCTTCTGAGGAGTTCTATAGAAGGTCAGAGGAGTTTCAGAAAATGGCTCAAACAACACTAGCTGTAGGTGAAGGACTAGAGTTCTTAGATACCTTAAAGATTAGTGAGAAGAAGAAAGAAGGACTTAAGGATTTATACATTGATGAGATGGATGTTAGAGGTGCTAATGTGTTTGCTCTACATTCAGCATTAACCAACTATGCTTCTCATCAAAATCCTGATAAGTTTATTACCCGTAAGACTAAATACTTTGATGACATGGAACATGAGTTAATGTTCAAGAGAGAAGAAGAAATAACAAACATCCTTCAATCCTCTCAGTGGAATGAACTAACAGAAAGGATAGCTGCATAAATGAAATGGATAACCATACTAATCTGTATGTTTCTTTTAACTTGTGTTATGTTATATGCTACTTTCCGTTTTACTATACCGGGATGTTAAACATATCATGAGTAGAAAGAAAAGAAGAACTGCATATACATCTAAGGGACAACGTAGGAATGTTAATAAGGACATCCTTAAATCTATGAGAAGATTGCGTTGTCCCTTAGAAAGAGCAATCAATCAGCTTGATGCTTGTAAGAATAATAAGCATACATTGTTATCTAAGAATATAACGTCTAAGATAAATCGAAAGGGGGCATTTTATGTCTAGCTTTATAGAGTTATCAGATACCAATAGACACGACAATAAGAGAAACGTGTGGGTTAAAGCTAAGATGTTATTAAGTAAGTTCGATTTAGAGAACATAGCTAGTAGATGGATATGTATCGGGACTATTACTCCAACCGATGATGAGAAGGAAAACAATAGAAAAATGTTTAGTCTGTTTAGAAGCATAAACAAGAAAGGATAACTAACAATGAATGAAGAACTACAAACTCCATCAAGTATACAGTCGATAACTTTGGAGGGTTTCGGCATCCTACTTAATGAACTAACAAATAGAGTAATTAACTTAGAAGAAGGTATGACAAATATAGCAGATGATGTTAATAATATAACAGGTAAAGTATATGAGGAACTCGTTGGTTTATCTGATAACTATGATGATTTGTTTCTAAATTATACTAATATCTTTGAAAAGGTAGAGGATTTAGAACAAGATATATCTAGAATAGATGTTGAGGTATCTATCTTAGATGATGAGAAGGATAAAACAGATAGACTAATAGATGAATTAGATAGAAGATTAGATGATATAGAGGTAATGGTTAAGAAGCTAATGGAACCACCCACTATACCTCATGACTACAAGATAGGAGGAACAGCTTAAAGTCATGGAAGCACTACTAATCGTTTACTTTTGTTTGATGTCAGACATAACACAAGATGCTTGTAACAAATATACTACAAGTTCATGGTCTTTTAAGGTTACTTCTTGCGATACCCATTACATAAGAGAACAGATAGATAACATGATAAAGAATGAAACATCTACTATAGAGTATGAGGTAATAGACTTTGCATGTTATGAGACAGGTTAGTGCGTCGGAAATCATTATATAATACGTCGGTTATATAAAAGGCGCGTCGGAGTTCACTATATATAATATATATACAATTAATATATAGGAGTGTTGCCGTTTTGTTCCTTTCTGTTTTTAATACTTATTCGCAATTGTGCGTTGCCGTTTTGTTCCGGTTCACCTTTTGTTCTGCGTTTGAGGAAAAGTATTTGAAAAAGTCTCTTGACTTCGTTCCGTGACCCCCGTATTTATGATGGACAAGATTGCCGGAAGAGCTGGCAATCATTCTAGTGTCATTATTAAAAGGAGATTTCTAATGGCAACGACTAACGAAACCACTCAAAAAGGACCAGTTCCTAAGAAGCGTTTTAAAACCCCTATTCCGATAAAGTTTACGGCTAGGGCGATTAAGATGAACCAAAATGGAAACCTCTGTCTTTTCGATGGAGCGTCTATGGTTTTCATCCTGCCTGATGGAACAGAGGTAGCTGGCTCTGTTGGCATCCACCCGCAGGGCGGGGGTTCAGTCTGGATGCAGTTAGGAAACAACGAGGCAGATGCAAAGCGTATTACCTCGTTGCTCGAGGAGCAGACTGCCAATGGTAGTTCTCCGAAGGCAGAAAAGCGTAAAGCTTGGTAAGTTTATTGGCGTGCCCTGTTATATCTTCTTGACGGGGCACGCCATTTTCCCAATGACCTATATCTAAGGAAAGGAAAACAGTCATGGAGAATAATAAGCACTTGGCGTCCTTGACCGAACGCGAGACACGGCAAGGAAGAGGCGCGTATCAAATAGAGCGGCTGTCATGTAACTGCAAACTGCTGAACGGCAAGCACCACAGGGAAACCCTCTGGCTTCTCCGCGATACTCGTAATGGTAATGTTGTAGATGTTGACGAGGAACGTAATGCTCTTGTCGTCATCAGGAACAGCCTGAATACTGAAATCTTTTTAAGGGAGTATCTTTAAAATGCAGCTTATCGACCACATCATTGTGATAGTCTGTATGGCTTTGCTAACGGGCCTCACCCTATACGCAACCTTCAATATCCCCGGTTGTCTCTGAAATAATTCTCTAAACCCCCCCCAACTTGGCGCGGTATATATTAAATATATCGCGTCCTTTTTTATAGGAACGCGTCGGATATCTTTACAGGTTTTAAATGAGGAAAAAACTGGCGGCGGAAGTCCTAGAACCCGCAGTTTTCTGCGGTTTTTAAGAAAAGTCGCCCAAGGGCCTTGAGGAAAACCGGAGGTTTAAGGGGGGGGAAAAAACGCAGAGCGTTGCTGATTATTCAATACCCCCTGACATAAATTCTAAAATTTTGGGTCTTTGACTATTGTATACTTCCAGTTATTCCTTTATGTTATGAACATGATAAATTTAGTAAAAGATACCATCTCTAACGACGACATAGACAAACTAGTTGGGTGGTTACAGACCTACCCACGACTAACCAAAGGTCCACTAACATTAGAACTTGAGCAGAAGTGGTCGGATTGGATCGGAACAAAGTATTCTGTGTTCTGTAATTCTGGTTCTTCAGCTAATTTGTTGATGTTAAGTGCATATATTGAAAACACACGTATGCAGAAGGACCGAAACAAACTAAAGATAGTAGTTCCTTCTGTCTCATGGGCTACAGATCTGGCTCCAATCATACAACTTGGCCTAACCCCCATACTATGTGACTGTAACCTTAACGATTTATCTATTGATCTGGACCATCTTAACGAAATCATCACAAGTCATGGAAAAATAGATGCGTTGTTGTTGGTTTCTGTTTTAGGTCTGGTACCTAAAATGGATAAAATACAGGATATATGTGATAAACACGATATAGTCTTGTTGGAAGACTCCTGTGAATCTATGGGTAGTAAACATAAGGGTCAGAATCTTGGTACATTTGGTAGTATGTCCTCTTTTTCTACGTTCTTTGGTCATCATATCTCTACAATAGAAGGAGGATTTGTTTCAACCAACGACAAAGAGTTGTATGATTTGCTGCTAAGTCTCAGAAGTCATGGTTGGGATAGGGATCTCGACAAGAAATCCCAAAACAAACTACGAGATGCATGGGATGTGTCTGGATTTGAGTCGTTATACACCTTTTATTACCCCGGTTACAATCTTAGGTCTACAGATCTAAACGCATTTATAGGTATCGGACAAATAGACAACCTAAATGAGTGGGGTTTGGTTCGTGAAAAGAATTTTCGCTTGTATCAGCGACTAATCCACAACGATTACTGGAAACCAAAGCTATATCCCAACTCTTTTGTTTCTAATTTTGCATATCCCATCATTCATCCCGCACGTAATGAAATAGCACAGCAATTACAGAACAATAGTGTAGAGGTACGGCCACTTGTTTGTGGTTCTATGGGCAATCAACCCTTCTATAAGAAACAATATGGGAAAATAAAACTACCCAATGCAGATAAAATAGACGAATACGGGCTATATGTCCCTAATAACCCTAAACTTACTGAAAATGAAGTAACTATCGTAGCAGATATTGTTAATGACGTAATAACATGCAAAAATACGCCATAATAACAGGGATAACAGGACAGGATGGCTCTTATCTGGCTGAATACCTACTAAATAAGGATTATCATGTCTTTGGTTCTGTGCGGAAATCCTCCTCTAATTCTATGGAACGGCTAGATCCCATCAAAGATAACCCCAACCTACAACTAATCAACATGGATTTTCTTGATACAGGATCTATAGACAACTTTGTCCATACTGTTTATAATAAATGTAAACCCTCACTTTGTATTAGTGAAGATCTTGAAGTCTATAACTTAGCTGCACAGTCTCATGTAGGAGAATCCTTTAAGATTCCATCTATTACCCACCAGATCAATGCGGTTAGTGTTATAATCCTACTCGAAAGTCTTCGTAACTATTTTAAGGATAGGTTCAGGTTCTATCAGGCTTCTACCTCAGAGTTGTTTGGGAATACCGGCAGTAAAAAAAATATTATTCTAAATGAAACTGCTCCGTTTAGTCCTACATCTCCTTACGCAATAGCTAAAGCCTCTGCATTCTATACCGTCAAGAACTATCGTAAGGCTTATGACCTGTATTGTGTTAATGGTATATTGTTTAATCATGAGTCACCCCGTCGTGGTAAAGAGTTTGTGACTCGTAAGATAACTTTAGGTATAGCTGAATACGCTTCTGGAAAGAACACATCCCCAATACAACTTGGAAATATCTATGCCCAACGTGATTGGGGAGATGCCAGAGAGTATGTCAAGACTATGCACCTGATGCTAACCAAACAGGAAGTTATGGATGGGATCTTAAACAAGTACCACGAAGTTACTGATTTTGTGGTAGCTACCGGAGAAACAAGAACCGTTAAGGATTTTTGTGAGCTGGCCTTCAACAAGATAGGTGTAGGTCTGGAGTGGATAGGAAGGGGTGTTAATGAAAAGGCAATCAACCTGAACAACAAAGAAGAAACCCTGATAGAAGTAAACAAAGAATTTTACAGACCCTCTGACATTCACTATCTGTTGGGAGATGCAAGCTTGATTAAAGAAAAACTAAAATGGAAATACCAAAATACCTTTAAGGATTTAGTAGACGACATGGTAGAAAGTGACCTTCTCAATGTTTCTGTATAATCAAAAATATAATTTCTTACATGTAAGTGTTCCATTGGAGATACCAGCTATATCAGCCAATATCACAGAGTTTATAGATTCCAATAACGAGAAACTTGTTCCAAATAAGTATAAGAAGCAGGAAAAAATCCTTCCACATTACTGTTATTCGGTAGACCTAAAGGACAAGATTGAGGATTGGGACACCATATATACCTTTGGGATAGTGCGTAATCCCTATGACTATATGATTGGTTTGTGGGAATTTTATACCGAAGGACCATCAGACAATATTGCATGGTGTAAAAGCCTGACAGAAACGTCTGATGCTGTCAGAGAACAATACCGTATCAAGAGTAGGGGGTTTGTTCAGTGGTTATTCGATGAAGATTACAAGTACCTTCATTCGTTTCCGTTCTGTGGTGACAGGCTAACATCACAGACCGTATGGTTATCTGAAGTAAACGATATCTTTTCTTTCGAGAACACTACCCCGTTACTGGATAAACTATTCAAACTAACGGGAATACCCCTCCCATCCTTTAAGGGAGGTACTCCAACAACCAAAGAACTACAAAAGAAAAGAGCCAGCTACTTCGGTAACAGTAAGAAAGCTGTTAACCTGATAGCCGACTCTTTTAAAACGGAAATCGAGATGTTTAACTATACGTGTTCTTAACTTTGATTACCTGTTTTTCTGCTTCTTTATCTGTATCGGTAACGAGAATAGTAAGGATACCATTCTTACAAACAGCTTCCTTTACCTCAAAAGAATGCTTAATAAGGTTTACCACCTTATAGAAATTATAGACCGAACCTTCTGTATTAAAGGGGTTCTTACCCATAACAACAACATCCTTATCGTAATCTTTGGTCTTAATGATTAGTTTATCATTAACCCGATTGATCTCAATGGTTGATTCATCGTGACCCGGAATAATGAAATAAAAGATATAGTTCTTATGTTTAGAATCCTTTGGGTCTGAGCAGATAATGTAGTCTCCACCATAATAAAGAATTTCGTTATCGAACTTATAGAATGGAAGCTTCATTAATTCTTTGGGCGTATGTTCCATAAATTCTTTATAGTTGCTATTATAATTAAAGAACAAACTATTCATCTGATCAATTAACGAATCAAACATTTGTGGTTGTTTAGTTAGATTTTCAAACATGTTTATCAATTTTTATTTTTCCTTTTTTTCGTTGTTTTTTTATCTTCCCTTTTTATTTTTTTTATAAGCGGAAGAATGGTTATGTATATATAAAAAAACTGACCCGAATATATATATAGTGGCATCAGTTACAAAATCCATGATAAACTATACTAAAGGAATATGCAAAGATTATGAAAAAAAAGAAACTTGATCGGGATGCTCACATATTGTATGCAGAGATGCCCGATGATAAATTAAAGACCTTAATCAAAGAAACAGCATCTTCCCGAAAGATGAACTCTGCTGGAATGGATCTACAGGATATGCGCCGTGAATACAGGCGTAGGATCTTTAGAGAAGCCGGGAAAAAGACCATACGACCCAAACGCTATGATAAATCAGATACTCCCGAAGATTTTGCAAAGCGTGTAGAGAACATCAAAATCAAACAATACATAGAAAAAGGTAAGGATAGAATGATGGAAGATACAGAACGTTTGAATTTTTCCTCCAAAGCTCGTCTTGTTGGTGGTTTAACAGCCAAGCAGGAGAAGTTCTGTAATGAGCTTATCGCTACCGGTGATATTATGCATGCATATAAATCAGCTGGATATGCTCTGGGTAAAGACGAAAACGAAACCCGCCGGAGAGCCAACCGTATTTTTTATACCAACCCCAAAATCAAGAAACGAATAGGAAACCTAAAGGAAGAAACCCTCCGAAGGATGTCGTGGTCTGTAGAAAAAGTACTGGAAAAGATTACAGCAGTCTACGACAACGCTATGGAAGGTCGGGACTTTACGAATGCCAACCGTAGTATGGAAGCTGTAGCCAGACATCTTGGGATGTTTGTGGATAAGTCCGAACAGAAGATAAAGATGTCAGGTTTCTCCGACGAAGACGAAGAAAAGAAACTCAACGAAGACATAGATAAGCTGGCTGATATGGTTGGCCTGAAGGTTGTTGAGGGTGGTAAGAAGTAATAACGATGGAGGATATTGATCTTGATGAGATTGTACAAGATATTTATAAAGAATATCCTATTCTTGCACAACATAATTTTAAAGTAGTAGATAGTCGTAATAGACCAGAAAGAAATACAGGTAGAGGATTATTAGAATATTTTCCGAAAGGAAAAGAAGATGCAAGTCCAGATCTAGCCCGGAATGTTATTGAACTTTATAGTCCTGAATTGAATACCCCAGATCGTTTAAAATCAGCTATCTTTGGAGATATGCTTCATGCTATGGATGATGAAGAATGGAAAAGAATGAAAAACGAAGTATATAATATCCGTTCACCAGAGCATGTTAAAATAGATAAAAACGCTTATAAAAAAATAATAAACGAGATGAGAAATAAAACTCCTATAATGGAACGTAATCCAGATCATGAACCAGATATGGAGAATTGGGAAAACAGAAGTAGAAAAGATGCTTATGTTCGTGGTTATCTTGCTCCAGATTATAGAGCAGAAAGTGATCCAGAGTATAAGTGGTCCTATTCTCCTGAACAGAAAGAAACCTTAGAAAAAATGAAAGAATTTCTTAAATCAAGAGAATCACATAAAACAGGTGCTGTTGTTCGTAACCCCTATGATTATGAACCAAAGGCTATATAACAATGACTGAGTTACGGTGGTTCTGGCATAGTGGTGCTATAAACTGGTTATCTACAAAGGTATCTGAATTTAACTGCTATCTATGGCGTAGACGGTGGAAAAGGAGAAATAAAGATATGGGGCGTTATCGACATAACTATGACGACACAAACTAATCTTG
>Ga0080013_1001014_pt1 | contig 38105 bp, 54 predicted proteins | sample ETNvirenome_6_85_FD_69236 | JGI IMG/M metagenome (GOLD analysis project Ga0080013, IMG submission 69236) | Marine viral communities from the Pacific Ocean - ETNP_6_85 (SPADES assembly) (version 2) | ecosystem: Environmental > Aquatic > Marine > Oceanic | place: Pacific Ocean | collected 2013-06-19 | reverse complement strand
GAAGTCATTTGTCAATTCTCCCGACCTATGGAGGGAAATTAGTCGGTTTAGGATTATATTCTCTTGGTCTATTACTATATCTTGTACTTCTGAACGAACTACTTGCGTAACGCGTCCTTGGTGTATTGTTTGCTCTTGTTGGTTATCCATAGTTATTCTCCTAGTTGTCGGGGTCTGGTAATACTTCTCTTGCCAGATCATCCACCCACCTTGGGCCTATAGTTGGGCCTTCCTCAGCCAGCTATCTTTGATTTCGTAGGGCTCTTCCCCCACCCTGGCCTAGATCTTCTGCTTGATCCATTTCCCGTATTCTATTTAGTAATGCACGATGGAAATTCACACGGCTTCCGATCACCCGTGTTCGTATACCCTCAGATCCAATTTGGTTACCAAGTCTGTCCGCGTGGGTAGCAAGAGATTCTAATGCCTCTCTGGTAAAGCGTCTACGCATAGGCCTAGGTATATTTAACATAAATCTCTGACCTACGGAAGTAGCCATGTGGTCTACTACATATAAGTCCCTAACTCGTCTAGCGTTTCTTTGAAACTGAGTGGGCATCCTAGCGAAGGTAGCTATAATATCTATCATTTCTTGATCTTGATCGGATAGCTCAGGCAACCCTTCAAGAGGTCGACCACTAACTGTCCGCTCAAATACCTGCATAGCCCTTTGCTGTTGACCCTCTGACGTTTGAGGATACCCACCTGAGGGTATAGTAGACCGTCTAAGAGTTCCTCTAGATCGAGATCTTACAAGAGCATCCTCGAATGGTTGTCTACCCGTATCTGATTGAGCAAAGTGTGTTAAGGATTTACCTTCTGGTAACTGCGGACCAATTGGTTGAAACTGCCTAAGTGTCCTGCCCATAATTTTAGGAAATCCAGAAGATTCATACATCCGCATACCAGCACGAATAATACCCACCTGAGCAGAAGGAAGCGCATCTATATCAACAAAAGAGCTGCTACCTAATGTGTGCAGTTGGGCTATGCTAAGCTCTTGAAGTTGCTTAGGAGACATAGCGGCAACAGCATCTTCATATATATTAAACTCCGGCTGTGTAAATACAGATTTGCTAACATCAAACTTATTATTATAGAAATCACCTACGGCACCCGCACCAGATGTACGATAGCTCTCTACCTTCTGTACACTAGGCAGCTCTCTACGGAAAAGGTCTCTTATACTAACAACAGCACGTGTTCCTGCAGGGAGTCTCCCACCGCTATGAGTAGAACTTTCAACTAAGCTAGGTTCCATCGCAGGAAGCTTAAGTGTCTCTAATCTCTGAGCATCATAATCACTTATAGGAAAGAACCTATGTACTTTCATCATTTCACTAGAGTCTTTAGCCCCCTGCTCTGCAAAGCTATGGATAGTCCCTTCCATTGTAGCAACTATACTATCCCCCTGTTCCCTATCTATAAGACCAATCTGAATAGTTCTCTGATTATTCCCAGAGCGACTTAACTCCTCACTATTCTTATTGATAAGCATAACAGGTGCGTACCGACCATTGCTTGCCATCTTAAGAGCCTTCTGTATCCGCCCAAGAGGGGTAAGCCCTGCGGCTCCAAAGATAGCAAGAGAAGTATCCCCCTCCATTATTCCTGTCATCACGTCATGAAGATCTTGGATGCCGGTGAACTCTAAGGGGGGAGCAACCTTGTTAGCAAATCTAGCGGCGTCTCGGGGGTGAAGTCCAAGCACACCTTCAGACATACGTCCTAAAATATCAGCCATAGTATTCCCTGGCCTATCGTGGAGTCCAGGAAGGCGTTGGCGAGGATTATCGACCATTTCCCGAACTAAGTCGGGTGGAGACCTAAACCTCTTGAACAAAGGGGTGGGTAGATCAGCCAAATTCTTTAATATCCCCCATCATAGACATACCTTGGGGCAGCCATAGGTTATTGGAATGCCCCTCTACATTTTGATGCCTCTCAACTGACATAGCCATAAGCTCTATCATTATATCAAAAGACTTTTCAAGGAACTCAAGACGTTTCTCTATATTACTCCTGGGTATCCTGTCCTTATTCTTATGATACCACACAGCGGTATCTATGAGCCGCCGCTCAAGAGGGAGGTGCGTCTCAGTGTTTATTTTCTCCAAGCGGTCGATTAATTCTTTAGTTACGTCTACCATTATTCTTCTTTCTAGTTATCAATAAGGATGAGGTCAGTATCTGGATCGAATACTCTGCCGCTCATTTTGTTCTTCATGTTATTACCCGGACCTCGAGGTTCACTGGCAATACCCTCTATGGTCCGGTAATAAGCAGTCATTGTCGTTCGTCTCTCACGAACAGCCCCGAACATGTTTCCCCGACTATGCCAGTTGGGGGCGTGATGCTAGGGGAACTTTCCTATAGACATTAGGTACTCTTTCCAGGTAGATGGGTGATCAGGACTTTTTAGCCATCTGCCAGAAGGTGTCCTAGAAAATCCGTGCTGTTTTCCACTTTCAGGATCTAGCGCAAACATATCTTCCCCGAGTTCCTGGAAAGCGCCGCGATAGTCATATTCTGGATCGTCAAGATTAGGAGGTCCCCCGAAATCATCGCTAAAGCTTTTAAAGAACTCACTCTGTGTTACAAAAGATTGGAACGCAGCTTCATCTTGTTTCGATAATTTAGTTACGGAAAAGCTCTTCTTATGGTCCTTCTGCATTTGGCGAATTGCTTGGAGGTCCTGGGTATTCAACCTTTCCATATATTCAGGAGGTATATTAAGGTCTGCCATGCTAGGTGCCTTGTACCCCTGCTAGTCCGGCTGTTGGGTTACTCACTGCGGCAATCTCCGCAGCTCCGGGATCTCCTCCAGTCCCAGGGCCACCTACACTTCCGGCTCCTGGTTGAGTGATATTTTGGAAGGCAGGCAGTTCAGCGAGGTCCTGGGCTACCCGAGCCGCCTCTTCGGAATCCCTCTCAATGTTCTCTGGATTAATGTTGAGGGAGCGCATCATAGTGTTAAGGATACGATCTCCGCTGTACTTCTTAAAGAAGGCTTGGAGGAGTATCGGGTTGGCTGTCACCATCTGTAGGAGGGAAGCCATCTTTTGGAAATCTCTCACACGGGCGAGGACTGCGGATAGGCCGTGGACCTTAAATGAGCAGTCGTTGGCGAATACTGCGAAGCGATCAGCCTTGGACATTTGTGCTAAGCGGAAGGCTCCGTCAATGCCGATTGCGTTGATAATCCGCTGATTAGATACGTTGTCTACGAACTGGAGAATGGTAAGGAAGATTTTCCCCAGGAGGTGTGTGATATTAATCTCGATATCAGAGATAATAGCGTCGAGGGTTACTGCCTGAGACTGCTCCAGAGACGCGATCTCAGTAGCTCTTACTTCCTTGGCTGGTAGGGAGCCCATTTTAAGCTCACTACTTAGCGCGGCACTTGTGAACTCCCGAGTAGTTGCTTCAAACATCAACATAGCACCGGCAGGTACGTCACCTTCGGAGACGGTCTCGAGGACCTTGGCTCCAGGAGGTAGTGTTTGGTTCACCGCGATAGTATCACCCTGCGCAAACCCACCTTGGGCCTGTCGAGGATCAGACATAGCATCCACCCGCACCTGCTTAATACCCCAAACAGCGGCGATGCCCCCATCTAGCATGAGATTGTACAATTCGTTGAGGGCGAAGTTCAACTGGGTGGCATCATCATAGAGTGCTTTATGCCAAACGCTGAAAGGCACCCGAATAAGGGGAAATGCCACAAATGGACTTGTTTGGTGCCACAAAGGGTTCTTTGTAGGTCTAACTAGGACATATCTATCGTTGGCAATCACGCACCAGCAATTTTCATGGGCGATACTTCCATCTGGATTAAGGAGAGTCCCCCAAAACTCGGTGATTTGCACCCGTTTCCGGAAGGATGGAGTTTCATCTTGTTGCGGAGTTGCAACATTACGGCGTTTTTCATCTTCCGCCCGTACAAAGTCATCCTCAATCTCCTTAACGGCGGCTTTATCGTACGTTCCTTGCTCTGCCATACGTTGTGCGAAGGATAAATCTTGTTCTGTCTCATGTATCTCGAACATTCCCCGCCCAGTTGGGTCTTTGAAGTAGTCCTCTGGCCGAACTACGTCTACTCGGAGTTCCATTTCGTTCTTTACGCGACTTCGCAGCACCGTTTCGCCGGGGGTAAGCTGTCCCGTAGTAAAATCTACCTGAGTTTCCCCCGGGGCTGCCTCGAAAACACGTTTTTTGGAGGTATAAGTATGTACTTTGAGGATAGCAAGGGATTCGAGGGACCCAACCTTAATTGCGTCTGTGATAACGTGGGCCAAGCTCCCAACATCTATATCCGATTCATATAGGGAGTCGGTAAAACAGGTTATGAATTGCCGAATCTCATGGGAAGCAAGAGGGGATTGGCTACTTTCAGCGAGAACCGGCTCATACCACGCACCGAACTGAGTAAGAGCACGTTTAACAAAACCTGTAAATTGCTCAACCGCTGTTGGAACCTTTGGAAGGAACTCGCGGCTTTGCCCTTTTTTCTTGTGGCTCCAGTCTTGTATCCCGAGATAAGCTTCTCGGTTCTCCCGATTCCGCCGCATACGCCTCTTTTGGGCATGACGAGCAGAATCTCGGAATTCCTTAACCGCTTGTATCGTTGAAAGGCCGTCGCTATTCGGGGATAGGGGGCGATCCTCCCCCGGTATCGTCTTTGTCTGTTCGTCTGCCATATCCAGGTCCAGGTATTGTTACAGGTTCATAGGTGGGGTCCACAATGCAATAAGAGCAGATTCCGATAACTCTTGTGCCTCCAGGGGGAAGGTCGTCTCCGCACATCCTACATATATGAACATCTTGCATATCCATTCTATTATATATACGCGGGTGCGCGACTCTTTAATATAGGGTGCTAGGCGCGATCAGGTTCCGATCACCTCTTCCTTTCATAACTCATAGATGGGACCCGCACATTCGGGTGGGATTGTTCCGCCCTGATTGGTCGAACGGGCGCTTCTGCAAATACCCAGTACCCCATCGCGTCAGAAGTATGTGTCCGTTTCACATAAGGGTCCTTCCGGTTGAACGTCTTTTTAATGCCCCCCTTGCCATCAGATATAACCTGTTCAAAGTCCTCCGCGAGCTCGTTACACAAAGGATCTATCTCAATCATAATCTCACCGGTTTCCGTCTTGAAGTTCCGATTCATACTATTGATTCGATCTGGTATAGAGGGGTTCTTCTCCGGTACTTTGAGCCGCATAGGAGCAGGATAGTCCACCATGTTGTTGAGGATCAAGTTGTAGGAACTCATCTTCGTTTGATGGGAGCGGCTCTTGCCAGATGCGTCCCCGTATATGTGGACCTCCGCCAGATGCATTGGATGAACCTGCTTGAATAGATCACACATTTCTGCGATGTTGCCCTCTTCTAGGATAAGCTCCCGAAAGACCCGGAACAAGCCCCGTTCCCTTTGCCCAATAAGGCTGACCATTGGCTCCACGTTGAAATCCCAAGTCCAAGCCAGTGGCCTCCGCAACGCTATGTCTGGCTGCTCTCTTACATTAAGACGATAGTCAAAGCCGCTATAAATCCTAGCTCCAGAAAGGCCAGGAATAAGCTCACCTTGTAGACGAATTCTGCGCTGCACAGACCCAGACGGGTATATCGCTTCGAGTCTCTCGATTTCGGGGATAGGAATATACGTATTATCATAAATACTTGCACTAACGATGCCCACATTATCTAGGACTCCATTTTGCCAGGGCTTCACCTTCTCCGAGTATATCCACGTAACACCTCCTATTTGCCCTTCCGGTGGAAGTAACGTACAGGTAAAGAATATATTGAGCGGCCTTGCGCCAACGCGGATAACAGTTTCCTCGTAGATTCCCATCGGGGGCTCTTCGTCGAAATGCACCCAGTCTTTCTCCGTACCCTGGAACTTGAGCCTACCAGAGTCGGCGGACTTATAGCCGATGATGCTACCATTCTTCAACCTCAGAATCTGATCAGATACCCGCCATCCATTCTTCGCTATCTCTCTAGGAGGTATGAAAGGTTCATGGGTGCTCCCAGGTGGCATAAAGCCGTTATCAAAATACTTAGGCTGTACAATATCACGAGAACTAGGAAAGTCAAGAGATACAACCCAACCAGAAGTGGCGCGATCACGGATAGATACGTCAGACCCTCGTGCCGTGTTCCATTTAACATCGTCCGACTGGTCTCCAAATCTTGCCAACGTAGCACCAGTGTAACAACCCGCATCAGACTTTCCACTCCGGTTAGCGCCCAGGTAATAATTCTCCTGAAAAGTCCTCGAAAGAACATTGTTGATAAACGTCCTCTGTTTGTCGAACGGAACGAACATGGTAAGCGGATCTCCCTCCGCCCGCCTCTGCTTTTCCATGAGGAGCAAGAGCTCACTCTCTTTCTCTAGTCTCTTATCAATTTCCATCTTGCCCATCATACACCCACATATATGTCTTAGGTAGCCAAAGGAACTTATCTTGCGTAGCAAGAGGGTTCATTTCAAAACAGGTGAAAATGCTGAGAGCACTATATAAACCATCCCTCCCACCCCTACCCCACCCACCCCCCGGGCGGCGCGAGTTGCGAATGATTATCATCTTCATCGGGGAGGGCCAGTTGCGAATGCGACGCATCTGCATAGGTTACGCATTAAGTAATAGATTGCTCATTATGTAATAAATAGTTGTAGTGACAACTATCTCATACACGTTTAAGTTGAGCCACTGATTTACGACAATGCTACCTATTAGAGCATAATCATCCAGCATATTTACCAGCTATTGTCAAGCACTTTATATGTTTGAATTGTTAAAATATTATTTGACACATCACCTGGATTTTGCTAACCTGTTTTTAGTCGATAAACATGTTGGTTTGGCCCCAACGTTGAAGTGTAAGTTACATGGTCGTCATGTGCTGAGGGTCATAGGGATTTCCGAACCAATGAACGGTTGACAACCGTTTGCGTCCTCCCGCATGTTGGAATTTGTCGCCAACATGATTTGGAGTATATGTTGGGAGTAATTCCAACACCATAGACCTATCATGTTGGTTATGCTCGCTCGTGATTGAGAGGACAATATGCTTATACCGATTACAACGAAAATAATCCAACAACATACCCATACGTTAGAAGTTAGCCCCGATGGGCAACCACTTCACAAAGCAATCGAAAAGTGCATTGGAGCAATGGCCGCTGAGTGTGTGGACAATGGAGGTGTGATGTATTCTGTCGAAGTTAGTCTCGAAGGGTTTGACCCCCATGACTTTGTCCACCGCCGCCAACAATTAAAAACGAAACCCACAGAAAGCCGATAACCAATATAACTTCGAGCGAGTATAATCAACATGGTAGGTCACTCATACATAAAGGAGAAAAGTTATGAGAAATATGACAATTAAAGTTGCTGATGCAAAAGGCGCAGATGCGACTCGTAATGTTGAACTTCCACTCCGGATAGCAGAGAATACTGCTGACATGGCAGAAATCTGCGGCTCAGAGGAACGGGCTTGCGACATGTTCAATCGCTCGCTGATTATTGCGTTTCAAGGAGTTGTCCGGGGCGACCTGAAGAAAATAGGTGATGATCGTCTTACCGATAAGAAAGTCATCGAAGGGAATCCTCCCGAGTATGTTCCGAGTGTTCGGAAAATTGTGGATCACGTACAACGTACGAAGAAAGCAATCGAAGGACTGTCTGATGAAGGTCGGGCGGAACTACTCGCTCTGTTGAACGCAGAGGAAGGTAAATAACCAAACAAACATGGGTTGGGGCTTCGGCCCCTTCCTTTTGTTTACAAAAGAGGACAATATTATGACTGATCATGTTGCGTTATTAGACCGATTTGATGGTGATCTCTATAATGGGAAATCAATAGAAGATATTTTCTCATCAACACCTGAAGATCAACAACAGGCTATGTTGCTTGCTTTGGCCGATGATGAGGCTGACCTTGAGATCTTTGATGTCTTTACTGATGGTTTAGATATTAAAGAGCCTTACACTCAATACGACGGTAAGGCAATCTTGGCTAACTTTACTTATCATGCGATTGTGCAAGAACCAGGAGCTGTCTGTCTTCTCGTTGCGTTGGCTCACTCATTCTGGAAACATAAACTATCAGATGTGTTGGATCAACAGGCAGCTATGGATACGGTCACTATATCAGCCATGCGTGCTCACTGGGCCTTAGGACAAGGGGCTGGTGATATGAAAGAACTATCAAGTTGATACTCTTCTTTCTACCGCCACTTGTGCGGTACGCAATAGTAGGAGCAATCTTCCTATGGCTTGTATTACCATATTAACCAAGGGGGCAGGGAAACCTGCCTCCTCTTTCTTTAAGAGATGAAATCCTTGAGGTTGAAACGAATATAGATAGTATGAGTATAAAACCTATCTACTAAACTAGGAGGTCCCTTCGGGGGCCTCTTTTTTTGTCTGCCTTCTGTCTTCGACAGATCAACCAAGATTCGAGCTACCCTTACTGCGGGCAACAGCCATGCAATAAATGCTATTGTGGATTGTATTCAAACATGCTATGTTATATAAGTCAATAATGACAGATAACAACTAAAGGGATTATCAACATGGAAAATAATATACATATTTATTTAGGCGGATCGGAGGAGGAGTGCTACCTCGGTGCCGGAACCATCATGGATGTAAAAGACACCTACATGGATGTAGTTTTGTGTGTAAAAGATGACCATGTAGTTAAGTTATTCAACGAGAAATCGGGGCAAGAGGTTAAACAACCTTAAGTCTCTTGGGAGTCGGTCGTAGGTGTGATCGGCTCCCGATCATTTGTTGGAATATCCTCATCAGGTGTTATGTCTACCATATCTTTTTCTTTTATTTCCAGGAGTCTCTGCTCAAGCTCTGCATCTCCCATCGCCTGAATGTCCACATGTATGTTGTGTTCTATTTCTAGTTTCTCGTGATACCCAGCCATCTTGGCAAACGTCTCAATGGTTTTAGCCCACTTATCAGGGTGCTCCTGAGCGAAGGTGAACACTGCCTCTTTACTCGGCGCGCAGCCCATTATGTATTCAAGAGCTTCACGGAATGGCTCGCGGCTGAACCGCTGAAGTTGTTGCCGCAGGTCATTGTACTGGAGGAATGTTCCCCTCTTTATGCCTTGCTTACGTTCAGGTTCTTTCGTAGGATATGGTTCATCCCCCTTAAGAGGGAAATCCTCGTGATTTAACCCCATGTCTTATCTTTCCCATCCATGAGGAGCTCTCGTGCAACCTCTGGGTCTATCCGGCTATCACCTTCTGCTACTCGCTTCCGCAACTCAGCTTGGTTCTGCGAGAATATCCACATATTTATAAGGCTCTTGGTGATGAACCAGATGCCATCAGGGTTCTTAGCTGCCGGTAGATAGCCCTTATTTATCCAATTCATTATCGTGTTACGGTGTTTACCCATGTATTCAGCTATATTAGGTATGCCTTCGATGATGTTAGGTGACGTATTCTTGATCTTTGGCACGATTATCCTCCTTATCTATAAAGTCAGAGAAGGCTTTCTCCTTCTGGTTGAGTGCGTCTGAGTGACCCTCTCGCTTCCAGAGCTTCTGAATGTCGGTTTTTGTTTGTTTCTGTTCCATCTTTTTCTCCTCTTTCATGTTTATGGTGTTTTTCACCCCTTGTATAGTCCCTCTAAGTGGTTGTTGGACTGTTAATTTATTTATTTATTTAATCATGTAGGGTGTAACCCATACTACCCCGATTTTTGTGTACAACTTCCCTCTAGGAACAGCCTATCCCTTGTATTTCCTCACGCGCGAGTTGTGATTGTACACTATAGTTTTGTTATATATTTTTTTTCTATGTATAGGAAGAATAAGAGCCTCCTCCCGGCCTCTGTGTAATTGTACACCAATTGCGGGGTAGTATGGTTATGGGGTGTTATGATTTAATAAATAAATAAATATTGACATCTTAGCGAATTTGTGGCATAATATACATACTACCAAGATTCCTTAAAAATGACAACGAGGCAACAAATGAAGAATTTCGTAAAACGATCCCACGAACGGGCGGGGCAACTCTGCTCTGCCCTCCAACTCACCAAAGATCACATCAAAGAACTTTCCATCGATCCCGATTCCAAAAAACGCTGCGTTAAGACAAACGCCGGTCTTATCTTTCCACAAGATGGGGATTGGCTTGTGCGTTATCGGAACGGTATGATCTTTATTTGGCTCCCGGTTGTTTTTGACGACCACTTCACGGAGGTGCTGAGTAATGGTTAATTATATAAAGACCTTATGTGAGCGAACACTCGGTTATATAGACACATCTGACTTAGCAGACAAAGACTTGGAAGTAACCAAGTTTATCTATTCCCAAACTGATATTCCTGTTCGGCAAAGAGATTTGCTGTTTCAGAATCTCAAGGGAATGAGCCACCGAGATATGATATGCCTGATGTCTCGGGGGGAAGTAACCTCTAGGCTGACAACTCGACTTATGCAAAAGGACTAAAGATGATGACTAACACCCTACCTGCTGGCTCTAGCATAAAGAGAGCACTTCAAATCCACGCTTATTTTGAGCAACAAGGCGCGGACGTACTAATCCACTATCCACAGGAAAATCTTTGCGAATACCAAGGAGGTTGGAATGATAGCAAAGTGGCACGACACCTTGACGTACCTGCTACCACGGTTGCTACGGTACGGAAAGAGACATTTGGGGGCCTCAAGAAGTACGAGGCTAGAAAAGCTGAACGAGCGTCCCTATCTGAACAGATCAACACACTTGAACTCAGGGTCACAGCCCTGGAAGGTTTCCTCAAAGGCCTTAGCAAACAGGAGAAATAGCATGACTACCTTATTTATACCAAATGTAACTAATCTATTCATAGGTGAGCCTAAGTTTACTATCGCAGACGATGGCTCAGTTATGACTCGTGATATTATCATAGCTGAAAAGGATGGTAAAGAGACTATGATCAAGATGACTACTCCCATCAACGATCTTAATACTGTGGACGTTCGTGCCACCGCATTTGCATCGGAAATTATCGATCCTGTGGATACACCGGAGGAAACTCCTGATGTATAGCGTCTATATAAACCTCAGCAGTAACGATAGTCAATGGCACCTTATTAAGGATAAGCTATCGTTAGATATGGCTGAGAAACTTCGACAGATATGTAGGGATAATCTCAACCCCTGGTGTATCAGAATAACTAACCACCTGACTGGCAAGAAGGTTGACCTTGAAGAAGTGCATGGTGGTCTATTCTATAATCACAACAAGAAAGGACGAAAGAAATGAGTAACGTGATAACACATATCGAAGGTGACATTCTCACCGTGACTATTGACCTCAGCAAGGACTACGGTCCTAGCAAATCTGGTAAGACTTTAGTAGTTGCTACAACTGCTGGCTTTACTAATCTAGGAGATGATAGGGATACAAGCATCTCGATCAATTGCAATAGGTATCCAGAATGACCCAACCTATGGAAAAGAAGTCAGTGTCTATGAAGCAAACGCTCAGGACTGTCTTCCCCGCTGAGATGGATCGAATAGATAAGGGCGAGTGTCCCTTCTGTTCGGAAATTATCGATTCTGCGGATTTCAAAGACGCTCTTAGCACAAGAGAGTACGAGATATCCGGCATGTGTCAGGTTTGTCAAGACAATTTCTTCCAGGAGGAATAAGCTATGGAAGCCATAGTAACTGAAGAACACGCAAAGGAGATTAAAGACCTACTCTGGCAGGGTGCGATAACCCAGAAGGAGTTAGCTGTCCGATTCTCCACTCACCAGTCTGTCATTTCCAACATTCAGAATGGCAGACTATTCTCCCTAACCGAATGGCCTGATGGCTCTTTTGGGGCGATGAATGTAAGTCGGAAGAGGGTACTCATAGCCCTCCGCCGACAATCTGCGGCTTACAAATCACATGGAGCTACAGACCCAGAGATTCTCGAGATAGCAGGGGAGGTCAGTCGACGCCTTGCTAAGACCGAGGAAGAAGAGAAACACTTAGCTGAGCTAACAGGAGATTGATGCTTAATACCCCTGGGGAGTGGTTAAAATAATGCTTGACCACTTCCCCCTTTTCCCCCATATTATATTCACAACCAACACGTTGTGAACAATCTTATAATTTCAACAAAAGGAGAACTTCTAATGGAAGTTAAATCAAAGATCGGCCCTGACGGTGCCACACACTCAGTAAATTATGATTTCGGAGTAGACCTGGACGCGATGGTTAAGTTGTTCGGTGCAGACGTCGTATTTGACAAAGCCCGTGCCAATATGATCGTGGGTCTTCAATCAGTCGTACGTACCGGCATTGGCGCAGGGACAAAGGGCAAAGAACTGCAAACAATTGCAGACGCTTGGAAACCTGGCCTTCGTAAAGCCGCGAAGCCGAAGACTGAGAAGATTAAAGAACAGTTCCAGTCTCTCAATGACGAAGATCGTGCCGCCCTCCTTGCTATGCTGGGTGAACAGAAATAGTCCCCTGTTAAACTATGAAGGGGAGTTTCCTATCTCAATCAACTCCCCTTCACCTTTCCTGATAACACTGGATAACTAATGCCTAGAGTCTATATACCCAATAAGGCTTCTCACGACTTCTCTGATGCTGAACGCTTCGGAGATTTAGTGTTTCTTACTACGGGCTCGGTTCAGCGCTATTCCATCTCCACTATGTATATGAAACTAGCTGAAGGCCTTACGGACGCCGAGGAAAGTGACTACGTTGTGGTTGCTTCCCTAGCCGTCCTCAACATGCTAGTTGGGGCCATAATGGGGAGGAAGTTCAAAAAGATAAACTTGCTCCTTTTCCAAGATGGGAGATACCTAGAAAAGACGGTACAAATAGACTCCCTTTTATAATCCGCAACAATAGGAATGTAAAATGAAAAACATAGGTGTGCTTACCGGCAAGAGGGGTGGCTTCGATGCCCTTTTGCCTCTTATTAATGCTCTATCCGAACAAGACGTTGAACTTATGGTCTATGCTGTGGATCAGCACCTGCTAGAGAAGTATGGCTCCACCTGGTATAGGGTCATGAATGAGATCCCACAGAAGGACACCGTAGGGGCGATAACAGTAGGTAATCCTCAATCATTCGACTCCATCACTACCAGATGTAAGAACCTCGGGGATCTGATGGAGCAACTCCCCATCTATATGGCTAACTCAGACGCTATGATCCTATATGGAGATCGGAGTGAAGTCTTAGTAGCCGCACAGGTATGCCACTTGCATGGTGTCCCCATCATTCACTTCGAAGGAGGAGAGATAACAGGCACAACTGATGATGCAACCCGAAGGGCTATTTCACAGTTAGCAAGTGTTCACTTTGCTCCAACTCATGAAGCCTGTGAGCGTCTTATATATCAGGGAATACATAATCGGAATATATACGATGTTGGTGACCTCCACCTGAACAAGTTTGCCAGGGCAGACTTCCGCCAATTGGAAGAACTAGGTATCTCCGCAGGCAGGGACATATCCATAACCATCTATCACCCAAGCACCGAGATAGACCCTGGCAAAGGGATGCGCCACATAGGGGCCGGTTTGTGGAACCAGCGAGATATGCAACACGTATTCATCTATCCCTGCACCGATCCTGGTAATCATGCAATCATAGACCTTATGGAAAGCCATCGAAGTGAGAAGGACTTCTATGTTTATAAGAATCTAGATGGTGATACCTTCGCAGCCTTGCTCAAAGCCGCCACTATCCTCATAGGCAACAGCTCATGCGGTATAAAGGAATCCCCCTATGTTGGCACCTGGGCCTTGAACCTCGGTGATAGGCAAAAAGGAAGGGCCCAAGACCTAGCCACTGTGAACTGTTCCTACGAAGAGATTGGGAATATGATAGATCGACATCGAAACGAGTCGCCTCCCCCATCCACTGGAGTATACAGACCTTGTGATATACCTGCTTGCGTAGATATTATCATGGGGAGCCTGTAGATGTTTGAGGTCTTGGCAGTACTATGGAAGATATATCGGTTCTTAATGATCTTGGCAATTTTAGCAATAGTGGGGATAGTATGGTAGATCTAATAGCAAGAGGGACAGAAAATGGGACCTAAGAAGAAACCAATAGCAGCTTACTTCTCCTGTATGAGATGGCACCCCGATAACATTGATCTAATGGGTAATCACTTTGTAGTAAGGGAAAGAGATAAGCCAGGGATGGGTTCGAGCGATGCCGAAGTTGTTTTCTGGCCTATCGGGTATAATTTCGTTCCTCCCCGTTACCCCGCCTGTAAGTACCTAGTAATGAACACATCTTACAAGCCAACCATCAAGGGTGATCGGATTACGGTCATAAGCAACCACGGCCACCCCTCTCGGATGGGAACCATAACAGCTACAGCCGAACACACACTCGGGCTAATACACGCAGTGCATCGACAAATCCCGATGATGCATGAGTTAGCCAAGTGGGGACAGTGGGATCGCTATGTAGCACCTCCTAAGAAGATGCTATCGGAGTGTACTCTTATGATAATAGGAGGAGGAAGAGTGGGGCATCTGGTTAGCGAGCGAGCAGGGCCTATGTTCAAACATGTTGTTGTATTGGATAAGGAAAATGAAAAGAAAAAGGCTATGCTGAAGTTCGCTCCTGACTTCGTATCCCTCCACGTAAACTTAGACAAAGACACGGAGGGCATGATAGATGAGGTATTCCTCCAAACTATGCCAGAAGGTAGTTATCTGATAAACACCAGCAGGGGAGAGGTGATACAGGAAGATGCTTTGCTAAAAGCCCTTATGTCCAGCCACCTAAAGGGTGCAGCCCTGGACGTACTGGCTGGGGAATTCACCCCGGACTTCGACCCCTGGGCTAACCCCCTAATCCAATATAGCCGGGAGAACAACAACCTGGTGCTAACACCGCATCTTGCGGGAAGCACAATCTCTTCGTGGCAAAGCACGGAGAGGTGGGTAATAGAAGATGTTATTGAAAGGATAAGTTGATGTGGCCTATAGGACTAGTACTACTAGCATATATAAACTAAAGAATACCCAACCCGCCAAGTATACACGCACCAGCGACAAACTCAGCCAACCTAGCGGAGTCAAGCCAAGACACAGGAGAGATAAATGACCCATGAATATTCTTCCCAAGAGGATACACCCGGCCAACCTGACCCAGTATCCGCTGCCACGCCTTTTCTCGAACTGGATAAAATAGCCCAGCGAATAGAGAAAGAGCTACGTAGTACAGCAGTCCAGTATAAGGATAAGTATCAAGATATAGCAATGGACATACTAATATTAGCGAAGGCAGCCCAAACCTTAAGGCCATCCACTTCCAGTTCTCCCACTGAGTATAGCCAAGACCCAGATTTAAAGAAGCGATCAGAGCAACCCAAATCATACCGGCGCCATGCTCTGCAAGTGACAAATGATGAAGGTCAGCTAATCCAATATATGCAGAAAGAAAAGCTATCGACGGGTAAATTGACCACCTTCCTATCCAAGTCGGACCTACCCCAGTCCCTACAATGGATCGTCCAATCCCTCCGAGAAGAAACATAAGATAGATCATGAGAATACTCGCTTTCATACCAGCCCGTGCTGGCTCAATGTCGATTGAGAATAAGAACATGGCCCTGCTAGATGGAGAACCTCTTATCTCCTACTGCATCGAGGCATTAAAGCACACAGATATCACAGAACGGGTATGTAGTACAGATAGCGCACCTGTGGCAAACCTAGCTAGGCGGAAAGGCCTCACAGTGGTGGACCGCCCAAAGCACCTGCGGGGGCCGATAGTCCCTATTGTAAAAGTAATAAAGAATTTTGTGGAGACAAACTATGGACAAGATGAAGAGAGGCCCGACGCAATCTTATTGGTTCAGCCCACCAGTCCCTTTGTCACTCCTTATCAAATTCAAACCCTCGTGGGTATGCTTTCCGCTGAGCCGGATGCACAGAGTGCGCAGACGATTTGCAAAGTCCCGCACAACTTCCATACCTGGAATCAGAGGACACTATCCCCGAATAAACAGGTTGCCTGGATTTACCCCCAACGATCATGGGCATATAATAAGGAGTCGAAGCCTACAAGCTATAAGTTCGGTAACCTGGTACTTACCAGAACAGCTGCCATTATACAGGGTGAGATGTTCCCGACCCCGTCGCTAGGCTTAGAGATAAGCCTTTTCGATAGTATAGACGTTGATGGACAGAATGACTTGGATATGGCAGAGGCACTAGTGCAAGCGGGTGTCTTGGGAATGTGGACAGATAACTATGAGAATGGAGAAGAATGATGAACATACTAATACTTGGGGCTGATGGCTACCTTGGGTGGCCCACCGCTCTATTTTTCGAACAAAGGGGACATAACGTCTACCTGGTGGACGACTGTAGCAAGAGAGAGTTAGAGTTAGAACTAGGAGTATCCCCCATAGCTCCTATCGTTGACTTCAGTGACCGGGGATGGTTGCTGACCAACGATCACCCCTATCATATTGACTTAGCAAGTGATGGAGCTTACGACATTCTTGTCTCTATCCTAGCAGGTAGGGAGATAGATACTGTTATCCACTACGCAGAACAGCCCTCGGCCCCATACTCTATGCGTTCTCGAAACGCTTGTATTGCGACGCAACAGAGGAATATAATTGGAACGCTGAACCTCATGTTCGCCGTTCGACACGTGAACCCAGATATACACATCATCAAGCTGGGCACGATGGGCGAGTATGGTACACCAAACATAGATATAGAAGAAGGATGGTTAGATGTTGAACATAACGGGCGTAAGGATAGAGTCCTCTACCCTAAAAAACCAGGTAGCTTTTACCACCTTAGCAAAGTTGCCGACTCCAATAACCTTGAATTCGCTACCCGTTGTTGGGGACTACGAGTTACTGATCTCAATCAAGGAATTGTCTATGGGACCAGTACTGGAGAAAGTAAACTTGGCACGGATTGCGGAACAAGCTTCCACTACGACGAGACCTTTGGCACCGTCCTCAATAGATTTATTGTCCAATCACTCCTCAAACAATACCTTTCCGTATATGGGGTTGGGGGCCAGACGAGAGGCTTCCTTGACATTAGAGACACTCTCAGATGTGTTGAAATCGCTGCTAACATTAAAGCAGAACCTGGAGAGTTCCGCGTCAGAAATCAATTCACCAGCCAGTGGTCCGTCAATGGACTGGCAAGTTTAGTAACTACCTCAATAGGAGGCAAGATATACCACCATGATAACCCGAGAGTAGAGGAAGAAGAGCATTACTACAACGCCAAGAATGATTCTTTCCTCCTTGATGGTCTTGACCCTTACCCGTTGAACAGTGTTCAGGTGGCAAATATGGCAACTAATATAGAGCCATATCTGGATAATGTGAACCTAGAATGGTTGAAGCCCCGAACCCTATGGAGGCAATAATGACCTACATAATAGCAGAAGCTGGAGTAGACCACGAAGGTAATATTAACCGCCTTATGGCTCTATTCAATACAGCTGTATTAGCAAAGGTAGATGCCTTTAAAATACAATACTACGCTAGCGGCTTCCAAGGAGAGCACAGAGAGCTGCCTTGGATAGCGGAGGAACACCTATTGACCATCCATGAGAGCTGCGGTCAGCATGGATTAGACTTCATCATAACCCCCCACGATGAATGGGCTATGAACCTGATGCTGGATAACCCAACTTGTGATCGGATTAAGATCGGCTCTGGGGATTGGGACCTACTAGCTATGCTGGACCCCAAGAGTGATGTAATCATAAGCACTGGAGGAAAGACAAAGCCAGAGATACTCCACGCTATGACTACCTTTCAGAACGCAGACTTCCTGCATTGTGTATCTGAGTATCCAACCAAACCCGGGCACGCTAATCTAAATCGCATCAAGCATATGAGACATTGGATGTCTGCTCTGGATTGTCATGGCAAAGTTGGCTACTCCGACCATACTGTTGGCAAGACTGCATCTGTAATAGCAGTCACACTGGGGGCTAAGATACTGGAGAAGCATCTAACCCTAGACAGGAATACACCAGGTAGGAACGATACTATCTGCTCCCTTCAGCCCCACGAATGGTTAGGATTCAGAAACAAGATCAAACTAATAGAGGATATGCTATAATGGCTGGTGATATATCACAAGAGAAGTATATAAAACGGGTATTCTGGAAAGGCGTATATGCCCTTATTGATGAACATATAGAACGGAGGCAAAGCGAAGATCGTTGCCTCGTACAGGTTCATATTCTAACCAACGTAATTAATACCCTCATAGATAGCGGAGCCGTACATGTTAGCGATATAGAAGGTATTGCTATCTGGCGAGATAAGCCTGAGAATATGGGCTTTATGGGTTACCATCTACCAGGCAGGGTTGACAAGAGCGATGAAATATCCTAATATATACAGGTGGCAAATCCACACTTAACAATTGACAAAAAGGACTGATAATGACAAAAGATCGTTTCTATGATAATACTCGCGTTTCCGCATATAAGCGATGCCCCCGATATTTCTACTACCGCCACATTAAGGATTGGGCCAGAGAAGGTACCAGTCCACCCTTAGTATTCGGCTCCAGTTGGCACGAAGCTATGGACGTAGTATGGGAACTACTCTCCCAGAACAAGCATGACCACGAAGATGTAGCTAAGGCCGCATGGCTTAAGTTCAACGACAAGTGGACAGAAGAAGGTATGACTCCTTGGGAGGAAATGGACGGTGAAGAACAACGCCGCCTTGGTGCGCGTACTCCGATGGTTGCTCTTGAGATGCTCTATGAGTATATCGATCAGCGACAAAAGATACTATGCTCAGAGGATTTTGAACTTATTAGCATTGAACAGCCCTTCGCAGTCCCTCTGGACCCAACCGATGAATCTCTTTTCTACGTGGGAAGACTTGACAAAGTCTTTAGATGGAGAGGTAAAGTTCTTGGGGGAGAGCACAAAACCACTAGCTCCTATAAACGGGGAGAGCCACCCTTTAGATCAAGCTTCCTTGACAGCTTTTCTCCAAACTCTCAGGTAGATGGATATATACATGCCCTTCATATGCTCTATGGAGAGGATGCTAAAGGTATCTGGGTGGATGCTGCCTTGGTACATAAGACAGAGCATAGCGGCTTCGCCTGGGTTCCTGTTGAACGGCAGTTTTCTCAACTGGATAGTTGGCTTAATGAAACCCTGACTTGGATCGAGAAACTGGAAAATGATAAAACTCTCTTACAAGAAGGCAGTGGGGATAAATCATATCTCCCATCGTTTCCTAAGAATACAAACAACTGCATGGACTACGCTGGCTGTCCTTACTTGGAGCTATGCAAGATGTGGCCCAACCCCGAGAATAAGGATACGCCGCTCGGGTATAAGGAAGAACATTGGAGTCCCTTCGAGAAGTTGGAATTGGCCAAACTAGGATATGAGGAGGAAGAGGATGCCTAACGCAAAAGATGCCGCAGATGCGGCCTATGAACGTGTAATTGTAGCCGGTCAAACCGGGTCTGGGAAAACCACCCAAATCTTGACCTTGCCGGGGAAGAAGTTCGTCTATATCTTCGACCCAAATGCCCTCGCAAGTCTCAAGGGCCACGACCTGGATTACGAAATATTCATGCCTGAATTCACCGAGATAGACAGTACCCTCAAGGGCTTCAATAAAGGAGCGAAAGATGATAAACCCGTATCTGAGAAGGAACCCACACTATACCTGCGTTGGGTGGAAGATCTTAATCGACGAGACGACGAGGGATTCTTCGACAACTATGACTGGGTTTGCTTCGACTCACTTACCTTTCTTGTCCAAGCGGTTATGGACCGTCAACTTTACATTAACGGACGCTACGGGAAGGTGGAAGATCTGGGCGATTACCGTGTTGTGGGATCGAAAATTTCCGACGTCTTTAGAACGATTACTTCCCTTCCTATGCACGTTTATGCCACAGCTCATATCGACTCCTTCCAAGACGAGAAAACCAAGAAAACCGAGGTTCTTCTCCGACTTCCTGGGAAGGCGAGAGTGATGCTGCCGTTGGTATGTACAAGTATATTTCTATTATCGCTTGGGGATGATAACAAGTACCAAGCACAAACGAGGCCCGACCAGCGAGGTCTTCAGTCTATAAGGTCGTCTGTTAAAGGACTAAAGCAGTTCGAAGACGTAACCATCGCTGATTTCGAAAATCCAGGTGCATCGGGCATCGGGAACTTATTAACCAACTAAAGGAGGGTCTTATGGCTCTTATTGAAATACCTGATCTAGATCAGGACTATGAAGGAAAACCTGTGCCAGAAGGTGAATATTCTCTGCGTTGTGTCTCTTGTGAAAAGAGACAGAGTAAGGCTGATAAACCCATGCTACAGATTATGATTGTAGTGGATGAACAGGTTGAAGGTGTTCCTAACATCAACCCTATTAATCATTTTATCTCTCTTGCGCAAAAGAAAGACGATACCGATACAAAGTCATTTAAAATGCAAATGCTTACTCGGTTCCTCGTCTGCTTTGGTATTCCCTTTGAAGCTGATGGCTTCGCTGAAGAGGATATCGTTGGTGCAACGGCTAACTGCTTCGTTGAGCAGGATGAACCCAATGACAATGGGGATATCTATAACTCCCTTCGTCTTCCTCGAGTTAAATAAAAAGAAGCGCAGTTTATTCTTGTCCTTGATAGATTGCGCTCCTAGGCCCTTCGCTCGGCAATCCCTAGTCGTTTCCCCCCAAGGTTGGGATAGGGGGAGACACTCTTGGACATAAGGAGATTTCTATGGAATTTCTATCTGGAAAGAAAACCTACATTATCGCGGTCCTTATGGTCGCGGTTGGTATCGTTAATGCCCTCACAGGTGATGTCACCGCCTGGCAGGGTGTTATCGACAATGCACTTATCATCTTAGCGGGTACTGGATTTGCTACTGTAAGATCCGGTATTACCACCGAAACAACCGACTAAATGAAGGGGAAATATGGTGCAATATCAGGCTAAATCTTGCTAAATTATGCAATATTAAAGGTCCGATATTGTACCATACCGCCCCGAAAATCCATGCAAAATTATGCAAAATTAAATGTGGACAATAATCTGTGAAACGCGTAACACTAGACATTCCAGACGAGCTTTTTGAGCGCACGAAGGCGATGCCGCACGGAGCTAGGTCTCAAGTCCTACGGGCTTTATTGGAGGTAGTTATTGATGCCGCCGAAGTTCATGGTTCCCTCATCTACGGGGCTGTGTTGGATAAGAATTTCACGCTAACCCCTGGAGGGACTAATGCCCAATCTAAGTGACCTGAGGAAGGACCTGCTTGGCCTATCCCGGGAGGAACTACTCGAACGTATATCTGATATCCGGGAAGATCGGAAGATAAGTAAGAAGGCCGCCTCTGTCAAACGCGAGAGAAAGCAGAAGAAGGATAACTCCATCCTGAAGATGTTTGAATCCCTCTCTCCAGAAGAAAAGGCAGCTCTGCTTGCCGACTTGGAGAAATGAAAATGAAAGACGATATAACATTACGAGACTATTTTGCGGGACAAGTTATTGCCGGAATAGCCGCGGAAACTATTAATGGATCTAATCTAGGTGAGTTAGCAGAACTTAGTTATTTTATGGCTGATATGCTGATTAAGGAAAGAGATAAAAAAGATGAAGGCTAAAGACTATGAGATTGATAAAATCACAGTTGGTGAACGATTTAGAATCGACATGGGTGACCTTGCTATTCTCAAGGAGAGCATTAAAGAGAAAGGTGTTATACAGCCTATAACCCTTGATGAAGAAGGAAACCTTGTGGCGGGTGGTAGGCGTCTCGAAGCCTGTCGAGAGTTGGGTGAGAAAACAATACCTGCTGTTATCCGCAAGATTCATGGTGAGCTTGATCTCAGGGAAATAGAACTCCTAGAGAATACTGCTCGGAAAGATATGGAATGGGCGGAACAAGCTAAACTGGAGGAGCGGATCTTTGAGCTCAAATCAGAACAAGACCCAAACTGGAGTATCCGAAAACAAAGCAAAGAAACCGAAACCGGCTATGGTGCCGTACAACGAAGACTTGAACTTGCCAAAATTCTTGAGGCGGTCCCCGAACTCGCAAAAGAGGACACAGCCGAAGGGGCGTGGAAAAAGTACAAAAAGTTAGAGGAGTTGGCAGTTGTTGAAATGCTCAAGCAACAGGAAGCAGATAGCGGTACCTATGACGAGTTGCAAACCTACGCAGATGGTGCTTACATCGTCGGGGACGCTATCGTGGGGCTTAGTAAGTTGCCACAAGGCTCGGTTGATTTCGTCGAGGTTGACCCACCTTACGGGGTACGGCTCGATAAAAGGAAATCCCGAAACAAAGACAGTACGAATATCGACAAGTACAATGAAGTGGATGCAGAGGAGTATCCTGACTTCTTGGCTAGCGTTATAAAGGACTCCTATCAAGTGATGGCTAATAACTCCTTCATAGTCTTTTGGTTTGGTATGACCTGGATGGAAACAGTCAAAGAGCTCTTACGGAGCGAAGGATTTAGGTGTTCAGATATACCTTGTATTTGGTACAAAGGGGGGCAGGGTCAGACGGCTTCGCCTGATACTATGCTGGGAAGCAGTTATGAGCCATTCTTCATCGCCAGAAAAGGCACGCCAAAGCTTGCTAAGACTGGACGAAGTAATGTGTTCCATTTTGACCCTGTTGCCCCGCAGAATAAGATACACAGCACGGAGAGGCCTATTGAGTTGATGGAAGAGATTCTTGAGGTCTGCTGCTTCCCTGGGACTATGGCTTGTGTTCCGTTCCTCGGTAGTGGTGTTACCCTCCGCGCTCTTTATAATAAGAATATGAAGGGAATGGGATGGGACCTATCCGAGAAGAATAAGATGTTGTTTACTAATAAGCTTATTGCCAGTCAAATAGCTTTGGAGGATGAAGATGAGGAATGATCGGAAACCGACCGGAAGGTTGGAGGGGTATTTCTCCTATGCTCGATGCACCACTTGTGATGGTGGTTGTTACGTAGGAAGCCCCACAGGCCTCCTCCGATGCGCTGACTGCGGTGGAAGGGGAGTTATTATAACAGAACATACTTCCGACGGTACGGAGGCTAAGTGCCAGAAAGTAGAGGCTAGGAGCCAGCAATGAGTATTGTAGAGAATAGCCCCTTCGAGCAAGGGAACATAGACGCTGAGATATGCATCTTGGGTGAAGCCCCAGCTCGGACGGAGATGCGCTACGGGAAACCCCTAATAGGTCCATCGGGGGAACTCCTCGATCACTGCCTCCACGGGGCAGGTATAGTTCGCCGCGAACTATATATCACTAATCTTTTTGAACATGAGGTGACGAAGTCCCGAGATGGTAAGACAATCAAAACTAGAGATGGAGACATACTATGGGTGATGGGCAAGGGATTTACAACTTTGGGGGAGTCTATGACGGAGCGTTGCGTAGAGCGGTTGAACGCTTGCTCAGCGAATGTGATAATCCCGCTAGGCGGTACAGCGTTGGACTTTCTGTACGGCGATCACCGAATAACCAAATGGAGAGGTTCAATCTTAGAGTCGAAAAGGTTAGCGGGGCGGAAGATAATACCAACTATTCATCCAGCCGCAGCATTGAGGGGACAATTCCTCTATCGGTATCTGATCGCAAGTGATTTAAAGAGAGCGAAGGAGGAGAGCAAGATACCTGAGTTAAACCTTCCAGATAGGAAGCTCTGGCTAGATCCATCTTATTCGGAAGTTATTAGCTATCTCACGGACTGCCTATCGTTACCTCGAGTGGCGTTCGATATTGAGATACTAAACCATCAGGTGTCTTGTTTCTCCTTCGCTAAAGATCCACTGGACTGTATGTCTATTCCCCTTGTTGTTGATAACGGGCAGGATAGATGGAGCTTAGAGGAGGAATGTGAGATATGGCTATTAGTAGCACGTAGTATGGGCTCGAAGACTGTAGAAAAGATTGGTCAGAACATCGTATTCGACATCGGTTTTATCTTTCAACAGATGGGTATTTTTACTTCTGGACCTATCTCAGATACGATGATTGCCCACCATATTATCTACCCGGATTTTCCGAAAGGTCTGGATTTTTTATGCAGTATGCTCACTCGGGAACCCTACTACAAAGACGATGGGAAGCTCTGGCAAAAGCCTTGGAACGATCTCGAACTCTTTTGGAGGTACAACGCTCGGGACAGTGCTACAACTTTTGAAGCATGGATACCCCTTGAGGAAGAACTACAGGCGGGGTATCAGGAGGCGTACGATATGACTATGCGTATGTTCCCAGCCTTGCTGTATATGATGACTAGGGGGCTTAAGGTAGATAAGGAACGCCTCGAAGAGACTAAGGAGAAGGTAGGTAAGGCTATAGACAAACTGGATGCCCAGTTAATAGAAGTGGCCGAATATCCCTTTAACATCAACAGTCCGAAGCAATGCCAGGAGTACTTTTATGTTACCAAAGGAATCAAACCCTACACCAACAGAAAAACTGGACGGCCCACGACAGATGATACTGCCCTTTCCAGAATTATCCGAAAAACCAACCTCCCAGAAGCAAGGCTCGTCCAAGAACTCCGAGGACTTAACAAACTCAAAGGAACATACTTAGATGTGGCTATTGATAAAGATGAGAGAGTGCGGTGCTCTTATAATCCAAGAGGCACAACTACTGGTCGCCTTAGTAGTTCTGCTACTATTTTCGGCACTGGTATGAATCTCCAGAACCTTCACCCCGAGTTTAAAGGATTCCTTGTAAGTGATGAAAGTATGTGATCTATGTGGGGAGCGTAAGAGCGTATCCCCTATAACATCTCTTGTGTATATCTGCGATAGCTGTTTAGATATACCTATGGGGGGAGAATGGACTGCTAAGAAACATAAGGAGAAAGAAGATGCCCGACGAGACAGAACCAGAAGGTATGCAATATGAAATCCCCGTGCCTGTGCGGGAAGATCTTATTGATCTTCTTGTAGGTATTGAGGTAGATATAAGGGCCACATTGGGGTACCCTCCTAGTATGTGTAAATTACTAGTTACGAACCTCCTAATGACTCTCTGCGATAATATGTCTAAACAAGCGGAATACTTGTATAAACAGGAGCAAGAAGATAATGAGCCAAAAACTACTCATTGAACTGGATAAGGCTGGAGCCGAGTGGGTAGTTGTTGCTTACCTTGCTGGGGATGGCCGAATGTTGGACGTAATAGCAAAGGAGCAAAGTCCCCACGTTATAACTGGGACATACATAAGCGGTTGCTCGGAAGAACTAGTAGAGAAGGAAGAATCTGTTGTCAAACTTCAAACTGATCCGCAGCTGGTCGCTGATGCGCGAGACAAAGTCCCAGAGCTATCGGGGCAGGGTTATTTCCTTCCTAGGTCTATGTCTATACGCCAGGCTGGAAAAAAGGCCAACCACGGGCTTAACTATGGGCTTGGTTATCGGACCTTTGCACTTTATAATGAAATGCAAGAAAGTGATGCCAAAGAGATAGTTAGGAGGTACCACGAAGATGCGTATCCAGGAATTAAAGTTTGGCACGATAGTATACAGCGTCAGCTTAATGACGATAGAACTCTTACTAATTGTTTCGGGAGAAAACGTAAGTTCCTCGATCGTTGGGGGCAAGACCTATTCTTGGATGCGTATTCCTTTCTTCCCCAAAGCACAGTTGTGGATATGGTCAACCAAGGAATGATAGATGCCTACCTCGATGAAGATTTACAGCTTGACCTACTCGCACAGGTGCACGATTCCATACTTATCCAGTATCCCACCGAGGAACTCGGTTTGTTGGCTGAACGCATATGGCGAATTGCTGACTATATGTCCCCCACCTGTGAGTATGGAGCTCGAGAGTTTACCATCAGAACAACGGCGAAGGTTGGATACGACTGGAGCAACATGAATGAAATAGATATATCGGCAACACAAGAACAGCTTGCCAATGAACTAGCAGAGAAAGTAGAACTTCTGAATGAAACGAAAGCTGGATGATTGGCTAACGAGTTATGAGGAATATACAAGTTATAGTGAAGCACCCGCTTCCTATCATACATGGACTGGTATTTCATGTATAGCAGGTGCGTTGCAGAGGAAGGTTTATATAAAGTGGCCCCGACCAATATATCCTAATAACTTTATTATCCTCGTAGGACCTAGCGGCCACGCGAGAAAGAACGATGCAATACAGGAAGGTAAGGTGATGTTAAAATCCCTTACCATGCCTATCATCAGTGATGATAACAGTCCTGAGAGCATTATACAACAACTAGCAGAGGATTGTGCGATAACATTCAATGATGGAGATAGAACTAAAGTCCAAACTACCGCCACCGCATTTACACCCGAACTTGCTACGTTCACGGGAAACCGAAACGGCAAATTTCTTGTCTATCTTACGGACTGGTACGACTGTGCAGACTCTTGGGAGCGTCGAACAAAGCATCAAGGGATCGACACAATTAGAGGGTTGTGTTTTAACCTTCTTGGAGCGACAGCCCCAGATTGGATACCATACATCCTTACTGAGGAAGCTACAGGAGGAGGTTTTACGTCCAGGTGCATCTTTATTGTGGAAGAAGATAAAGGAAAGATCGTTGCTGATCCGAACCTATTACGACCCAGCCCGGCGCTGAAAGAGGACCTACTGTTTGACCTCGAATGTATTAACATGCTCACAGGAGAACTTAAGTTCGATGAAGAAGCGTACGAACTATACACGGCTTGGTATATCGAAACTATGGAAAGTGACCAAAGAGGAGACTGGGCTATACCTGATCCCCTATTTCGGGGATACTGCGCAAGAAGGGCCACTCATATTAAAAAGTTGTGTATAGCCCTATCGGCTAGTAGAGGGGACTCCCTTGAGATATCAGGGGCTGACTGGGAGAGAGGACTTAACCTACTCACTGCCGCTGAGAATAAAATGCCGAATGTGTTTGCGCGTGTTGGTACAGCTGCCTATGTTCAACAAACTGCGGATATTCTCGCCTATATTACCCAAAACAAGAAAGTCACGAAAGCAGACATAATGAACCGCTTCTATAGGAGCGTAGACGGTACTACCCTTGAGGTGGTAATTAAGGTGTTGGTAGATATGAAGAAGATACGTGTAATCTTAGATATAGAAGGAGAGGATACTAGATATGAGTATATTGAAGATATTTCAGCTAGTCTTGGGACTAGCTAGTTCGCTGTCGCGATACATGGAAAGGCGGAAGCTTATCGAAGCGGGTGCAGCCCGTGAACAGAGAGATCAACTAACGGAGATGTGGAATCATGTGGAAGATATTAGGTCGGCTCAGCGTATTATTAGTGCTGATACTCGTAAGCGGTTGCGCGAAAAGTTCAAGGGTGATTGATAGCTTCTGTGCAGTTGCTCCTGGGGCGGCGCATTACTATAAGTCGGACTCCGAAGAGGAAAAGCGTTGGAAGGATACGTACAACGTAGCTTGGGAGTTCTGTGAAATTGCTTAGGGATGATATTATAAGAGAGTGTACTATAGCTCACTATAATGCACACTTCGGGAGGTTGGAGAATAATCCAGCTATTCCCTTTAATGATCTTCCTACCTACCACACTGAGAGGTTAGAGGGAAGTATGAAGATTGCACTAGATAAACTAACGGAGTTAATGGAAGATGTTGAAGTTTAAACCTGGAGTGAAGATAGCAGGTGTGAGGCCCGAGATAGCACTTGCTATCCACGTAGCAGATGATATATACGGCATGAACGATATTGCTACCTGTGTAGTTACAAGTGTAACAGAAGGGAAACATGGGTTTGGCAGCTTGCATTTCTCGGGGGCTGCTTTTGATCTGCGGGTAAGTAACTTTAAGACCTGGAAGCAGCGCCATGTGGTTGATGAACTTAGAGAACATCTAACAGATGAGTTTGATGTCGTTCTTGAGAAAGACCATATCCACGTTGAGTTCCAGCCCAAGAACTAACCATACCGCCTTTGTAACTCAAGCATAGGCACCCAGTTCCAACTTGTTATATGCCCACCTCTTATACCGATCTCATAGACTCCCCATGACCATCCGGTGGTAGCGTGTCGGGCATATTTCTCTACATGCCCATGATCCATCGCGCAACCTACATTTAGGGACCGTACATAATTCCTTGGCCCGAGCTTAGGTAGTTTCTGGTTGTTGTCTTTGTGGCTGTGACCCCATACAATATCAAAGGTGGCATCTAGACATACTCTATGATTAGCTGTCTTTCCACCATAGGCCTTGCCTAGCTCATTGAGGGGGACATGTATAAAGCCGACACCGCCGATGAAGTAGAACTCGCCATACTCACTCCAGGTCCATCCGTGCGCCTCCAAGAGCTTCGTAAACTGTGTCTGCATCATGCCATAAATCTCGGGAGTCTTATCTTCGAAATTCCAGAGTCGTCTTTCATGGTTACCCAAAGTGATGTGTCTGATTATACTTCCGCTGGGGCCAATACCTTCATCGATTCTCCCCAAGGCTTCCTCGAGGCTTGCGAGATCCCGCATGAAGTAAGGTTTCGCTTTACCATCAAAGGCGTGGTTTGGAATGTAAGTATTGAGGCTATCAAGCGTCGCGATATCCCCGATCTGAACAACTGCATCTGGAGCAACCTCACTGATGAACTTCCCAATCCAGAGAAACCTATCCTTTTCTATTTCAGGATGGTCGTGAGCGTCACCTATAACAACCACACGGTATTCGGAATTTGTAAGTGTTCGAGTGTCGGCAACCACTGTCACTCTAGGCTTAGTTCCGGGGATGGCTATATAGGCGGGAGCTTGATCGGGCATAGGGTCGACCCATAAGGACCAGTTAATATCAATCCCTACTTTACTGGCTTCCCTTATGCGCGTCTTAATGTACCGGTTGGAATAGCCTAGTTCGATAGCAGCCATCTTAATTGCAGATACCCTATCGTCTAGTTTCACCCCCTCAGGGGGATGCCCCGCGATGAGGTGGCGTTCTATATTGTCTCTGAGATTTCTATATCGGGAAATTTGGAGATGCGTTGCATTTGTCATAGGTGCTCCGTTTTATAATTAGCGGGGGCGTCTATTATCTCCATTAATACCTTGTCTACGGTTCTTATCGGTCACGTAGGGTCTCCAATAGGTATTTCAGTCCAATCTTGTCCTGTGGCAATAAGACAAGCATAGGTAGGCATGTTAGATAGGAACAGGAACATAGTCCAATCGCCGTTGGCATCTTTATATACTTGGATAAGAGATCCATCCCGCATCGTTCCTTGGTGAGCCAACTGCTCATTATAGTCTCTTTCCAGCGCAGTTATATTAGAGTCCTTCTCCATACAGCTTAGAACTGTATAGTGTTTGAAAAAAGTTCCTCCTTGCGCTTGCACAGACAAGGGGTAAAGCAAAAGTAAAACAAGGAATAGTAAAGTTCTCACCTTTCATTCCTTTTTCTAAGATGTGGTCATGGTCCGATCGGTAGTTGTTCGTCTTGCGAAACCTTCTCTTGAAGTCCTTTACTTGCCAATTGAAAGGCTGCGTTCCAGTTCGCCATAGATATGGTTCCACCAAAACTACCGGCGTCCTTTAAGAACTTAATAGCCCTAGGTGAAGATAGAATAGAAACTAGCATTTCAGGTCCCTGAGCACCAACTACTGCACCTATGGCGGCCCCTGGGACTGATCCAACTCCAAAGCCGACTGCGCCACCGACAACTGAACCAGCTTGCCGACCTATACCAGCCGTAGCAGATCGAAGAACAAGTCCGCCAGGTCCGGCTGGGTTAGTTGCGGCGAACTCTTCAAATTCTTTCAGACTCTTATTCAGCCCTTTCCAATAAGGACGGATGGCGTTAGAGAACGCTGCGTCGTAGCTACCACTGTTAGGAGTCTGCAGCGCACGAAGGTCTTTCCGTATCTTTCCGATATGAAGAACCACATCGTCGGTGCTTTCTACGAGGTCCCAGTTGGATTTCTTGTTAATAACGTGGTCGAATTTATTCATAGCACTTTCAAGCTTAAGACGTTCAATCGATCCTCGTATGAGCCGTCCCACCTTACCAGTCTTAGAACGCTTAGAGAGATTAGCAAGAAATTCTATATCACCATCTAATGCTGCAAAAGCCTTCTTGAGGGTCCCTGGCTGGAAGACATCATTACCAGCCTCTGTTATAACCTTCCGCATAGAACCGTGGATTGCAAGGATCTGCTTTGGTGTGACAGAACTACCACCAACGGTATTGATAAGGCCGTTAAGGGTACGAAGAGCCGAGTCGGATTGTTTGGTAGGTACAGCCTCTTTCAGTTGGGTACGCATAGTCTCTAACATATGCCGAGTATTAGTCGTATTAAAGGCAGGGATCCTTAACCCCGACTTCGCCGCTAATGTGTGAAGTACATCAGATGAGTGCCGAAGCATACCTTTCTGCTGGCCTAAGATATCAGCCGCCGCATTCTTAAAGGCATCATAAGAACGGGATATGAGGTCGCGACCTAAGACTGCTTTGGTAACAGGGTTCTTAGTGAGTATACCTCCCATAGCCATAGCAATTACTTTCTTAACTCCGCCAAAGAAGGAACCAAGACCAGGTGCGCCGCCGGATAAGGCTAGGCCCAGATCACTCCTTGGTACGACACCAGCATCTTGTGCAACCGCCTCAGCTCCAAACCCACCAGCCATACCTCCGATTAACGCCCCAGCAACTCGTGCGCCAGGGATAGGTACGGGAGCCATAAGCAGTGCCCCTGTCTTAGCACCTGCCCAAGCACCAGCAGTAGCGGGAGCCGCCTGACCTAAGAACCGAATAAATCCGTTCATGTCGTTCATATTCTCTTCTACCCGAGCTCTAGTAGCTGGATCGAACATACCGAGTTTAAGACCCTCTATCCGTGGTGTGGGTATAGCAGGTGCAGGTCCATTAGGTAGAACTTGAGGGAGGTTAAGCTTAGGCAGCCCTCTCTTTTGAACGTCTTGGGTTCTATCCTTTCGGTTCTGTTGGAACTTGCGGAACCGATCAGCAGGTGTGTTACCGGCCATTATTCAACAATCCCCCTTCCCACATATACCTTTGTTGCTCTATCATATCTTGCATGATAGCAAATGTTTCATTCTCAGATTGCTTCATCATCCGCTTAAGCTTTGCAAAGCCCAGGTTGAACTTGATATCAGTAACCATAACGCCTGTGTTATCTATGAGGCGTACCATAGGTTGCTTACCAGAAGTGATCCTAGACCTGTCGGTAGCCAACAAACTAGCTATAATGATGTTCTGGAGCGCTGCGGTAATCTGGGGCTCTGATGCAAGTTTCTTTTTTGCCCGAACACCCTCCTCAGCAATCCTACGTTCTGGTTCTGAAATCTTTCCGGTCTCTTCCCCAGTGAATGGTTCAATACTCTTACCGATTAACTGCTGCGCTTGGCTACGGAAACTCTCCAGCTCTACAGGGGAAGCACCTCCGGTTATCACCCGAGTGGTTAATGCTCCAAAGTCCTTATTAATTTGACCAAAAAATCCACCAAGGACATCAGCTACGGCTCCACGGATACCTGTGACACCAGATCCAAGACGTTTCATTGTACGAAGTAACTTAGCGGACTGTGCGGCTACACCAAGGTACTTACCTTGCTCTATCTTTTGCTGGCTGAGGTCACTAGACGTTAGCTCACTAACGTCAGTTACTCTTCCAAACTGGAAACTACCTGCGGGAAGAATTACCTTATGCTTTTTCGACTCCAGCTGTTTACGAGTACCAGTAGCAACTATCTTACCCTTATCAACTGCGACAAACTGCTTCTGACCTTCTATTTCTTTCTCTGCCTGACTAGCTCGAGTAAGGAACTTAGTCCCCAATTCAATAAAGCCAGCATCAATAAGGGCCTGCCCACGCTTCTTTGTTTGGACGAGTGGATTACTATCGATATTCTCAGTAAGGATTTTTTTACGAAGGTTCTCTTTGCCAGTAGCCGCGACGAACTCCATACCCTTCTCAGGGTTAATCTCAAAGCGTTTCTTTGCTTCCGCTTGTTGTTGGGTAGTCAACTTACCAAAACCAGCAAGCAGCTTTAGAGTAGCCCCTGACTCTTCCCCCATAATAGCCGCGGTCCACATAGCACGTTGGTGGTGGTTCTTATCTATGCCCATCTTATCCAGACCCATATCAATAAAGGCCTTCTTTGTTTTAGGGTCAGTTATTTTTTGAGCAAGCTCTAGGTGCTTCATCCCAGCATTATAGTTATTCCGCCGTTCATCATCCTCAGCCTTCTGTTTCTGACGTTGTTCAGCCTTTTCTTGCCGATCCTGGGTTTCACGCCGGAACTCGTTCATCTTATCGTTCTGTTCTTTACGCTCTAACAGCTGTTGTCGCTGAATAGCTAACCTACTATTAAGTCCTCGTTGCTTAGCAAAAGCGCCTAGGAAGGAACCTATAGGAGATTGAGATTGTAAATTAAAGCTAGGCATATCTATATCCTAAAATGGTGCGGCGTAAGCTCCAAAGGCATTACCAGCTACTGCTCCTGAACCTGGGAATAGGAACGAAGCACCCATCTGACCTAACGCTCCGAATAACCCAGAACTTCTATCACCCGCCGCCTTAGCTTGTGCGATAGCCAGTTGTGTTTGCTGTGCCCGCTGTTGTTGGTAGGGCTGCTGGGCTTCACCGAAGCCTCCTGCTAGCCCTCGAAGAGTATTAGCAGATTGGAAGAATGGAGCTTGTGAGCCCTGACTACGGGCAAGAAAGTTATCTACACGAGCCTGATTGGAAGTCTCACGAGCCATTCCTAACTGTTCTGCTAAGGATAGATCTCCTCGACGAGCGCCCTCTTTTAACTCAATAGCCCGCTTATCAAAGTCAGCAAGGGACTCAATCCCAGGAGTAGATGTCTCAAATCCCGAGCCTAGATTCTTTCGAAGCACATCTGATAGACTAGAACGACCTTCCTCCAATTCACGAAGGAGTGAACTATCAATAGGAAGTTCCCCAGCTAATGCTTGTTGCGTGCGTTCAAGGAATCCTTCTTCTATATCTTTTCGCAAAGCATCCAACTCAGCAAACTCGGGGTCTATCTCTGCCCCGATAAGTTCCCCTTCATCGTCAAAATCTCCGGTTATCCCCATCTGCTGTAACTGTAAGGGAAGGAATATACTAGCCTGACGAAGCTGTTGATCTGTAACATCGCTTGATCGCTTAAGTAGATCTGTCTGCGTACGCATAAGATCTTTCTCTTCCGCAGAAGGTCCAGGAACATTAACCGAAGTTCCGCCGCCGCCGCCGAATAAATCACCTATAAAACCCATTACATATCTCTCCTAAACCAAAAGTGTTTATATGCTTCCGCGAACTCTCTATAGACACCCATCTTTCGAACCACGCGAAGGTAACTCTCTTGAGTAACATGAACACGAAAAATAAAAGTTTTAACTCCAATAGCAGCTAAAGCCTCTTCCATAGCTTGATGCAACTTAAAGAATATCATCTTCCTTTTTGCTATCAGGGGTTCAACAACTACCGCCTGATCTAAGAAGTCTGGGTTAACTGCGACAACTCCTACTATCTCCCCTTCCTGCTCCGCTACAATAATAGGGTGTTGCATTGGAGTTACTTCTAATCTAGTCCCTTCGAATAGTTTATAAATATCTTCCTCGTCCTCAGGTAAGGCATTCCGGTACACAGTACCCTTTACTTCTATCATGTAAATTACCTCAGTTATGGTAAGGTGTCATTTATCCTGCACTTCCTTGATTAGTATTGCTTACTGGATCAAATCTCTTGGCCTTTCGATCCGAATTATTCGCCGCCTGGTTTTCCGTTTGTTTCCATCAACGTCTTTTCAACGTCATCAATCGTAGCACCAAGAGCAGCGTCATAAGCCGTTAAAATCGCATACATTTTACCGTTTTGCGATTTGTGAACTACCGAGTGGACATTATCCTCAATCGCCCTTACCAGGATGTCCACTACCCGCTTGTGCCACTTGTTAAAGTTGGAAATGAACGCACTTGATATCCCCTCTCGCTTTGCGTCTGCAAGATAATCTGTAACCGTTTCATTTAGGTTGTGGGATAACAAGGTATGCATTTCAGAGTCCGGCAATTCATTAAAGTCTGTGGCCTTAACCAGTTTTTTCAGACTGTCTTGGAAAGCAGCAAACTTAATCGTTAGGAATTTCTTAGCCGTTACTGTTACATCCAGTTGTGGAATAACGAGTTGCAGCCAGGTATCTGCATGGGTAAAAAGCGAATGATTTAATAGTACAGTTTTGTTGATTTCGCCTGATGCTAATTCTTGTCGTTCAAGATAGTCTTGCACTAGCATGACGCCCATTGGACTGAAACCTGTAATAGCCGCTACTACAATCATTGCAATATTCTTTGTCAAAATCATTACTTACAACCTCCCGTGATACTGAACCATCAAATCCCTTGGCCTTTCGGGTTTGGTGAAATATTTTCCCAAGCTCTGCCAATGTTGGTGATGCAAGCCTGACCAGTATTACCTTTCTCTGCGTTTACCACTACAAATTGTCCATCGTTCAACTTCCAGATAGCAATTGCATATCCAGCGTTGGCTGTCCCATGACCCATCAAAGTTGCATCTGCTTCAGCTAAGAAAGACTTCATATCCGTATTGTCACCACAAATCATGTTGACCAGCACATTCCCCACAATTAATTCAGACAGGACTGGCGATGACCAAAGGATAATTGCGGCAGCAAGGAGAAATGATTTAAGCAACTTATTTATCATCCTCTCTTCGGATTTCCCGCAAAATCATCTTTACATCGGCTTTAATCTCCTTGGCAGTATCTGCTTGCTGTCGCTGACGCTCTTTGATAACTGCAACATCAGTTAGTACTTGCTGAATAGTTGTTTGATTATCCTTAACCGTCTTAACTATTTTCTGTTGCTCTTTCTCCCCAGCTTTGACATCATTTTCGAGATTAACCCAGCCAGCAATTCCGGCGCTGACGATCAGTGCCAGAGGCAAGAATTGTAAGTATTTCTTTGGCCCAGGTTCTAGAATTTGGAAATTGCGACAATTGTTTTCGGGGCATGTTGTAGTCATGATTTACTCCTTACCTTGCTCTTCCTTGGCTAGTACTAGTTGCTGGTGCCGGTCCTTGAATTGGTGTGCCGCCCCATAGGGCATATATGCAAGTCTGACCTGACGTGTTGAACACTCCCGCAGACCTTCGTATCTTGAACCCTGGAGCCAAGAAATCAAAATCAGCGTCAGCCGTGTGTTCAGCATCGGTTAAATTTGGGTAAAGCTCCCCATATATAGGGTTGTATATGTCTCGCACTATATCGCTGGTACGCCAGTTTTCAACAGCATCTATATTTTTAATTAGTTGGCTCGTAGGTAAAAAGCCTACATTGATCACTGGCCCATCTGCATTTGAGTTGCCCTCATAGCTTCCAAACGCTGAATAGCCCTCAACAGCTATATGAGAAAACATCCAGTAAGTTTCGGTATTAGTGTTGACATTATTTATATTTGCGCCACCCTCAACCAAGGTTGCTAAAGTTGCCCCCATTGTTATCCAACCAGCGCCCATGGTAACTGTTTCAGCATTAGATTGAGAAACTTCAACCAAGTATGTTCCAGTCATACCACCTGTCAGATCATCGTGTTTCATTAGTACTTCGGAGCTTGTCCGGTTACGAATAAATGTACAATTAGGAACAGCTGAATGACCATGATCGACTGTGGCACCATCAACACCATTACCGGTATAAATAGTAAGGGCAGCTTTGCTAGTTGGGTTAAGCGAAGTAATAAATCCCGAATCACTGATGGTGCCAGAGTTTGTCGTGTCTCGATCAGTAACCAAACCAAGCCGCCATAACTCAACTACATAATTATCAGCCAACAAATCGCCTGATAGAGTTCCAGTAGTCCCAGAAAATGTTATTACATCAGCGCCAGTGGTTTCAGCTGTACTTGCGTTTAATGGGAAATAGTTGGTGACACCACGCAGGGTATCAACGACATACCAAAGTTCTACATTATCACGGTTTTTAATAAACGCAACCCAATCGTATAAATCTAAATCCCAGTTAGCAGTAAAATTCGTGCTAGAGCCATCATGGTTGACAAGCTCTACTTGATGATGCTCAGTCGGGTCAGGGATGGCAGGGGCCGGAAGATTAGCCGTATGAAGGGTCTTAAATCCTGCTGGCTTTGTTTGGGTAAAGGCTGACTGACCAAAGTTGAATGTCATGGTCGAACTACCAGCAACATTCTCACGTCTTACAAACGGGAACCAAACACCATCAGTTGTGTTTATAGTATTGGTTACAGCGTTTGTGCCTGTACCTGCCTCAACTTCACCTGTGGATGCTCCATTCTCCCATGTGGACCCTTTTCGGCACCAGAGGTATCCGTTGTCTGCATCATAAGCGAAACTTAAAACGTCACTTGTTGTATACGTATTGGGTGAGGCCCAGTTATCGGATCCCGCTGCCGATCCGACTATCTTATCAGTACCGTTGCCACGCCAGTAAACTCCTCTACTATCCTCAGCCATTGAACCATTATCTGAGTGAATACCGACTTGAGTATTTGTGCCAGAACTGCCTACAGTGACTTCCCAATACCATTTACCGGAAGTAGGAAAGCCAAGAGTCGTTAAGGTTGAGGCACGGGCATTCGCACCTCGAACCCCGACCCATTTTAAATTACCCTCAGACAGTGTCCGACCACCCGGTTGACTTCCTACGTATAAGCCGTTTAGAGTCGCAAAGTTCCCAATCCCATTCTCAGCATCATTAGTCGGGCTGTCGTTGGTTGCTGTGGGGGTGCCAGTAGGAGTAAAGAAATTACCTTCACTTTCTACGCTATCCCACCAGCGCAATGAGCGGTGAGTAATTCCTGTAATCCCCGCCGCTATAACAAGGCGCAGCGTAGCTGAGGAAGTGTCAGTGTGTTCATGGTACAAAACATCGTTCTTATACCAAGTGAGCGTCGAACCAGACCGCTTTAACTTGATTGTATCATCAGCGCCAAACGTGCCAGTATCTTTGTTGCTACTACCATATTTTACATCGCCATCACGTTCACACCACCAACTAGCTGTCATACTTGACATAGCACCAGTTTGGTCATCCACTGAATAGGTTCCATCTTCGGCTATATCATAAACACCAACAACAAGATGCCCGCCATCCGTTGTGGCTGGCCCCGGTTGAAATGCAACGGTAAAGTCTGCCGCAAAATTATGTGCGGATTCTACCCGAGTTGCTTTATTCACAATGTCGCTACTTACAGAACGACCAACGAAAGAGTAGTTGCTTCCTTCGTCTGCGAAAGCTGCATCACTTGGCCCCTCAAGCGTAACAGTCAATGCGCTATTACTGTCAACACCTGCCGCAACATTAGCGCCGCCTTCAAGTAACCAGCCATTAGTTCCAAACGTAAGACCAGAGATATCATTGATTTGCCAATAACCATCGTTGGTTTCTTCACCATAATTCGTGGCATCAAGGGCGGAGCCATCTACCCAAGAAACTCTTGCGATATATCCACCAAAGTCGTTGTTTGAGTTTGCAGGATGCTGTCCAATCTTCATACTGTCAGGATCACAAAACGGTATGGTTTTATTTTGTCCAATGTCTGTAGTCTGCGTAAAGTTGGCAGTAATATCAACGCCGTTATGCTCAATGGTACAGCGGTCACCTGCCGCCGCTTCTGTCGTATCAAATTGAATTACAAGTTGTTCCCAAGCACTAGGGTCACGAAACTCTTGAGTAGTACCTGCCCAACTCAAAGCCGTTGAAGCATCTGTAGGCTCAACAACAATAGTAATCTTATCTGCGCTCTCCCAGCGAATATATGCTAGATCACTTGAACTAGTATTATTTGCTCCGACCAACACTTGATCAGAAGTCAGCAAAGACCGCTTAAAGACAATCTCAAGAGTGCCGGTGGTATTACTATCGCCCGCAGACATTCCAGTGATTTCCAGATGATCATTGTCAGCGGGGTTGAATACCGCAGAGCCTTCAATGACATAATCAGCGTCACCTGCTGCTAAGCCCCGAATATCCTGTCCCGGGCGAACCCCTGGTAAGAAGCGATCAGTCAATAAGGCAGGATGAAACGAGTCCCCTGGCCGTTTTAACGCCGAGGCCTTAGAACTAACGGGGC
>Ga0080013_1001013_pt1 | contig 38105 bp, 115 predicted proteins | sample ETNvirenome_6_85_FD_69236 | JGI IMG/M metagenome (GOLD analysis project Ga0080013, IMG submission 69236) | Marine viral communities from the Pacific Ocean - ETNP_6_85 (SPADES assembly) (version 2) | ecosystem: Environmental > Aquatic > Marine > Oceanic | place: Pacific Ocean | collected 2013-06-19 | reverse complement strand
ACGTTTCCCCTTGGTTTGGTTCCTACCCCTATTATACCCCGGTCGAGGGCTGTTTTGCATGCTAGCCGCCTATACTTTTGCCTTCACCTGATTGTGAGCCTGAGCCGCTGAGAGGAAGTGACACAGCCAGCCGAGAAACCCGCCCGATCCGATCCACAGACCGGGTGTGATGATGAACCAGAACAGTCCCCACAGAAATCGACCTGCGTAAAGCTGGCCTAGTCCTGGTAGGATGAACGAGAGCACTGCTCCCACTCCGGGCTGACTAGCAACCTCATCTGTCTTCTTTTTCTTGCTCTCGCTCTTGGCTTTGGCCTTGACGGCGCTCTTACTCTTGCTCATCCGATAATCTCCGTCTTGATCGTTTTCTTTTTGCCACCCTCAACCCAGGGCTCCATGTCAATCTCATCCATAGGCAGCCATCCGATCCACGGCTCAGGAGTCTCATCATCAACTCCCATAAGCAGGACTCCGAGTCTATTCTCTAGAGCCTTCACAGACTGAGGCATCTGCCGAACAACAAATCCCATAGCTCCCCGCTCTCGAATCCGATTCTTTGTGCGCTGAGAGGCATTAGGCTTCGCTGTTATGCGGAGTGTTAGTCCCGGAAATACGATCACTGTACTCTTCCTCTCGCTCGACGTTTGTTCTCCCAAGCGCGCATGTTCTTTGTCTTCGTGTGAGGTCCGCCCATCCACTCGACGAGCGTGCCGCCTTCCTCGAAGTGCTTCTTCCGATCGAGACCACGCTGTGCCTTAACGTGAGCCATGACTCGCGCTGACCCCGGTGCTCGACGATGTTTTCGTTTACGTGCCACTGGGCACCTCCTGAGTATATTATAACTCATCCCGAGATTGGTTTACATGTCGGATAAAATCCTTTTCTGGGATCTCAAATGTACGCCCGGGCCTGAGAAGGTCATTCTCTCGAAGCATTAGATCGCGGCTTGCGTCATGAATCATTTCACGAAGAGTATTGAGATTAGCCTCATTTACTCGCAAGGTAAAGCTCGAGCCAAATCGAAGAACGCACTGGTCGCCTTCGATCTCCACCTCTACTCGATGTGTGCCGCCATCATGACGAATGTCTTCAAATGTAAGTGACATAGTATCTCCTTGATACTTCTATTATACCACAGTGTGCTTCCGATTACACGGGATCTATGCTGTGGTCAATACCTTTGTGAGAGAGCTCCAGTGGTGACGGGACGTGCGTCGACCGTTCACCAAGGGGATTGCGTCAGGATTCCGAAGACTCTTTTCCCACAGCACCAGCACGATACCGGCACCGAGTGCCTTGCTCTGCTTTGCGACCACCCGACCGATGAGGTCGAGCCTGTCCACGTGAACTACCTTGTCACCTACTTTCATTTGGTGTCTCTAATCCAGTGCCAGAAACTATTTGCTACAACAGACTTGCACTTTAGAATGGCTTCTTCGCCATTGCGTGCCCTGATTGTTCGCTGTCCTTTCTTGCCGTTGTGCTTTTCGAATGCCACAATAAAAGTTGTCATTGAATCTTCCTTGGTTGGTTGGTGTTTATATTATACCATAGCTGAGATCAATTTGCAGGCGGCACTATCGCGGTGTTCGCATCCGTAGAGCTTCATTCACCCTAATATCGTTCTGGTCGTAGACATCAGGTTCTGCCCCCTACAAGAGCTTCCATGGAATCATGAAGCTGAAGGTACCATCCATGCACCAGCCGTTACTAAAAGCATACCCTCGACCCATCATCGTCACGATCTCTTCGCTGCAATCAGCGGGACAGTCGAACTCAAATGTGGAGTAGTTCTGCGTGCCCTTGTCTTTATTTACCTCGACATAATCGATGAGAGCATCAAGTGATTCGAAATCGTCTGCGCTTCCAATAATAAAAGTATAGATTCTCATGCGCTGGTCTTCGCTTCAAGACGTCTCTTGTAACCGTTTGCTTCCATCCGGCTGCACCCACACACCACTGGTCGAGCTTGACCGTAGAAGATTGGACTTCGCATCCCCTTCACGTCTTGTGCGCGGAATACCGCCCAACTATAAATGTCATCGCCGTTGAACTTCTTAACTGAGTACTTCTTTTTCATTGTACCTCCTGGTATTTATATTATACCACTGGGCTGTGCTCTTTTGCATGCAGTTAGCTGTTCGTCACGGCAAGCCACTTCTCCTTTTCTTCCTCTGCTGTGCTTTCATATAGTCGAGGCTCACATGTCCTGCACGTGAAGATCTGTGTTCTCGTCTTGGAATTATGCTGGAGAATTCCAGTGCTGCTCCTCTTGCAGAGGTCGCAGTCTCCTGATTGAATCCCCCTCGTGATGTATCGATCTTGATCCACTTGCCCTCCTTCATGACTTGACGGGATCTCTTTGGTCGCTGTATGAAGGCGTCAATCACCCAGATCAACATGTGAACTGAGATGAGCGCTGATATAAATGTGATGAATAGATAAGCAGATTCGCTCATGTGCCGTTTGCTCCAGTTTGGTCTTGCGCTGCTTGGTGCGGCGGTATAGCTATTTTACCATGCTGTGTACTCAGCTTGCATGCGCCTGTTCTCTCACCCGTCAACTGCCTTCCAGATGTCGATGCCTATCGCGAGTGGCCAGGGCTGCGAGTATAGCGTATTAGCGACCTCCTCGTCGAGCCCGAGCGTGAATAGCCTCGACTCACTAATCACCTCAGCTGCCACCGCGTCGCCATCTGTCGGGTCGACCCCCTTACAGTCGACCTCTATGATCGACCACACATGGATCATCGATTCCTTTAGGTCGACCACATCCTCGACATCAAGACCCCACTTCTCTGCTACCTCACTGTACTTCATGTCGACTTCCTTTGCTTTTTCTCGCGTTCAGCGTTCCGTCTCGACTTCGCCTTTCGACGCTCGCCCTTTTTATTCGATGGGGGTGGTCGACTCTTTTGTCGACTCTTAGTCGACCTCTTGTCATCGATCTCGCGTTGTAGCTGAGCTCTCTCCTTAACTGCGCCCACCCCTACCCCAAGTCTCGTGTCTAGCAACTCTAGCTGCTGCGACGGTGATCTATTCGAGCGTTCCTCAGTGAGCTGCTGAGCCCGGGCTCGCAATTGCTCACGGCGCTCTCGTCCCCGATTGACATTTGACTTAACCATGACGTCTCCTCCTTCTACATAAGGCGACTCTCTAATCATACAACACGTAGAGCTGATTTTACAGGTGAAAGTGCATAATGTTTCACTCGTGTTTGAGTGGGGGCTAAGAGCTCGACCGTTCTCGTTTTTGCAGAGTTCCTGGTGTTGGGAGCTAGACGCTGAATTCGCACGTATGTACGGGCGCTCGATGGGTGCTAGACCAGACCGTAGAATAGTAAAGTATTGGCCACTTGTCGTCAACGGTGACAGCGAAGCACCTCCCCTACGTACGCGGGTGCTCGATCGAGAGCAGAGCTTCAGCCCGTACGCGTCACACCCGGGCGCTCGATCCATACGTACGCGGGCGCTAGACAGCGAGCTGGCAGACCCATGTGACTCCACTATAGAGCAGCTAGACAATTCATCTCCCTCGCCTTGTCGTATAGATCGTTAACAGTCTCCGCAAGGGAGTTCTCAAGCTCTGTCCACTCCTCTCGGATGTCTTGAAAGTCAGATAGTGAGACATCTCCGCTCTGCATCCTCTTCACTGCCCTCTCCACCTTGCTGTTGAGTCGTGTTCTCTTCTTTTGAAAGGAGAGAATCTCCTCGAGAACAGGGGTGCACCTCTCGACGTACTCCTTGGTGTATCCATATCGCTGGTGACGTGCACATCCCGATAGTAGTAGTGCTATAATGAGCATCCTCATTGTTGTGCTCTCAGAATGGCCTCACCCATCTCAATGACGTTGTGCCTCCAGCTACCGTCATCATTACGATAGACGAACTTAAGATCCCAGCCTGGACAGAAGGTGGTGACACGATCTGCGTCAAGCGTGTTCTCAGCGATCATCTCTGCCTCATCCTTATAGGAGTCGTAGAGCTCTGTCTCTCCCCCCTCGAATAGCTGAACAAGATCGTAATAGATCTGCCCCCACGTACGATGCATCGCACTTCTGAGGAGCACTGCCTGTTCCTGTGTTATGTTATACTTCTTCGCTACCTCGTTGAGTTGCATATTGTTCTCCCTATGCTTATGTTATTGTTGTTATTATCACTCAGCACCTGATCTGGGCTTGAGATTACCTCGAGGAGAGCCGCTGAGCAGCTATCTAGCTCTCCTATTGATTGGCCTGGAGCATCCATCCACCTTATGATTGGATACCCTCTATCGTCCTGTGGTAGCTGGAGAGTCTCGGAGGTGAGAACCAGCTCCTTCTTGAAATCCACCACGATTGCGTACCAGTTCTTTCCTTTTCTCTTTACCAGATCACCCACGTTCACTGATCACCTCTAGGGCATTCTCAAACGCTGTTGCTCGTAGTCCATTTTCGTACATGATGTGCCACAACTTGTTGTAAAACAGATCCTTCATGAGAAGCAGACCTTTCATTCCCATCTCGTGGTCTTCTACCATGTCACCCACCTTCACTTATCACCTCGACATCAAGTGGGTTAGCCCACATCAACCGATTCGAATCAGAGTTACCAGACATAACAAGAGCAATGCCGAGGGGATCATTTTCATCAATCTCTAGAACGATCCCGGTAATAGGTGCACGACCGTGAGTCCGCCTTACGCTTACTAGATCACCGACTTTCATCGACTATCCTTATCCTATTCCAACAACCCGGATCAACGCCTACAATCCTTTTGTCAACAAAGACGAACTTATCACACCATGGTATGTCCATGTTCATGTCTTTCTTTGTTCCGACATACATTATGATTTTATCTTCAGTGAATGCCGGATTCTCCCGACACTGACCTTGATACCGCCGAGGCCTTACATAGAGCCAAGAGTTCTTGGCTTCGTAGACCATGAAACTATCATTATCATTTACACACTCAAGGAGCATACCTTTCTTTAGATCACCGACTTTCATCAATGGGCTCCAAAAACCTTAGAAATGATTTATCAAGAATGCGACGTTGACCATCTACAAGGACAGCATGGTTTGTAATAGTCACGCCGTCATCTCTATGAATGGTGTCCTCGCCTAGATAGAGAACGGAACCACAGCTTGACCAGAAGTCACTTGTTGAGTGCGGTAGTAACCACTTGTGATGTACTTCATAAAGATCACCGACTTTCACTGATCACCTCAAGCCCAAGGTATGGGGCGTCAAGATCGCAGATGTAGCGAAGCTCTCCTGTGTGATCCATGATCTTTATGTCTTTTGCATCTGAGTCTCCCGTGGTCCACCTATCGATGCTAAGGATGACTCCAGACTCTGTTTTTCCAGATAGCGGATAGGTCCACCTAATCAAATCACCGGCTTCCATCATACACCTCTCGAATATAATCGACGTGAATCACTTTTGTCTGTCCTTCAATGAAAACTTTCACCCAAGCGTCGTCGGACATCGTGTGCACCTCTGTCTCTCCCATGATGACCGCCTGCACTTCCGATGGTCGATCAGTACGACTCATGTGTGGCAGCTGTACTCGAACAAGATCACCCACCTTCACTGATGACCTCTACTGGTGAGCCGATAGTGGCGTAGTCTCCCCACTCACGGAAGACAAGCTTCCGAGCCTCTGAGGGATCTTGAGCTCTAACCTTGACATTGGCCTTGGTCAGTTTCGCGTCACCACGTCCGTCGAGCCTGTCATCATCATATGCCCACCACTGGACTGGGACGACGAATGTCTTCACCTCCTGTGTCGGGCGAAAAGGGAAGAAACGTGCTGTGTAGGTCTGAATTTGTGTGTCTGCCATTGCTGGTCTCCTTTAGTCTACACTGAATGAAACATCAGGACCACAGAACCACCACATAGTGTGATACTCATCTTCTGATTGTTCATCATTATTGATTTCAACACTAATCTTCTCGCCGTTAGGTTTAGTGTAACTTAGAGTGAACGGGTATTTGATTTCATCCATTTCATCCATTTCATCCATGTTTGTTTCCTTGGTTGGTGATACTATTATACCACAGCAGCAAATCAACATGCACGCGCCTAGTACAGTCTATTGTGTATTCGACCCCAGATCGCTCTGTAGACTCGTTCGTCGTATTCATTGAGCACCTTCTGATAGACCTCTTCGTTGAGAGGTTCTGGACAGTCGTCACTCTTGTAGTAGTTGAGAATCATCCGCGGATAGGTGGTGCAGTCATCGTTGATGTCACAGAATCCCCCCAACGCTCGGTCAGCGATATCATTAACGATGTCTGCGACTGACTCAAACCCTCTATTATCCCTTGGATTCTCGTGTGGATTCCAATATCTTGTGATCATTACACAGACTCCTTATTCTCTCGAGCTGGATATTTTGAACTTAGAGAAGCAAGTGCAATGATAATGCCATTCATATCACCAATCATTCGAGCCTCCTCTAGCCTGTGAGCCATTATAGCTCTTTCATCCAGAGTTATAGCGTGTCTAATGAGACAATGACATTCCATTACCCCATCTCCTTCAAGGCATTCATCGGAACACGCCAGGGACCGGAAGTCGTGTCCACCTGAGCGTACTTTCTCATCTTCTTTCGCAGCGTACCGGTGATCGTCTCACCGTGGTTCCCTGTGAATGACACCGTTGATCCGACGACAAGCGTTCGCTTTGCCTTGCGAGAGAGAATCGCTCGCTCAGCCTTGATCCGCTGTACGATGAATGTGTTGAGCGCCATTAGATCGTCGTAACCGAGACCTGTGACTGACTGTTTTGCTGACGTGAGATTTGAAACTTCCATTGTTTCTCCTATGGGTAGACGTAGACGATGTTACCACCATTGTAGCACTCGCGACCCGTGGTGTTGTGGATTTCCCACACTGCCTGAGACGCGTCGCGTTCACTGTTGAATAGAATCTTCTGTTCATCCCACGCGTGCTCTCTCTTGAGACGCTTTGCACCGTACTTCTTGATGATGGGTGCTAGTGACTTGGACATTATGCCACCTCATTTGCAAGACGATTGACCCAGTGCCCGAAACTTCCCTCGACCACAGAGGCCACCTTCAACTTAGCCTCTGCCTCGTTGCGAGCCTTGACTGTGCGCACACCGCGCTTGATACCTTTGCAGGTTGTCTTCTCAAAATGAACTTGGTACTTAGTCATGTTTCCTTCCTTGGTATTTATATTATACCACCGCACGTGTGTCTATTGCATGTAAGCAGATCAACCAGCTATGTCTCCGATCTTGCGTCGAGTGAGGGTGACCGCCTGAGGCGGGCAACCGTTACGAGCACCAAGTCGGCTGCAAGTGTGAAGACTAAATTTTTTTCTAAGTCGCCGTCATATGGAAGTGGACGGCGAGGGCTATTCGTCATACACAACCTCGAGAGAGTTTTCACCAAAGTTTGTGCTAAGTGTTCCGTTAGACCACATCACATCAACCTGACGCCCAAGACGATCCATCCAGCCTTTCAGCCACTCGTTTTCTTTCTCTTCCCCAGGTGATCCTTGATTACGAATCTCTACAACAACACCGATCATCTTCGAAGCCGGCTGAGTCTTACCCTTCCGCTTCATCTCAATGAGGCTATTGTTCTGACGTACGATGTCACCAACTTTCATTTCTCTATCCTGTTCAATGATTCCTCTTTCATTTTCTGAATACTGCCGTTGATCATAACCTTCCAGTAGCAGTTTTTTCTCTCATATGCTAAGACCACACGGCTGATAAGAACTCCTACCTTATCAGTCGAAATCCTGCCGCCCCATCGATTAATCTTATATACTCTTACAACATCACCGACCTTCACTGATCACCTCCAAGTGCTTGTAGTGGATGTACTTTATCTCTCCACTGTGGGCAAGAACTCCAACCAATGACTTGGCTGTATCATGAATCTCAACGACTAGTCTGGGTATACGCCAGTGTCCCGCTCTGGAGACTACTAGATCACCAATAACCAAGCCACGCCAACAGCCACGTCTCATGCTGTCATTGACCTTCACTGATCACCTCCAGTTCATCAACGGGTGAGTAGCAAATCTCTCCATGATCCCACAGGACCATCACACCTTTGTCGGTCACAGGTGGCCAGTCTAGCACTTCAACGATAATGCCAGCAGCACACATACCGGTGTTGGCAACAGAACCCGGGTGTCGTACTAGATCACCCACATTCACTGATCACCTCTAGATCGTTTTCATCCCAGCACTCTGTTCCGTCTGGATAGAGAACTTCCCAGACCGTGCCTTCGGGACCACCGTATCTGACCCACATGAGAATGACTCCGGTTCTGTTCTCGGATTGACCGGAGATTCTTCGGTGACACCGCACTAAATCACCCCGCTTCACGAATCACCTCTAGCTCACCTTTCCAGCATCGATACTTGTCTCCGCACGCAGTCAGGATCACGTAGTTTTTGCATCCTGAAGACGCGTATGTCTCAGTATGTGTGACTATGTCTACGACTATGCCGACTTCATCAAGGCGAGACTGATCACGGGGACTTGATACTATACGCCGCACTAGATCACCGACTTTCATTGTATTCTCTTAGTGCCAGCTTCGGGTCACTATGCCTATCTCTTATCTCGATTTCAAGCTTGTATTTTGTTTTATCTAACTGTACTTGTCTATTAAATTTATCTACTGGTTTTAAACCCATCACAACTCTTCTTGGGTTGATAAATGTTAAGACCTCAGGATATTCATCATAAAGAGCACGAGCGATTGGCCATCGATCTGCTCCACTTGTACTGTTTATGAAGCGGGCACGGTTGCGAAAATCTTCTTGCTCGGCTGCCGTGCGGTGAGTTTTGCTCACCTCGATAACATCTTCATGCTCTTTATTAATTTCATGTCCTGAACTGTATAGACCAAAGAACATCGCTACAACAAATATTACCATAATTGCAAAAATAGCTATGTTTCTGCTTTTTTTAAAGTGAACTTTGCTTCTCGTGAAAGCTTCTTGGAGTTGTCGTGTGCGCTGATCGGCCTTGCGAATCTCATGCTTATAGTGATTTTGCCAGCTATTGTTCCAATACTTATCCTTTATAGCTACCTCTTTTATAAGTTTTTCTTGATATGACTGTACACAAGCAGACTCATGCCTATCAAGTTTTATTTTGTATTCTTTTTCATGATAAGCTATTAGTTCATCGTAATTGCAAAAAAATCCTATACTTGAAATATCTGGCACTTCTTCTAGCACTTCTGCTGGCAGATCATTTTGAATGGGTCTTAACTTAAAATAAGACGTTGCCAGGCTTCGCTTTCCTTTTTTGACCTGCGCGATGAATGTAGATCCGATCTTGGGATACTCACCACGCCACGTCCAACAAAAGATGCTCTTATAAGCTCCAGTGCTATTGATAAAATTAATGATGAGATACGTCTTTCCGTTTGCATCAACACGATCAACAAAAGATTGAATTCTAAACCAGTAAATGCCTTCACCGTTAAACTCACTGGCATGTCTTATTCCTGCCGTCTCGAGTTTGCTTTTAACGATATCAATATCTTTCTCTATCAAATGAGGTTGAAGATTATTCAAGCATTCCTTGATGATTCTCTTTACTTCCTCACCGTCTCCCTTGTCTGTGATAAAGTGAAACTCTTCTGTATTGGAAGATTGAGGATCCCACTTTACATCGTTTCTTTTCCTTAGAAGCTCATGGATGTGAGCGTCTTCAAATTTTCCAAGTGGGGTGTCCTCAATAATCACCTTCCATGTGCCGGCGCCAGACTTAAGTCGATAATCTTTATCTTTGATTCGATCGTAAACTGTTCGTGTAGTCTGACCAACGTTGGCATAAAGGCCGCCGAGATCCTTGACAGCTTTCATATTTCGCTCACCTGCAATAACATAAAGTTTATTTTCGCCGAGATTCAGCTGACCTCCGGCACGACCTCTCGACCCCAGGCCTGGCACCGACTGCTCTTCGAGGTGATGCAGTCCACCACGCCGTCGGCGTGGTGGAGGTGTTCCGTTGAATCCGCGCGTTGTACCACCCTCATTAGAGGTTGACTCTTCATCTCCATTTAGCCAATCATTAACAATCTTGGAAAGCTGATCGTATGACTTAGCCTCATAAAGCTCAGAGATATCAGGCATGCGGTCAAGGAGGGCAGGGATCGCATCCTTATCCTCAAGCAACGGCGAAGTATTACGATGCATCTTCAGGCTTGTTTGAGGGTAAGCACCGGGTTTCCACCCTGCTGAACCTGGTGGGTGCCCTGTGCATGTTAGTGTGATATCGGTTCCCTCTTGTATGTCAGTGACATCACCATAGTTGGGGGAGAGGATATATCCAATCAGCTGATTGTAGGCGGTCTTACCAAAAGACCACAGTCGTACTCCCTTATCTTCTTCTCCACGAACGACAACAGGGGCGTAGTACCGAGCCTTGGGGTAAAGCTTCTTAGCAAGCTCATAAGACTCCTTTGTTCCCTCATCACGAAGCTTAGTAATTAGCTCCTGGATTGGGTCAGGATTTCCGAACTGGTAAGGGGCGAGAAGCCCAGGGTTACTACCAATATTATAGTAGAACCAGCGTTCTGCGAATGGATCACCATCCGGTGTCGGGATAATACGAATGTCCGTATCTCCGTCGTCCGGTCTAAACAAAACGGAGTTTCCATTTCCGTTTGCATCATATTCACCGACTTTCACTGATCACCTCAAGTTCATCTTCCCATCGACGCTCGATGTCACTGTTCACTAAGATATCCCAGCTGTCACTGGGGTGTGGCCACTCTGACTGTCTCAAAACTATTGCCAACTCCTTCGGGTAGTCAGGCACATACCTATTGTCCCAAACGACGTTACCGGGCTTCATCGATCACCTGTAGTTGATTTCCTGTAAAGCATTGAACGCCGTCGGCGAAAGCCACCCAATAGAGCCAACATCCCGGCGGGTAGATAGAGTCGTGCTTAGGCGTGCCAGAGATCATACCAATCTGACCTTGCTGGGCACAGAGCCGAAACTTAACTAGATCACCCACCCTCACCAATAACCTCCTCGATGTATGTATGACGCTTGATCCATGGAATAGCACAGCTCATCATGTTGTTGGCGATCAAGCTGATCTGACCAAGACCGTATTCAGTTACATTAATATTCGTAATGAGTGCAATCTCACCCCAGTCAGAAGAAAGATTCTTAAGCGTCACTAGATCACCGACTTTCATCGAACTACCTCCGCACGATGACGCATAATCCAATTTATACGACCATCCGCCCACATTACAACAGGGTCACGACGACCTTCTCGAGGGTCAGATTTTTGATGGTCTGACCATGCAACAATCACTCCCGTCATTCGAGACTCAGAGTTCAGGTTCTTTACCAGATCACCGACTTTCATTGATCACCTCAATTGCGCTGACTAGCCTTGGGATGATTTTATCTCCCCACAAAATATCAACTGACTGAACTCTGTTCTTATAGGGTACCTTCCAAGTATTCACAACAACACCGATATTCACCACAGACGCAGCCCCATCAGTGAACCGCACCAAATCACCAACTTTCATTTACTAACTCCATAAAGTCACCGCTCTCGATCATCGGCTTGTTCTTGTGTGGCCAGAGCACCCAAACATCGGCCGGCTTAGCCCATCGCTTTGTGCAAGGGCCGAGAACAATGCCGATTGAGCCTTTATATTTTACCAGATCACCGGCTTTCATAGGTCAAGCTCACTAAGAACAGTATCCATAGTATGAAGGTACTCAAAAGGGACCCAGCGTAAGACATTCTCATTCATGATATATCCAGTCATTACAGCTTCTTCCTCCATTGCTCCAAACTCTGTTGCACAGTCATATCCAGTATCAACCAAAAGAACTGTCTCAATCTCGGATGAGCTTGGATTGCAATATGTTACGATATCCCCAGTTTTCACCTTGACTCACCTGTTTCTAAAATAAAATCCCCGCTGTCAGTTGTCCCGGGCGGGGACCGGGATGCTGGATGGGCGTGTCTGACTTCTCTCCCGCTTTGGCGCCAGCCGCGCAGTTGTAAAATGTGAGGTTGGCGGCATCCGGATATCTTCCCTCCGAAAGGGTGGACCCCTATAAGGTTCTTGAGTGCCGCCTCAAGCAGCGTCCCGCCTTGTCCAAGGATTGGAAGGGACCTCTGCTCCTCCCAAATCAATAAAGCTATTATCTCCTAGTGAAACTCACCGTTGTGAAGCTTTCCCTCGACCCGCTCAACGATGATGTTGAGCTGGTGCTCCAGGTCCTCGCTTGCCGCGTGGCACTCGGCGTGCCAGCCGAGCTTCGTGTTCCGGTCCTCAAATATCTCGGGCTCCTCGTCGAACACCTGAATCATCAGGTCACGGAACGTCTCAACAAGCTCACCCACCTTGTCCTCGATTGTTTTCATATCAGCAACTGACATTGTTTTCCTCCTTGATGTTATATTTTACCATGCATAGACATTGCTTTGCATGCACTTTGCCTCTTATAGTGTTTCATGTGAAAAAGGATTAGGATGACCTTTATGTTCCTCTGTTCTTACCCATAGGGTGTCTTCGTCCGATCCTAAGATTGTCCATTCTGGATTGAAAGCTGCTACTGTAAAAGCTTCTGCTACAAGAACAGTACAGTCAAGATCACTATCAACATCTTCTATCAGTGTATTCCATTGATATAGTGAGGTAGACCAGGTTCCAGTGTATATCTCACCTGTGTCGCCATCAACAACCATCACGCGATTTTTCATCTTTCTCACTTCCAGTGTCTATCTTTTGCAACTGTGACTTTACAAAATCTTCCATTGCCTCCTTCACGCCGCACGGAGAGCAAACATACGTATTATTATCACGCCTGCTCAAAGCATTCATCACCTTGACAGGATGCATGATAAATTCACCACAACTTGGACACGGCCTAAACGGTCGATAATCTCTCTTCCCTGTTATCATGTCACTCGAACCTTATTTAGAAGCGTTCCACCGAGATCACCGTACGTCGGTAGTCTACTGTTTCCTCGAAGCAACTCAACCTGATCTGCCAGCTCTTCTCGGTCAGCGGTGTCAAGCCACTCGGTCCACGTGCCATCACGAGACTTGAAGAACATCGCTACATAGCTTGTGCCATCATACGCGACCTTGTCGTTGAAGTGTGCATCAAATGCTGCCCTCACCTCATCTACAGTCGCGTCTAAATCATACCACTCATTGATATCATCAGCCCAAGCCTTTAGTGCTTTTTCAAAGATTGTCATTTATCACGCTCCTTTTACTGATGAAATATCGACTGTCGCAAGCATCGACAGTTCGAGCAAGCTCACCTGCGAACTCAAACTCCCCCATGCCCTGCAGTAGGTCATGAAGATCCTGCCACGCTGCCTCGCTGATACCATTATCATCATCGAGGAGAGTCATAACAAAATTTCGAAGAACATCACTCATATTTTAACCTTGGTGCCTTATGCCTTTATTATACCTTTGTAGACTGTTATTTTGCATGTACGAGAAAACTAAGCTACTCATTAATCTCTGAGTCACAATCTACATCACAGTGAAAATCTTCTTTTTCACATCCAATGTACGCCGCTCGCTGCTCAATAGAAAACCCAGCTCTCTCATTGATTGCATCAACAATAGGTTCAAGTTCGCCCATCTCGTGAAGAAGAGTATCTAGCTCGTCGTCTCCGCACTCATATGCATAACCGTTATCCATCTTATATCGCTCCACAACAATGTAGCGTCTTAGAAGTGTCATATCACCTTTTGGCATCACTTCTCCACTCACGCGCATTTCTCCTCATCTTCAGTAGAGTAGTTGAATTCTCTACATGCCTCAATAGTCTCTTCGAGAGTGTCCATTGTAAGCTGACCCAGCCACTCGTTGTGCTTACTAAGCGCTGTCTCAATCTCAGAGTTCCAGCCTCGATATGCTCGCTCATATGCTACAACATCTTTTCTTCGAACTTCTGACACGATTCCCATCGCTTCCTCGCGTAGATTTTCAATCTCCTGCAGAATGTCTTCGAGTCTCTCAGTATCAATCATTTTTCCACTCCTTTGGATTATGTGTAGTCCCACAGTGAGGGCACTGTCCTTGAGGCCACTGTGAAGATAATGTTGTTGTTCCGCAGAACATACAGTAGAACTTTTTATTCGTCTTCATGATTGATCGTTAAGAACTTTAAGATTAACCGGTTCGGGATCATCATCCCAGTAAGACCAATAGAGACAATCATCTTCACCATTAACTACTTCAACTGCGAGGCTAAAAACCCTTGTGTTCTTATCATAAATAACTTGGATCTCACCTGGCGGTGGAGTCCCTGATGGGATTCCCATCTCTGAAGAGTTAATAAGAAGATCATATCCCGCATCTCCGTCATCAACAACAGTAAGATCTTCAACTTGAACCTGAACTTCCATTATTAGCTTCCTTATGTTTATATTATACCACTTGCCGCTTCAATTTACATGCGGGTGGTCACGATTAGATGAAACAAGCGCTCTCAATATTCTCTCATCCACCTGTGTCGTATCAATTGATTGCCAGTGAAGCATTGATTGCCCGTATCTAAAAGCACCATATATAATCCTAGCTTGGGCTTACTCTTGGCAAGAGGTGAGCGTTCAGGAATACACGTAATCATTCCAATCTTCCCGGCTTGCTGACACAGTCGAAGTGCTACGAGATCACCGACTTTCACTGATCACCTCAGCATGCTTTGTTTCAATTGGTATTTCTTCATAGACCTTATAACAAAAAACGTCGACGACATCTTTTCCATACCACTCCCTAGCTCGCAGTACAAGGCATAAAGCCCCGTGTAGACCTGTAGTCTTCTCAAAAGCTGTAAGTCTCACCAGGTCACCGGGCTTCATGAATAACCTTCAGTGCACTTCGTGTCCACCACCCGAGTGGGTGAGATTCAGAGCCCCACAAGATTCTACACTCTATGCCTCGACACGCCAGTACGAGGCCTGCGCATGTGATGTCACGTTCTTCATCGTAGAGAGCAACAACAAGATCGCCCACTTCTGGAGCACCGCTATCTTTCATTGACCACCTCGATCTCTGAGTCGTTTGTTCTAAGGCTATTGTCGATCTGTCCGTCTTCATAAAGAACAGTAATGAATGATGTGAAGTTGTCCGATCCTGGTACTTCAATCACGATGCCATGTAGACCATAAGCAGAATCATATATCAAATCACCGACATTCACTGATCACCTCCAGAAACTTTGTAGAAACGTTTTGAAATGTTATGCTCCCATGACAATTCCACATGAGATAGGCCCGGGGATGAAAGGATGTAAGACGCTTGAGAACTAGTCCTTCTCCGGATAGTGTGCCGTATTTGTGCTTTACCAGATCACCGACTTTCATGATATGACCTCAAAAAGTCCGCTGCGGAAGGTTCTAACGAGTCCATCTTCCCACATTACCTCTATCTCTAGAAGCATTCCTTTGTGGTTGTGCCATGTCTTGAGAACGACAGCATGGCGCGGTATTTGGGGCGGCTGTGTCTTCCTCATCTTCAAAGATACCAAATCACCGACTTTCATTTACTTTCTCCAGCTCATCAATGTCAAACTCAGCGACCTCACCCAGCACCATGACTCTGGCTGCCGGGATGTAAAGACGCTTCGCCAGGCCGACGATCACACCGACCTGACCGTAACACTCTGGCCAGAAGACTTTTGGTGCATTTTGGACCTGAAAGTTACCCTTAACTAGAACTAGATCACCGATTTTCATCAGATCGTCTCCAGCATCCAGCGCGGACATCTTTCAGTAAGGTCACCAGACGACCACAATACTGAAACAGTGGAGCTGGAATCTGTCTGCTTGGCAACAATGATTCCTGAACCGACATTCTCACTGATAAAGCTGCTCCCTTGCCAAGACTCAGATAGTTCTACCAAATCACCTACTTTCATTGACTACCTCTATCTCATCTATGTCGAACTCAGTGACCTCGCCCAGAACTAAAACACTAGCTGCTGGGATAAAAAGTCTCATCGTCTCAGCTATAACTACGCCCAATCGACCCTCAGCTTCTTCCCAATCGAGAATGTATTTCTGCTTTATCTTAACAAGATCCCCGACCTTTAGAGAGCTTACTCCGTAGAACTTATCACGAGACATCTAATACAGCCTCACTGATTACAGTAAGATCTTTGGAGTTACAATAATCCCATCCCACACCTCTATTCCAAATCACAAGTACACGGTCTCGAATGCCATCCTTTGTAGGTGCAAGAATATCTACTTCATTACTATTTACGCAATGACCTCGCGGGCGTCCTACGTGTTTGAATGCTTGTCTAGCTCCATAGTAGTCTTTATCAACTCTGTAGACCTGTCCAATCATATTGTTGGCCCATGGCGGTCCGGAGACATCTCTCTTTTTGAAGCTTACAAGGTCACCTTTTTTCACTGTCTCTCAGCTCGCTTTTGAATTTTCTTCAAATTGCTTCTTGTAATGTTGTGCTTCACTGCGAGCGCAGCCGCACACAACTGGCTTAGCCTCACCGTAGAAAACGGGACCTCTGTGACCCTTCGGAATGTCATCCTTTCTAAAGACTGCCCAGCTGTAACAGTCATCTCCATCGAACTTTCGAATTGTGTATTTCATTTTTTCTCCTTGACTTATTTATTATACCCTGGCAGAGTACTAATTTGCATGCTAGCACTTCTTTTGATATTATCCCAGGGCGGGAGATTCAACTCACCTTGCCGACTAGATAAACATTGTTTGCTAGAATCTTTCCTTTTCCATACATTGACTCTAGCAATTGAAAAGCCGACATCTGATCTGGAGCTTTTATTCGAACTTCAAAGTCTGAATAGTTTGTTCTAACAGTTGCTTTCCATTCCCACATTATATTCCCTACACTTCGATAGAATCGAACTTGGCGTTGCTCCTATCAAGCTCTCCTCTAAGCTCCTCTTGAAACTCTCTAACAGAGATAACTCTATCAGAAAGTGCCTGAAGAAGATTTTCGACCTTCCTTCTATTAAGAGATAGCGTCGATGGGTTGATATTCTTTACACCTGCATCCTCCGTAAGAATATGCAGATCTTCTTCGCGAAGATCTGCCAGGCTTGCGACAAGCATTAGTGCCACTTCTGCAGACGTATAGCCTTTTCCGTGACGAGTGTTCTTTACATTATTTCGTGTCTTGAGTTTCATCTTTTCCTCCTTATGAGATACTCACTCTACTAACTTCATCAAATCCCAGCTCACGAAGTGAGAGGAAGAAGATGTGACCTGCACCACCAAACCGATTCTTTTCAGTGGTTAATACTCTACAGCCCATAAGATCATCATCCTTTCGTTCAACGTCTAGAGACATCATGGCATCTACCATGTGCTTAAGAACATTGGCACCGGCCATCTGGCCGTTCTTTGTAACTTGACCAATTATGATGGCGTTACAATAATGTTCCTTACAATAATCTGTAATCATTAGAAGAGATCTTTCGGCTGTCTTTGAGTTTGTGCTGTGATCTCCATATTTTCCATCATTCAACGTCTGAAGGCTGTCAACTATGAGGAAAAATGGCTTCTTTGGATCTTTCTCTCTAAGCTCCGTGCAGTTCTCTAAGAGCTGTGGAACACTAGTCTCTTGACCTGCTGAGAATCCGTGACGAAGCTTTAGACGCTCAACTGTCATCTTAAGCTGATAAAGAGATTCCTCTGCCGTATTGAAAAGGACATTGCTTCCATGACCTGTCAAGCTATTTGCAAGCTCTAACATCATAGTTGTCTTTCCTGCACCTGGGGTTCCTGTAAACAATGTGACGGCAGAAGGGGTAAATCCTTTTCCGCCAAGAGCATCATCAAAATATTCTAATCCAGACTTTACTCTCTTTCGAAGCGCATCAGGCACCTCGACATCGAGAATGTTAGTTCCGTTCGGAATATCATCAACTTGAGTTTTGATTCGCACGTTTTCTCCTTGTGTGCTGATTTATGGGAATAATCCCTAAGACTGTTGTCTATCCATAGTAACTACTACATCCCTAGGATGAGGCTTGAAAAGTAGCTTACATCCAGGCAGAATAACCCAGCATCGCCTGAGACGACTGGGTCCAGGATCTGCAGCTTCGCCATCTGTCAAGATGATATGTCCATCAAACTTGTCAAGATTTTCCTTGACATGAGCTTCAACGGCATGAAAGCTAGTCCCGCCGCTACGATGACGAACAGGAGGTGGCTTTTGACCCTTTCTCCACTTCATAATATTCTTCTCGTCTACAGTGTAATCAAAAGGAATAAGTATAAAGTTTGTAATCCTTCCAAGCTGGTTAAGTGCTCCAAAAAACATCTCAACTTCTTCATCGCCTACAGATCCTGACTGATCCATATATACTCCGACAGAGGCACTGTGACCTCTCTTTACACCAGGGTGAATATAGGGGTACTTCCGGTTAACCTTCTTGTGAGTTCGTGCCTTGTTAGCTCTCTGACTCATTCCGCAGAAGCTCTGCACAACTCTCTTCCAGTTAACAGAATCGTTAACCATCTTCCTAAGGAGAGTTCTGGTCTCTGCTGCTACAGATCCCCATTGACCATTTCGATCACATCTCTTAACAGCTTCAGAAACTGCTTGCTTCAGCTTCCCTTCAGCGATCTGCCTTTCCTCATCGGAGATATCTCCCCAGCCGTCATGATTATCCATGCCGCCAGGCATTCCAGGTTCACCTCCCTCGCCTTCTCCCGGCGGAGGCATGATCTCATCTTTATTTTCAAGGAGACGATGCATGTACCACTCAGAAGCCATTCCAGTTGGGAATGTTTCAATAAGGTCTGATAGCTTCTGCCATCTCTGTAGAGCTGCCGGGTCTTGTATCTTTGAAAGATCAAGCGGTTTTCCAGGATATAGTCCTTCCTCCGGTAGCTCATTCACAGAGATCAAGCTATTGATAGCCAGGTCTGTCGCAACATTCCACAAAAAGTGTGGATCCTGCTTTCTGCCAGTGCAGTGTTTGAAGATAAGGTGATAACATTCGTGCTTAAGAAGTCCTCTAACTTCCTTAGACTTCAGCTTCATGACAAACAAAGGGTTCCACAACAAGAGAAACTCTGTATCCCTAACAGTTACTCCTGCCGTTGAGATTGAAAGAGTCTTATGCTTTGTCACCTTTCTAAGAAGTGTACTGAAGAAAGGTTCGTGAAGAAGAAGATTTACAAGATGGGGAGTCAGACTAAAACTTTCTGCCTCGGCAAGTAGCTTCTCGAGCTCCTCCTTATCTACGATATCTTCAACTGGAAGACCGGTATCTGTGCTTTCCTTTTCAATAGCGCTCATGATGTTCCTTTTTGATATACACTAAGCATGGTGTTTTCCATGAATACATTATACTATATGTGAAGCTGCATTTGCATGCCGCATTCAACATTTGCCTGTATTTTCATCAGGCTTTCTCTGCCGCAGTGACTGTCTCAACAACTAGCATTCCAATGAACTTGTGAACAGAGCGAATGTTAGGAACGTTGTTAGTCTCAAGGACAGAGTTAAAGAAACTAACAACCATCTCTCCTGACAATACCTTCACGAAGTCGCAAGCATTCTTTGTCTGGCTAAGCTCCCATTCATTTGTCTTGCAATGATCAACAAGCTTCTCAATGATTCCGTTGTGCTTGTCAGCTCCGAGCTTCATAACTCGATTCTTGACCTTCTTCCACTTATCAAGAATATCTACAGCAGCAATCTGTGATTCAAAGTTCTGTACGAAATCTCGGAAAGCAAGTGATGCTTCAACTCCGATAAACCCGGTGCTCAAAGCGTAGAAGCCCTCTGGTGGCTCATTTCCACATACATCCCCAGGGTGCCACCCTGCAGAAGACAGTGCTGCGTTCAGCTTTTCATATGACCGAGGAGTTGGGTAAATCTTGCCAGGCTCAATCTGTCCGCTGTGTCGTAGATGCGCTGGGTAGTGACGAATAAAATCAATCATGATCTCATCAACGTTGTTATCAGTTGCCCACGTAATCCAGTCTTCGTTAGTAGGTTCAAGATCAACAGTCCAGAATCGATCAAGAAGTGCTGGGTCCATTTCATTTACTTGATATTCAGGAGAAGCATTAACTGCACAAAAGATCCGTGTCTCAGGATGAAGCTTGTTTCCATTTAGCTCCCTGTCGAGAACAAGCTGGAATGCGCACTGTTGAACCTCAATAGTTGCACGGTTAATCTCATCCAGAAAAAGAACAACAGGCTCTCTACATGCACGGAGTAACCAGTCCACGGGGCAAAATCGAGTCACACCATCTACCAGCTCAGGAAGACCAATAACATCTCCTTCAGTCATTTGTGCCAGACGACGATCAATGAGCGGAAGTCCTTTCGTGTTATCTTCTGAAACAACATCATCAGCGATCTTCTTCACAAGCTGAGATTTTCCAATCCCGTGAGGTCCTCTAATGAGGACCGCTTGTTCAGCAGGAAGCACTGAAGCGACATTTACAAAAGTCTTGATATCCATAGTAGCCATGTTTTCTCCTTGGTAGGCTGTGGTACCTTTATTATACCACTTTGTTTTCAGGTTTGCATGCGCCAGAAAATCCTGGTGCTTTTTGAACTCGTCTAATCTTTGTAGCTCTTACCCATTCTCTTCCACCGGAAGAGAGTAGCAGATAAGATCCCCTTTCATCACTCTGTATAATGAGAGCACAATCATCACCGTTCTCTACTAAGTCACCTATCTTGAGTGACCATGTTTTCTTTCTTTTTGTCTTTTCTGCACTCTTTTTAATAACAGTCGATGATGGTTGTCCTGCCATCGCTGCTTTGATCTGCTTCTTATATTTTTTGGGAATTGCCACAGCAACCTCCTACCCTATTATACATAATAAGACAGACCAATTACATGCACAGATAGCCAATTTTTAATCATCATATTTTTTCCAGCACTCAACTTCTCCAGTGGAATAATCTACTAAATATGAATAAGGAACTCCGTAGAGATCATTGTTCCAGTTAGCTTCATTAATAGCATAGGGTTCACCATCATCGAGAAAGTCAGTCTCAGGCTTTGAATTATAATCCATATAGTCAGAAGGAGAATGAAAGCTTCTTATTCCGCCATACTTTTGTGCTTTTATAATCAAGGTTACAAGAGCTGTGGCTGTATATTTCTCAATAAAGTCATTAACCCTATTCAACATTGTTGATCCGTCATAATGAACATAGCATCCTACTATAGTCCCATCACTAAGCTTTACGCCTAAAGCTGAATGCGTACTCATCCTGCCTCCTCAAGGTCATCTACTTTCATATCGCCACCATGTGATCTTCATGCATTAGGGTCACCTTTCCGTTCCATAGAATGTACCAGAACATGTGTTGCTTTTTCTTTAGAAGCGTACACACTCCTTGCGTGGCAAACGTACAGTACATCAGGTCACCGACTTTCACGCTGCCTCCTCAACCTTCTTAAGAAATGTTGAACCTGTCAAGATAAGGCGACCCTCATTGTAAAGCACTTCAAAGCGCCGCTCAGCCACTTCATCCTCACGATCTGTGTGGATGGGAGTGAGCTCTTCAACAATCACTCCGTACTTATCATGTGGAACGTTGTGCACCAAATCACCAACTCTCATTTGATCACCTTCACTTCACCCCTTGCTGCTTCAAAATCATCCACTCGCCATTCGCCACAATCAAACATTACTCGCCAGCTATTTCCTGGCGCCGGCCCTGTCACTAACCCAATCCTGTTTGAGTCGTTGCTACAGAAAAAGCATTCGCAAGCATAATCTGACCATGGTGGGTCTGGGCATTGTTCCATTTTTATAAGATCACCGACTTTCATTGATTACCTCTAGTGTGTCGCAGCTTATTAGATGCAGTTCTGCTGGAAGAAGAACTCTGGCAACCTCCGGGTGACAGCCGGCGCCAGGTTGCAGTTCAATGACAATTCCGTGCACACCCTTGAATCTGAGCACAGTGCATTCTTTACTAACGCGGACCATGTCACCGACTTTCATTTGTAGTAGACCACGTAGAGGTTGTTGTCGGTCCCCCTGGATAGCCCGTCAGCGAATAGCACCAACCACACATTGCAGGGCGACCAACGCGCCGGCGCCAGCTTCTCAACGATCACTCCAGCTTGATTTCGCTGGATATGCATTACCAAGTCACCTACTTTCACTGATCACCTCGAGATTCTCTTCCGTTATACGTCGAATGTGCGTGTTCTGGACTATCCTCTCCACTAGCACTGTCGCAATAACCACCTTCGGGCTCCCGCGCCAGGAGCGGTGTGGGGGCCTTTTCAACTCGAGCACCACTCCGTTCCCCCACATGGTTGTCTTAACAAGATCACCCACTTTCATAGCACGCCTCGTGTTGTGAATAAGAAGCCATCAAAGGATGCGCGCTGACCGCCCGGACCTAGAACTTCCCATCGAGTAATGCAGTTGCTAGCATTATGTCTATAGAGAAGAAGAAGAGGTGAGCCTGCTTCCGCCCACCGTCCAATGGCAAGGCCCGGAATACGTCGCCATCGCTTCACTGCCGGGTGTGACTTCCTAAGTCTCACAAAATCACCGGGCTTCATCTTCGATCTTTCCAATCAATCTCTCAAGGTACCACTGAGCCTTCTTGAGATCCTCAATGGGTTCGCTCTTGTGTCTGTGGCGAGCAACATACTTGATCACGTTTCCCTCGCAGAAGTTAAGGTCCCAATCCTCAATGGCATCGATCACCTCAATCTTTCCTTGATTGTAGTGAGATGGATGATTCACCTTTTCAGTGTTATCCTTCATTGTCAGGCTCTTCGTACCCGATTCCAGGAAAGTTCATGTCACCCCTCTTAATTGCCGCTCTCTCTGCTCGCTTGGCATCTAGATATTTGTTATGCTTCTGCTCTCGATCAGCACAATCCATGCAGATCAAGGCTACATCGAAGATAGACATTGTGTGTATTTGAGACGGAGCTCTACATCTCTGACAGTTCCCATCCCATTCTCTTAGCTGATTCATAATCTATCCGCACATCGCCTTGCTCTTCCAGCATTCCCATGCTTCCTCAAGAGCCACCACGAATTCCTCCGCCGTCATATTGGTAGCAGTACCTCCAGATCCTCCGAAGTGATTTCTCATCAATGCAGCGGGTGTAATGGGAAGTGGTCCATCAGTGGGAGATGCATTGATTGAAACGATCTCCCAGTTATCTGGACTGTCATTAGCGACACCATTTTGATTAGTCTCAGCAAGCACGTTCGTACTGTACACTACAATCTGAACATAACCAGCAGGAAGCTTATCACGTGAACCCGAGACTACAACCTTTGAAGGATCCTCGTCCTTCTGCCGCGCCTTGAAGTTCCCAAAAAGAGGCCATCCCTCCTCAAGCTCAACAACTCCTGAGAAGAATCCTTCGGGAGGAACAGTCACGAGCCAGACACCATTTCGATAGCCTGTGATTCTAGTGTCCCAGTTCTCCCTAACAAGCTCAATGAGCTCCTCATAGGTTCCGTTAAAGTGAGAGAACCTACTGTTCACATGCTGACGGTAAACAAAGTTATTCGTGTAAAGATTCATCGGTGTCTTGTCGCCTCCACTGACGTGTGAAATCCCTCGATTGACCAGACCTGGGCTGCTGCCTCTTTTGCCTGGTCAATCGTATCAAAAAGAATGGCACGAGGGTTGTCCCAACCTTCAACCAACTCAACCCTGCCCGGAGGAGAACTGCGATAATCCTCCGGGTCAATAAGGGAGACAAAGTCCCTCGTGCCACCAATCCTAAGCTTGAAAGGTCCGAACTCTCGGTCCTCTTCATGCCAATAAACTCCTTCGAACTTCTTAAGCACTGGACTCTCCAAGCATCTCAGGCTGAATAGCTCCAAAATCTTCCAAAGCAGTAATCATTTCCTTGTACTTCGAGACGTTTTGCTTTTCATCCTCAATCGTCTTGATAGAACGCTTAAGAGAACCTGCTACTCGTTCCATATTCTTGTCATTATAGTAAGCAAGAAGCTTGGGATCTGGGACGTTAACCAGGTTCGCCCTGACATAATCATCAACTTTGAACCCACATCCGGCCAGCATCGTCTTCGTGAGAAGAATTGCTGTCTTACTGCTACCGGCCATCACAAAAAGCCTGAGACCATAGGCAGCTCGACACTCCCAAATGCCTCTGGTGTTCTGTCGAATAAACGCATCATGTGCAGGCTGTAGGCGATCTCGAAGTCTATTCTCTCTACGAGAAACTGCCTTGCTTCCGATATCACTTCCCCACCGACTCCTAAGATAGGATCGATAATTTCCCTGATCTGTCTCATGCCAGACACGTTGAAGAGTTTCAACATCATATCCGTAGTGTGGCCATGCCCTTCCATCGCGGACAGGTGTTGTCATATTGACATATCCACTTCGCGTACTCGACCACTGGTGACCTCTTTTATAATCATCCTTTACTAGATTTCCTCGCGGACCCGTTGGATGAAGCTTGAGAAGGTCATCAATGATTGCATCGCGTCTCCGCGGACTAATAATGTGAACTTGGTTTGCCATAGTTTCCCCTGTTTTCCTTGTTTTCCTTGGTTTTATTATACCATTGTTGATGGCAGTTTTGCATGCCTATTGGTCATCTTGTTTTTCATCTTCAGCAGTTCCGTGAATGGCATTTGCCAGAAGATACCAGCATCGAGCAAGCTCTTGCTCCTGCTTTTCCTTCGTTAACGACGGACTTCTATAGCCCGCAAGGGCGTAGTATGCTTCTCGAATAATCTCTTTATCAGTCACTTTCAACTCTCTCAATCCATTCTGGTGATACGAACTTTCGTTTGCTTCTTGAGAAGGGATCGACCCCCAGAACGAGATGAGTATCAGCCTCTCCTCCATGACGAGCTAGATCTCGTCTAGAGTTATCAATCCTAAGGATGACTCCAAGCTTTCCGTTATGCTTGAAGCGAATTAGATCACCTTTTACCATACTGAATAACCTCTAAATCATTCATGCGCTCGTTGCTCTTTCCGGCATCTGACCAGAGGATCTGCACCCATAGTTCGTTGATGTTTTCCGGAGTCGTGCGTATCGGCGGTATGAGTGGCAAATTGCCAATGTGAAGAATAACTCCATGTGATGAGTATCCTCGCTTCATCTTTACGAGATCACCCACCTTCATGAACCACCTCGAGCTCTACAATAGGAATGCTAAATAAGAGCTCATCTCCCATCATAATTTGAACTCGGATTGTCTCACCAACCCACCACGTCCGGCGCCAGCCCAGCACGACAGCATGTGGTTCTGGGTCGACTTCATTCCAGTTAACCTTCTTTCCTTGAATGCTAGTTCGCCAGACTTTCTTCTGAATCATCTCAATGACAATCCCTATACTGTTTGTTCCTCCTGCACAGGCAGGAATACTTCTAACAAGATCACCCACCTTCACACGATTCCCCGTTCCTGTAGAATCTTCACTGATTCATCGAAGGAATGTTCCTTCAGCAACTCAATTGCTCTAAGCTCTGCACCTCTCTCATCGACTCCTCTGTGGATGTGACCCACCTCGTGAGCCTCAATCGCGAGAACGTGTGCGTAGGTGAATCCCTGAGACATGATTCTGCTATCAACGACAATCATAGGTGTTGGAACACCTTCTCCAAGTAGAGCGAAGCCAAGTGTTCCCCTCTTATCAGCGACGTCAACAAGTTCACCTTTGTCACCATCTTCAATCTCAAAGACGATTACATCTGAGTCGAAAACACTCTTCCTAACCTTCATTCTTCCTACCCCTGAACTTCTCAACCACAGGGATTGCGAACATTACAATGACACATCCAAGCATGACTCCAAGAGTCATTCCATGCATTGCGGGATCAAGTGCTGCTGCAGCTCCATCCGATACTGTATTGAAACCAGTCGCTCCAATAACTGCTCCGAGGAGAGGATTGGACTTCTTACCAAGCTTTTTGGCGACCCATCCCTCAATGTCGATGCCGGCATACATTCCAGCAAGAACGACGCCGTTATCAACTAAACCAAATATGAGTCCGTCCACGTAATCTCCTTGGGGCGGGGTGCCTTATGTTACTATTATACCATTGTTGATGGCAGTTTTGCATGCAGCTAGTCTAGCTTGTTAATCCCGCGGCTATTCATCATGTCGCACCACCAGCGCTCAAATGCTTCTCGTGACTGGCCGCCGATCACTTTCTCAAGATTATCATCTGAAAGTTCACCTGAGATGATTCGCAGCTTTTCTTTTCGGCTAAGCTTCTTGAATTTTGCCTCAGCCTTTGATGCTGTTGATCGATCGCTGTAGTCAATCCAGTACACCAACTCAACTGGGCGTCGAGCCCTTGTGTACTTCGCTCCCTTCTTCGAGCCATTATGCTCGTCGAGTCGTCGAGTCACATCAGTCGTGATTCCTGTGTAGAGTGTTCCGTCTGAACATCTAACAACATACATGAACCACTCAGGCTTTATAGACTCATCTCTTCCCATTCGCCTTCCCAGTTTGTGTACCTCACCTTTTTGATTCCTGCTTCGCGGAGGTGACCTACACAAAGCGGGCATGGTCGAGCCATGGTTCTAGCATGATCGCACTTTCTAAATCGAATGACCTCAATCTCATCGCCAGGCTCTGCAAATCTGAGGACATTCATCTCTGCGTGCATGTGTGATGCAAACGATCCATCAGCGTATTGCCTCTTGAATCTTGGGTGAGTCTTATCGGTGTTCTCTCCGATTCTCACAACGCGACCATTCCTCCGAAGAATAGCTGCGAGATGGTAGGTTCTTCCGTTGCTAACGGCCAGAGACTTAGCCTCGTAGTACACTAGGCATCATGCCCCTCCTTTCCAAAAGATTCGGTCTGGAACCTTGTTCAAGAGTGTTCCTCCAAGATCCGCATACGTTGGCAGCGGAGGATTCCCTCGAAGATTCTCAACGGAGTCTGCGAATTGCTCCCTGTCTGCGGTGTCGAGCCACGGTGACCAGGAACCATCGCTGTCATACTTCAGGAACATATCTACATAACTTGTTCCGTCGTATGCAATCTTATCCTTGAAATCACGGTTGAATGCCTCGATCACCTCTTCAGGTGTAGCCTTCAAGTCATACCACTCGTTAATGTTGTTAGTCCATGCCTCTACGGCTTTTTCAAAGGTAGTACCACATGGGTGTGCTGTCGTCATCTTATCTCCAAAGTGTCACGAAGGTTCCGAACTCTCTATCAAATGTGTGGAGTAGTCCCTCGTAATCTGTTAGTCGCATTTCCCTGAGGATGCACTCCCTCTTAAAGTCAGAGTGCCCAATCTGAATGCTAAATCGATTAGCGTATGCCATGAGGACGAAAGCATTTCCCTCTGGGCCGCTGAGATCTATTTCGATTCCGCGGTTTTCTTTTTCTTCCTTGGGCTTTATCATGTTTATATTATACCATTGCTTGAACTTCTATTGCATGGGCTTGATGGTGAGCCGCCCGGGAATCGAACCCGGAACCTAAAGATTAAAAGTCTTTTGCTCTGCCTGTTGAGCTAACGGCCCAGAAAAAGAGGGTTACTACCCGGGAAGTCGGCCCGGAGGTCACCTCAAACAATATATAAAATCTCCCCGACCGGACATATACTTTCTCTTACCACTCTACTGGATCGTTTGCGATCTCTTTCACACTATCAAAAGGATCAACCCTTTGACTCTCACTTGCCTCTTTCACATTCACAGCCGGAGATCCCATCGAAGGAACTTCCATTGCTGATCGTCGAGCTCTATGCCTCTGCTCTCTTAACTCTCTTTCAGCATCACATACTGGAAAGTAACACTTATTCTCAAGACCCTGCTCCTTAATCAGATGAGTACACTCTCCGATCAAATTCATAATCTCCTGAGCGTCTGAGTAATTTACTCTAAGCGACATACTATTCCCAAACCCGATTGAAATCTTTCCAAGATTATCTACTCTTCCACTCACAACCATCATGGGATGAGACTCCCCTCGAAGAGTCCTTGAACTTACATGTGTGCTCTTATATTCAGTCATCATTAACTCCTAGTAATTCGACTTATATTCATTGACAAGTTCATTGATTCTTCCAGAGCCGCACAAAAACCTATGAATTGTGATAACTGAATCAACATCCCACTCAAGTGTAATCCTATTCCACCCATCAACAAGATCTTTAGCCGAGCAGTTATTCATAAACACTACTGCATCCTGAATCTCTTCTTTATCTGGCTTGTGATAGTTTTCCTTATTCTCTGTCATGTTTGTCTTACCTCATTTCCAATGATCACACCGACTCCATACTTTGACTCAAGTAGTTTCCGAGCGATGTGCTGATTAGGAGCCTGAATACTAACTTCAACATCTCCCCACTTCGTTCTAACTATTGCCTTCCACGTATGCGACATCATTTTCCTCAAATCACGATAGAGTCAAACTTTGCATCAGTTCGATCCAGTTCACCCTGAAGTTCTTCTCGAAACTCCTGGACTGTAATATCTCTATTTGAAAGTGCATTGAGAAGATTATTCATCTTCCGGCCATTAAGCTTGAACGTACTTGGGTTGATACCCTTGACGCCTGCATCTTCTACCATGATCTTTAAGACGCTGTATGGAGCGCCTGCAAGATTTGCAATGGTCATTAGAGCGACTTCAGCTGAGGTATATCCCAAACCATATCGCGTATTTCTGACGTTGTCTTTTGTTTTTACTTTCATTTTTACCTTCATTTTTTAATCATATCTCCCTGATACTGAATTGTATTATACATCTTTCACCTATGTGATACTAACTCTGCTAACTTCTGTGAATCCTCGTTCCCGAAGGGAGAGGAAGAAGATATGTCCGGCACCGCCAAATCTATTCTTCTCAGTCATAAGAACTCGGCAACCCATAAGATCGTCATCCTTCCTTTCCACATCAAGTGACATCATTGCATCAACCATATGCTTTAGAACATTGGCTCCTGCCATCTGTCCATTTTTTGTGACCTGTCCGATGATGATTGCATTACAAAAGTTCTCCTTGCAATAGTCTGTGATTTGAAGAAGAGATCTCTCTGCAGTCTTTGAGTTAGTCGTATGATCACCATACTTCCCGTCATTAAGCGTTTGAAGACTATCAACGATTAGAAAGAATGGCTTCTTGGGATCCTTAGCTCGAAGAGTATTACAATTCTCAAGCAACTGTGGAACCATTGTCTCCTGTCCTGCATTGAATCCGTATCGTAGCTTGAGTCTCTCAACTGTCATCTTAAGCTGATATAGCGATTCCTCTGCGGTATTGAATAGAACATTAGCTCCATGACCCGTTAGACTGTTTGCCAGCTCTAACATCATCGTTGTCTTTCCTGCTCCTGGAGTTCCTGTGAAAAGAGTCACCATTGATGGTGTGAACCCCTTCCCTCCTAAAGCATCATCAAAGTATTCAACACCAGTCTTGATCCTCTTTCGAAGTTCATTAGGAACCTCTACTTCTAGAATATTGGTCCCAATTGGGATTTCGTCTACTTTTGTCTTGATTCTCATCTATTCTCCTTGGGTTAAATTGATGCTGTTATGAGCCATTGCTCGGGGGTCTGTCCATCGTGATTACGATGTCATTTCTGTGAGGCTTAAAGATAAGCTTCGTATTTGGAAGGAGGACCCAGCATCGCCTCTGGCGACTCGGTCCTGGGTCAGCTGCCTCTCCATCAGTAAGAATGATGTGACCATCAAAGTTCTGGAGATTTTCCCTCACATGCTTCTCAATTGGGTGGAAGCTTGTTCCTCCACTTCTTGTCCGTACTGGAGGAAGTGTCTGTCCTTTTCTCCACTCAAGAGAATTCTTCTCATCAACTGAGTAATCAAACGGAAACAGCGTGAACTTAGTAATCCTTCCGAGCTGGTTAAGAGCACCGAAGAATAGTTCTACTTCATCATTCCCTACTGAACCTGACTGATCCATGTAAATCGCCACAGACGCACTGTGACCTCGTCGGACACCTGGGTGGACATAGGGATACTTACGATTAACTCTCTTATGGGTCCTAGACTTGCTGGCTCTCTGACTCATTCCGCAGAAGTTCTGCAGAACTCGCTTCCAGTCCACTGCATCATTAACCATCCTGCGAAGTGTTTCACGAGTTGTAGAACTAACAGAGCCCCACTGACCGTTCCTATCACATCGCTTGACAGCTTCTGAAACAGCCTGCTTAATCTTTCCTTCTGCGATCTGCCGTTCTTCATCAGAGATGTTTCCCCATCCCTCATGATCATCACTGTGTCCGGGAAGTCCGCAGTTACATTCACCGCTGCAAGGTTCTCCCTTACCTCCTGGCTGGCAATTCCCATTACACTTACCAGACTTATTTTCCTCAATTGTTTCCTGAATATCCTTGTCTTGCTGCAGCTTGAGCATGTACCACTCAGATGCCTTTTCAAGAGGAAGGGATTCAATTAGGTCTGATACCTTCTTCCACTTTTCAAGTTGGGCAGGATCTGTAATCTTGCTAAGATCAAGAGGTCGTCCTGGACGAAGCCCTTCATCAGGCAGCTCTCTCTCTGAAATAAGACTATTGATTGCTAGGTCTGTTGCCCAGTTCCAAAGCATGTGAGGATCTTGTTTCCGACCCGTACAATGCTTGAAGATTAGGTGATACATCTCATGCTTAAGCAGCCCACGAACCTTCAGAGATTCCAGCTCCATAACGAAAACTGGATTCCAAAGAAGCATGAACTCTGCATCTCGGACCGTAACACCGGCCGTTGAGATTGACATAGACTTAATCTTAGTCACCTTCCTAAGAAGAGTGCTAAAGAATGGTTCATTTAGAAGAAGGTTTACAAGGTGGGGAGAGAGATCATACTCCTCAGCCTCACCCAAAAGCTTTTCAAGATCCTCCGGAGAAATATCTCCAGTCGGAAGATCAGTCGCTGTACTTTGTGCTTGTGCCATAGTTTGCCCCTTATACCTTTATTGTACCATCAATGATGGCACCTTTGCATGCAATGGACTCCGCCAATACATTTGTTAACAACTTCATTTATCTCTCCTCTTCCTAAAAGCGTGAGCGACCAAAGAGGGGTACCGGGATGCTTGGAGCAGGCCACAACCAAGAAAAGCCATTCTTCGCTCCATCCCGATTCCTTCCACCTTATTAGGTCCCCCCTCTTTGGTCTATAACTCTTTCTCACGCCTTCTCAGCAGCAGTCACCGTTTCCACCACCAGCATCCCAATGAACTTGTGAACTGCTCGGATGTTGGGGACATTATTCGTCTCAAGGACTGAGTTGAAGAAGCTAACAATCATCTCTCCAGAGAGATCCTTAATGAATGTGCAAGCGTTCTTTGCCTGAACCGGGGTCCACTCATTGACCTTGCAGTGATCAACCAGCTTCTCGATGATTGCGTTGTGCTTATCATTACCGAGCTTTTCAACCTTCTTCTTAACTTCCTTCCACTTATCAAGGATGTCATCGGCAGAAATCTGTGCATCGTAGTTCTGTACGAAATCACGGTATGCGATGGATGCCTCAACTCCAAGGAAGCCTGTGCTTAGAGCATAGAATCCCTCCGGAGGCTCGGTTCCTGCGATGTTAGCAGGTTGCCAGCCAATCGCTTTCAAGGCTACATCAAGCTTCTCATAGGACCGGGGAGTTGGGTAAATCTTTCCTGGCTCAATCTGACCAGTGTGTCGGAGATGTGCAGGATAGTGCCTGATGAAGTCAATTGAGACATCATCAATGTCATTGTCCTGTGCCCATTCGATCCAATCCTCTGTGGTTGGTTCAAGATCAACAGCCCAGAAGCGATCTAGCAATGCGGGATCCATCTCATTGACCTGGTATTCCGGTGAAGCGTTAACCGCACAGAAGATACGAGTCTCAGGGTGGAGCTTATTGCCATTCAGCTCACGATCCAGGACAAGCTGGAATGCGCACTGTTGAACTTCAATAGTGGCTCGGTTAATCTCATCGAGAAACAGTGTAACCGGTTCGCGACATGCACGGAGGATCCAGTCCACCGCACAGAATCGAGTGACACCGTCCACCAGTTCCGGTAGTCCGATGACATCTCCCTCAGTCATCTGAGCGAGTCGCCTGTCAATGAGGGGAAGTCCCATCTCTCCAGAGCCAGCCTTAATTGTTGACGAAATCTGTGACACAAGCTGTGACTTACCGATTCCGTGTGGTCCGCGAATCAAAACTGCCTGACTTGCAGGAAGATTTGATGCGACTGCGATAAAAGTTTTGATATCCATGTTTGCCATTTATGTTACCTTTCCTTGGTTGGTTACAATACTATTATACCATTGTTGATTAATCTTTTGCATGCTTAGCATCATCAGGATTTTCCTTTTTTTTCTCACCCTTTTGAACTATCACAATTTTCGCTGCCTTCTTCCACTTTCTTCCTGTGGTAGAGAGGCACTGATAAAAGCCTTGATCATTCGTTCCAATAATGATTGCACATTCTCCAGACTCATCCTCAACTAAATCACCCACCTTCAACGCCCATGTTCTCTTCGACCTTGGCTTTGTTGATTGAGCTGAATTCTCTTTTTGAACTTTCTGTGTTGTCTTACCGGATAGTGCTGACTTAACCTGTTTCTTATATCGCTTTGGAATAGCCATTTGTGAAACCTCCTACGTTCTATTATACATAATAGGCAGACAGTTTATTACGTACTAGGATATCCTTTAAACTCGTTTGTTTCTTCACTGATAATCCTTCTTACGTGAAAGATTGAAATAGAATCTATCTCATGCCACCCACCCTCTTCATCTTCGTCTTCTTCACAGGGAACTGCAACTGTAAGATACGTTGCCTGTCCCGGTGCTTCTTGATGAGATGGAGGTAGAATCATATCAATACGGGTCACGATTCCCGTACAGCCTTCGGCACTACAGTAGAATTCGCGAAGCTCCTCATCGTCTGAAGCCTCAATATCTGCAAACTCTTCCATGTTGACTAAACGAACGAGATCACCCTTTCTAAGGATTGGATCTGCCGGCTGCTTATCACAAAGCCTAATCACGTCTCCCATCACTTCACCTCAGGAATGTAGATTTTTTGACCTTCCACTTTTCTCTCAGAGAAACTACCGTTGACTCTTGGAATCATTCCATGAACGTCTGCGGGATAGTTCTCATTAAACTCCGCACTCGATGCAGCACTATATGACTCAAAAAGAAGACCTCCGACTTCTCGAACTGTCTTTTCATTCATGCCATAGAGCGATCTCAGCTCAACTGCATTCTTAAAATCCTGCTTTCCAGCAACTACCCATCCACTATGTTGTACTAGTGTGTACATTATTACGACCAGTGAACCGCGACTACGGCTCCGTTATGTGGTTCATGGAAGATTCGTTCTGAGAATCCCATCCCTTGAAGAAATAGATTCACGTACTTGTCAACCTTGAACCACTTCTCACAATTATAAGACACATGATATTTTCCATCAAAGTGAAACTCATTGACATCAGATGCATTAGGGATTCCATTCTCGCAATAGATCTCAAGAATACCTTCATCAGAAACCCAACCTCCGGGTGCCTGACCGGCTAAGTGAACATCTTCCCCAAGTGCCCTAACAAGATCCTTGTCAATATCCTTGTCCCCGCAACCAAAGACCTCAAGAAGTCCCTGGCGATAAACCTTTCGAACTGTTGCCCTAGTAAGTCTCTTCATAGCGGACACTCCATGTTGTGGTCACCCTCATCAAAGAAGTATCCCTGGTCTGCTGAACTCTGTGATGGATTGTACTCCGTTGGTTTTCCTGCCTTCTCCCAGCACGCATTGTGATAGCAGCATGGCTCATTCGTGAACTCATGTCCATAGACCCCAAATGTCAATTCACGTTCATCAACTCGTCCGTATCCGTCGTAGCTTCCCTTCAGAATTCCGCCGTCACTCTCAATCACAACGACATCATTCATCCAGTCATTCTTGCGATTGGTTGCGTACTCGCTGAGCATGGGATGACCACACTCCTTACAGTCCCAACTAAATAGTCCCATTGTGATCCTCTGCTCGCTCAGCCTGGATACGATCAATAATTTGATTAACTTGCTCCAGAAGAGATTCTTTATTACCCCTTAGACCAAGATGACGTCGAGCCAGTGTGGTTCCCTGGGGGATCTTGTTTGACAAGCGAAATCCTCGGCACTGTGCCTGGAGAGCTTGACGAATAGTAAGGAGTTGGAAAAAATCAATTCCCTTTCCTGTCATCATAGTTCCACCAGTGCTGTGCTCAACTCCTTCGTTGACTTCTTTACCAGTTAGATTTTTAAGATTGCTCAATGTGTACCTTTCCTTTGTTTGGTATGTTTATTATACCATTGCTGAACAAGGGTTTGCATGCATTGCTATCTCTTATGATTATCTTGTGACCTGTTATATTGCCAGAGCGCAACTGCTAGTGCAGGATAAAGTGCACACCAGTAGAGAGATAATGAAATCACATCAACTGTCTTTGTGATGATCTTCTTTCCTGTTACCCTAATTCCCAACCTACATCTCCCAATAGTTCACGCCATTCTGCATAGATAAACTGCTCTGACTCGTCAGCAAAAATAAGAGATGACCTGTTGAACGAAGGCAAATCATTTCTCTTCTCTGCTTTCCTTTTCCGACGCTTGTCTTTTTTATTCTCCGAACCAGTCTTCGCCATTTCTACTTCCCCCATCATTAAAGATCTCAAGCTCTAGATCGCTGAACCATTCGACAATTCCCTCGAAGAGAACTTCGTAGCTATAGAAACCGTCGCTCATCTCGAGACAGTCAAGTATGATACCTTTCGTGTACCTCAAGCCTGGATTAGGGTTCGCGATAGAGACTGCATGACGACCTCTGGTACATAGCTCTCCAAGCCTAACAGTGACGAGATCACCGACTTTCACTGATCACCTCGATTGATTTTACATGATTGGGCAGGCAGACAAACTGTTCTTTGTCTTCATCTAGAAATACTTCATATCCGCGTTCTCGCCTTACATATGTTCCCACCTTAACGAGACCATCGTTCCAAGTAACACGTACTTTATCACCGGATTTCATTGATCACCTTTTCTAGAACGATGCCCTTCGTAAAACCTCCGCGCTCTTCCTCTTTGTCTTCAGCTTTATTCATCACATCACGGTGATGAATTTCGTGCACCTCAAAAATCGCATGGAGAACTTCCCACATATCTGCAGCTTCTTCAAGACAGGGGTTCTCGACGAATTCGTCAAGTTCTTCTCTCATCTTTTCATACAGCCGTTCTTGCAGTTCATCACCCTGAACGATATGGTACATACACGATTTCCCTGATTCTTCAATGATAGTCGGTATCAAGTCTCTAACTAGTTTCACTGATCACCTTAACTCTTTCCTCGTACTCTTCTTCAAGTGCTCCACCATTCCAGTAGATAACTGGATCACCGTCTGAGTCAAATCTCATTATGATTCCGCACACATGCTCGTCGTCCATATATTCTTTTCGTGCAACAAGATCACCGATCTTCACTTACGCACTCTAGAGTCGACATGGTCACTGTGATGACGCTACCACCCATGAAGTCCTCTCGCTTACCGCGTACCAGGTCACCGAGTTTCATGTTTACCGCCTAACATTTCATTATACCTTATTAGATGTGGCTTTTACATGCAGGATCATCTGCTCCAGTCGGGCTGAATAGAGATAACCTCGACATAGATAGAGTACCACGTCTTTATATTGCCATCCTGATCTATGACTTTAATTGATTCAGTTGGAAAGGCAGTGTTGTTTACCTCGAGAACTGTGGCAATCATTCCCGTGCTCTCCTCACCTCCGTCAAGATCACATCCTGTCGGATTATTTCTAATGACTAGGTCTCCGCGCTTCATTCACCACCATCACTCCTCCGAGTATTTGCTTGGCATTCCATACCGATCATCTTCTTTACCGGTATCATATCCTACCATATAGTCTACGTCGTCTGGCATTAGAATTGTTCTTCCACTGTACCCGTCTTCATAGCCTTCTCTGTACTTTGTAAATGGCGACTTCTCATCGCTGTCTTGATCCTGCATTGTCAACCTCCATCTCACATTCAATACGTATTCTCTGATCTCGCTCAATGATCACATCACTGATATATTTTTCATGCCCACGCCATGGAATTGCTGCATTCATTCCATTTGCGATAACATGAATTTGACCAGTTCCCGCAGATGTTATACACACGTGAGTGATCAGAGCAAAAGTCCCCCAGCACTCATGAAGATTTTGAAGTCTTACGATGTCACCGGCTTTCAATGGCTACTCTTTTAAGATAGACATAGACAGTCTCTCCATCAGCGTCTTGATACTCTATCTTCTCATCATGACTATGCGAGTCCCTTGTTACTTCAAAGGGTCCTTCTTCTATTGGTTCAACCCTCTTCATTGGCTTGACTGCACCGGTCTTTCTATCTCTACAAGTTACCTGAGTCACTTTTGTATATGTCTTATCAGGCTCTCTTCTAAAAGTTACTGCAATCTCATCATGAAGATCTGGACCGGCTTGATCAATACTCTTTCTAGACTTAAGCGACACTAATCACCTCAAAAAAATCCTTATTCCTTCTATTAATTTTTCCATCTGGCCACATGACAGACATAATGTGAGAACCACAAGAGACTACTGTACCGATATCTTCTGTGTAGTTAATCTCTGGATTTCTCTTAAGGTGCCAGAACATCTCATTTTCAACAGTCTTCATCTTTACCAAGTCACCCACATTCACTTACCACCTCCAGGTCTTTTAATTCGAACCATTTGTAATTTTCTCTCCATCCTTCAAACCACACCCAGCAATATCTCCCATCAACACTCATGATCAATCCGCGACCAAGCCTGCTGTGACGTTCATGTCGGGACATTACAAGATCCCCCGCCTTCACGCAAGCACCAACTGGCTTCCAGTGAAGCACTGGACAGAATGATTGTGAAAGACCCAGTATATTGCAAGCTCAGGATTAGATTCTGCAAGATGAGAGCGCTTCGCCGTCATCTTAATCATCCCGACCTGCCCCTGCTGTGCGCAGCGACGAAACCTTACAAGATCACCAACATTGAAATACATCAGTAGTCTCCCCGATTTCTTCTCTTATCTATGAAGCCCTCATATTCAAGAAGAGCTATTGCGATTAGAGCGACTCCGATGAGTGCAGCTTCCCGAAGATGTCCGAGATCGGGCTTAACTGGCCTCATTGATCACCTGCAAGTGCCTTGATCCTACTCCGTGGAGCTCTCCATTCTGGTACAACACCAACCAGTCCCAGGTCATCGCTCCGAGCCCTCCAGGGCGGGGCTCGATCCAAGACTTCCCAACGATAACTCCGCTCATCCTCCAACCCGGATCATTAACCAAATCACCGACTTTCATTTGAGTTCTCCGCAAACTCTCCATCCATCGAAATAATAAACACTCCAGCCTCAATCATTCTTTTCTTCATCTATCTTCTCCATCTGTCCCGGGGGCCAAGTTGTGATTTTACCAGAAGATTCTAAAACATCGATCCAGCCGCACTCAAGCTTATCATTAATAACGACACCATGGCGCGGTCGATGACGAATTGTCACCAATCTTACCAAGTCACCAATCTTAGGGTTATCCAGCTTTCTTCTCCCTCGCCGGACATTGACCAGTTAGCATTGCCATGGCGATAATAATTCCATTAGTGTCACCAAGTTTGCGAGCATACTCAAGCTGCTTAGCTACTTCTTTTCTCTCAGCTTGTGAAATTGCGTGTCTGATAAAACAATGGCAGATCACTTCTTCCTCTTTTCATACTCTTCCTTGGCTTGTCCGCCGAGAGCTCCGATATCTCCCAGGAAATCACGGAGTGTGTCATCACCCTTCTTCGTTCCCGTAAAATGTCGGGGTCCTGCTCTCATTGCATCCGGTGCGTTAGGCATGTGGCCAGTCTTGAGATTCTTCTGAATCTCATCGTCGGTATCACCATAAGGTGACCACCACCCTCCACCGGGTTGATAGATTTTTCCATCTGCACTCATCACACTCATACTATACTCCTAAATGGGCGTTAGCCACAAAATCATTATGGTCAAACACTTTCTTTTTTCCGTTCGGCAAGAATACAATCAGTGGCGTCTTTGTTTTCTTTGCGTATCTAATTGTCGCCCAGGTTCCTGAGCGTAATACTTC
>Ga0080013_1001012_pt1 | contig 38122 bp, 26 predicted proteins | sample ETNvirenome_6_85_FD_69236 | JGI IMG/M metagenome (GOLD analysis project Ga0080013, IMG submission 69236) | Marine viral communities from the Pacific Ocean - ETNP_6_85 (SPADES assembly) (version 2) | ecosystem: Environmental > Aquatic > Marine > Oceanic | place: Pacific Ocean | collected 2013-06-19 | reverse complement strand
GCTGCTAAATAAGATGGTAAATGACCTACATTTATATGATAATGTGGGAGTTCGTAGTTTCGATAAAGAAAGTATTAAATCCTCCTCTAAATACAGAGCACTGGTAATCTTTTTACAAACAATTGCTGATACAGGAGGTGCTGATTCTTTAATGGAACAAAGAACCGAAACGGACCCGTATTTTGGTGATTATATTAATAAAGACCATATAGACGCTATCTTTAAACAGTGGGATAAATTAGGTAAACCGGATTATAGTGTTTTAAAACTTTTTGGTGTTGAGGAAGAACCACATATGGACGAATATACAGATTTTAGGAATGTGGGAGATGTTGTCTACCCGCTTTTGGTTATAGAGTGGTTGGGTGGTGTAGAAAATACGGATTTTGCACAAGCTCCCTGGTTAGAAACTAGTGACATGGGTTTTGAGAATCTAAAGTTTAAAGTAGAACCTATAGGTTTTGATTATTTATATGATGAATCAGATAGGTTTGGTGAACATGGTTATGCTTGTTGGGATATTAGAGTTCTTATAGATAAGGATGGTGACTTAGTTACTAGCGAACCTAGAGCGGACTGGGATAAACCATTCGTTCAAGAATTATTCCCAGAAAGTGCAAGAAATAAATTAAGTTCCTTTAGGAATTATACTGAAGACCAGATGGAACTTATAGAAATGTTATGGGAAGAATATGAGGGTTATAGAAACTTATCTTCACAATTCTGTAGGGTTGAGGTTGTTTTAGTTTAACGTTCCACTTTTGCAAACATTCCTGAGAATATCTCTTCCATCGCTCCAATTACAGCATATTGGTCGTCACCCCAGTTAGATTTATGTTTATCAATAATCTTATCTACAACAAATCTTAAATCCTTTTCTAATAAATTCCATTTATCGTCATCACTTGGACTCCAAGAATGTTCTTGTAAATTAGTAACAATTCTTTTTAATTGTTTCTCTGATATGATTATTTTTGTTGCCATCTTTTATAAGGTCTAATATAATAATGTTTAAAAAAGGTATCTATTTTTTCCCAACCTAATTTTTTTCTTAATCTATTCTCCCATATTGTTAAAGGACAAACCAATACGGGTGAGAATATTAAATGTAGAATCCAGGTATTAACTGGTAACCACACCCAGAATGGTTCCTTTATCATTAATAAAGGAGCTGAGACTAAAAACCCTAAAATACCTAAATGGTGAAATAGGACCAATACATATAGAAAAATCTTTGTCATTAGACTAATACTTTTTCTACTTTTTTCTTTTTCATTTCAGATAGTACCTTAACCTTCTTTATTAGAAGGTTAAGTCTATTATCTATCTGTTTATAAGTAAGTTTCTTTTTTTCCATTTTTTTAAATTACTACGGCATTAATGGTGGCACCTCTGAGTCATGTTCAGAATTAGTATCTATTACAATAGTACCTAAGTGAACATAGTTTATGAAAAATATATTAGTGTAGAACGCTAACTCTGAATCTTCATCAGTAGTGTTTGGTCCAACTACATTATATAATGGTAGGTAATTTCCACCATGTCTTTCATCCCGTGCTATACACCAGTCATTACATAAACGATAATCTAAATCCATATCCACCGCTCTCATTGATTCTATCCATTCAGAACAACACATAGGTATTTGGGTGTATTCACCTATTTTACCAGCAATACCAAAAGTCTCTCTACTGTCAACCGATTTAGTAAGAGTCCACGTACCAGCAACTCCAGAGTCTAGACAATCTCTTAGAGTATCATATTCTCCGTATGTTTCCATAACCTCTACAGTCGATTCAACACACCCTCTAGCGTATTCATGTGTTAACTGATTTAGTACTAATCCTCCGATATGTGGTAGGTTCTCTGCTCGTTCATCATCACCGTCTTCATCTGATGGATATGTACAAGTACCGTCACTTGTATTAGCTAATGGATTATAATTAGTAGCTGCTGGGTCAGTACATCCGTAAACTATTTCACCAGGTATTGCGTCACACTGACATGTAGTGTCATTCCATACGTACCCGTCAATACAACTTTGTACCACACATTTACATACACAATCTACCGTATCCCAAACATAATTTGTTTCACATTCTTCTACTGGACATGGTAAAGCTACAGTTTCACACTGACATGTAGAACTATTCCATATTTTATCCTCAGTACATTCTTCTACAGGACATGCCGCACATTCACATCTCAATTCGTCCCACTTATACCCCGATACACAATGTTGCATTATACAAGGTAAACTAGTATCAGCTATACATTGTTTTAATTCTGCATCCCAAGTTTGTCCTAATTTACAACTAGCTTCCATTGGGACTTCGTCACATAATACCAGATATGAATTTGGTGGACAAATACAATTTGTTGCCAACTGTACAACCGTAAAGTTGATACCTGAGATATCTCTACAACATATTGTACATACATCATCAGGACAACAATGTGATAAACACGTCATCTCTGTTGTGTAGAACCCGGATATGCCCATTACTGGGTCGCACTTACAACTTGTTAGACATTGACATTCTGTTGAGTGCATTGTTGATGCTTGATTACTTATTACTAAATTTCTACCGTAAGCTATTGGCATTTGATTGTGTCCGTGTTGTATGTTTGCACCTTGGGAATTAGTACCACTACCCCAAGAAGCTATCCAATTATTTACAGGTGTTGTCGCCATCATAGCGTAACCATCATTTGGTCTGAATATTTTAGCGTTCCAGAAATCTTTTAATTGTAAATTAGTTTTAAACCCATTAGATGCTGATGGTTTAGTACCTTGTAAACACCATGCTGTATTTGGTCCTGGGTTAAATAATGACGAGAATCGTTTTGAATTACCGTTACAAGGACCAGCCTTTAATGTTTGTCCGTGAATAACTTGTTGTGGTTGTGAATACATCCACTCTATAACGTCTAACATATCTCTTACCGAGTAATATTTCTTATTAGCTATAGGGTTGAAGTTCACATGTGTATCATCTGTACATCTATAGTAAGCACTATCCGTTGAAGCTGTGGTTGACCAAGGCATGAATGGTACACCATTAACTCTCATTTCGTATTCCATACAATAGTACGTTGATAATTGTTTTTGTTTAATATACTCTATACTTCCTAGTTTACGTCCACCACTATTTGGGTAATCACATTGTTGTAGTGGTGTTAAGTAAGTTTGGCCTCTAGCAAAACCTATTTTGTTAAATGCCACATCATATAAACCGTTTTGTTGGTCAAATATATACATTAAGGCTTCAATATCACTATTAACACCACCTGGACCGTAAGTTGTTGCTAATGGTGTCGACGAAACCGCGTTACTCATAAGATATCCTGGGTCTTGGTTGGTGAAGTATGATTGTGTTAATGTAAATGGTATATAAGTGGTTACGCTAGGACACCCATTTATATTTGATGCCGGCATACAATCCCAAGTTACAGTACAAGCTGCGTCACATAATGCTTTTGTTGAGTATGTTCCAGAACCATCCAGTGGGTCTATACAACCAGTTTGTGCAGCTGTACTAGGATTAGTTGGACATGTCCAAGTTTTTAAACTCGCACAACAGTTATCTACACAATCATGATAAGCATTCAATGGATAATATGGATGATAATAGGTTCCTGTTTGTCCAGTACCTGCTAGTGTTCTACAATCACAATCATGACTACATGGACACCCTACTACATATATTTTAATGTTAAATTGACGAACCGCGTTGAATATTGATACTTGTAGTAGGTTATACAATGACATTCCTTGTGAAATTCCTGGGATTCCTGATGGGAATCCTGGAATAAACTGTGGTACCGCTAAATTAGGGTTAACTGAGATAACTTCTAAGAAGTGTTCTAGTGGTTGTGAATGTGAATCATATATAACCACACCAGTTGTAGTATCTATTAATTGTACTCTATCTATCCTAGATAATCTACCACCACTAGGTGTTTCACAATTACCTTGACCATCATCCTCAACTATTAAACCTGTTGTGCCTGTAGTATTGTTTGGTCCTGTTATTACAGGTGTGTATACCGTTGTTTGAATACCTCCGGTATTGTTACCATTATTATCAAATAAACCTACAAACCAATTTACATCACCATAACCATCCTGAAGTCCTCCATAGTTAAAACCATTAGCTACCTCATCCATATAATATGATAATGCGTCATAACCATTTCCAGTTAATGGTATTGTTGTCCCAGAACCATTAAAGAATTCTCTACAATAAGAACCTAATACTGCGGTACCTTCTTGTATTAATCCCGTTATTTCTGTCTGACAAGAATAGGAACGACAAGCTATATTACAGTCGTTATAGGTTAGATATTGACCATCAAATTGTGAGTAACAACCATTTATACCACAATTCCATCCTTCGTAGTGACAATCAGCGGTTTCACATTGTGTTTGTGTACCAAATGGATAAGACGTGTTTATTGTAGTTTGAGCTGACACACACTGTCCACTTATAGTATATACTGAACTTGTCTGTGTTGTTGAGCTAACATGTATAGTATTTGTTATCACACTTGTGATTGTTACTGGGTGTGATGTTATAAACTGTGTTATGTCAACACCTAGTGTTGATACATTAAATGCTCCTACCCCTCTTCTATTGTATACCCCATAAACACCATAACTAGTTAATGGTACATCATTTCTATAACCATTTTGTTGTGTAGTTGCCCAACTTAAATCTATAAAGTTAGTTGTACCATATAATGAAGCTTGGGTTGGTCCACCAAATATTTGGTTACCATTTATGGTATTTGGGTTTCCGGTATTTGCGTCTAGAGTCCAAGTACCATTAGTAGGGTGTAAATTACTACCGTTAATTGATGCAAATAGATGTCTTATAAAGTCTCTTCTGTTGTCTCCTATACTTCCTGCTCCCCATCCATCTGATGCTGCATAAACTAAGGTTTGTATTGTACCACCTGCCGCAATCCAGTCGTTATATCTACTTCTAAAATAATTTTTGTTTGAACTCCAGACACCAGAAGTGTCTGGGCCTTTTCCTTGTCCAGTTCCTGGTGTGTAGGCATCATCAACAGTTCCTGGAAATACATCATTGGATTCATCTATTAAACATATAACTAGAAGATTTTTGTTTAGTGCGTTTACGTAGTTAGAAGAAACAGTACCACCCCATTGGTCTATAGTATATCCTGGCCATTTAATCCAATCCTCAGCACTACTAAAACTATGTGATACCACACCTTGCCAACCGTCTAATACTCCTCCTGGTTGTTGTTCTTGAACTACCCATTGATTAATAGCACTCTGTGCTGCATTAAGTAGAGTTGTGCTCATTGATGATGTGTCGTACCATACATGTATTATTGTATCAGCTGAACTCATTCCTGTAGTTACTGTTACTGCTGTTGTCGTCTGAGGTGTTACAACTGTAGTTGCTGTTGTTAATGTTAATTGTATATCTTGGCATCCCCACGCTAAACAATCTTGTTGGCATTCCCATAATGCGTATGCTGAACTATAAGTTCCTAACCCAGTACCCATATGTTGTTGACATCCGTTTATCGTACAGTTATACGAATTAACGTCTGTAACACAACAAGGATTACTATTAGCTGATTGATTACATAAACTTAATGTAGGGTAAGTTCCAGTTCCACCAGTACCAACTACCAGAGTACAATGACATGGTTGACCAGAACAGTTACAGTAAGATTCATTGACTGAAATCTTAAACTTTTCTTGTGCTAACTCACCTTGTTGTACAACTTTATCGTAAGACATTGTGTCTGTAACTGGATAACCTGTTTTTGATAGTTCTGAAATAAAGGTACTCCAAGTAGATGAGTTGTTTACTATTGTTCGTTCACCGTACCAATCAGTTGCCTTTATACTAGATATTTTTGACCATACATTACCATCCGGTGTTATACATGCATTCTCAGGTTTTTCACTTACAATTTCTTCATATTTAAATTTATCAAATTTTTCTTCTTGGTACCCATTATTTTTATCCGCTATAATAGCCAATGCCTTACTTGCATCTCCTACGACATTTAGTTTCATCATTTCTTCACAATCATCTTCTATAATACCAGGATTACAATGATATGACACACAAGAATCTTTACAGTTATTCAATGCATTTGCCCCATTAAACTGACCCCAACCACCAGTCCATACTAAGAAACAACCAGTTGAGTAACAATTATATGAAGGACCTAATGGACCTAATGGTGGGTGGAATTCCCAAACTAATTCGTCGTCTGTACCACCTTTTTTATAAGATATACATCCGTTATATAAACAAACACCATTATTATCCTTACAGAATTGACAGTCATCTCCAGTTTTACCTTCTTCTTTTAATTTCCTTAATTTTTCTACTGCTAAGTCTACATTAGTTGTTATTTGTTCTTTTGACTCATAAATTACTTTTTCTAACTCATCTATTATCCCCATTCTTGCTCCGTTTATTACTATCGCGTTTGGACAACAATTACTATCACAGGTATCTTCGTCACCAACTGGGTAGGCTCCTGTATGACCAGTACCTATAACCTCTTGACAACCACAACTTGTGTATGAACATCTACAGTAATCCTGAGTGGAAGCGAATGTATAACCACAGACATCTATTAATTCACGTTCAACTTGTGAATAAGTCATTGACGCAGTTACACTACTACAACCGTTATCTTTTGCGTATGTTATTATGTCAATCCAATTATCCGCGTTAAAAGTATCTTGTTTTACGAATACCCCACTTCCTTCTGGACTTTCTTTTGACCAATCAAATTTATTAGTATAATGAACCCAGAAAGATTCTAAACCAACTGGATGTTCTAACATACTATTATCACAATGACCTGGTAAAGAAGTACCCATAGGGTATTCTTGAATCCATTTATAATTAACAAAATTTGTTTCTTGAAGTTTGTTGGTTGGGTCAGCAAAATGGGACAATACTCTCCAAGATGATTCAGTGTGTGGTTTATAACTCCATGTTGGTACTGTTTTACCAATACAAGTATCTGTCACAGGTTGTGCTGTTACACATAATAATTCCTTACATTCTTTTTTACACTTAGTTAAACCATCAGTACCTTTATAACTACCACTACCATCTTCAGGGTCTATACAACCATCGATTGTACAGTTATATGTTGGGCAACATGCGTCTATACAATGTCCTGATGTAGAGTAGAATCCACCTGAACCAATAACCTCAACACACTCACAAGTAGCTCCGAAACAAGTTCTAGCTTTTGTGTTTTGTGTGAATGGTGCACTTACATCAAAGAAAATTTTACTTGCCTCATAAACATCGTGTCTAGTAGAAGAAGTATTAATTCCTTTTACACCTGCCGCTAATAGATTTGTTATTAAATCACTCCAAGTAGATACAGTTATATTAGATGGTATTATGACTATAGTATCTAGACTATATTTCCAACCAGTTAAATATGTTGGCCAACAAGGTTGGTTTTCTAAGTCGGTATTACTTACACTACTATTAACTGTACTAACACCTTCATTTTGGAAGTATATTTCTGTTAATTTTACATTATGTAAGGATGGTGTTTGTGCTATATAATCATAAGCTATTAAATCATCTGTTACTGTTACTGGTAACTCATATCCTGTCCCTACTGGTGCATCGGTTTCTTGTTTAGTACTATTACAATTCCAAGTATTACTCACACATGCTGATTTACAAGAGGCTAAAGCTTCTTCTACAGATTTTGCTCCATTAAATACTGAATATTTTCCAGTCCCATCTAATGGGTCTACACAACCACCACCAGAAGTCATACAATTATAAGTTATTGGTACCATTAATGATATACAATCCTGAACCGCTGTAACTACGTTGGTTCCACCATTTACTATCACATCTATTAAATTACCATTTGGTGCGTAATAATCTGCTATAGTTTGTGTTGATGGTAGTATGGTTAGACTAGGTGAAAGTTTTATTTCACTTACCATACCATCTCTACTTACCGCGTATTTTCTACCTGTACCTATATCTTCAAACATACCAGTAAAGTAATCGTAAGGAGCAATACCTGCCATTATATGGTAAGCTTGTAACTGATTTCCAGCCATATCAAACTCACCTAACCACATATCCACGTATGAATTAAAACCATATAATATTAACATTGTTTGGCTATTACTATCAAACATAATATCACCAGTAACCACGTACTGGTCTCCTAGTGTAGGCCCTCCCCAATTAAGAGAGAGTGGTGATGATATAGGACCACCCCCATATGTAGGTAAGTTAAATAATACCTGTACCGCTAGTGCTGGTAATGGGGTAACACTTATATCCATCAATACTATTTTACCAATTGCATTTCCTATTAATTTAACCGGACTTCCTGTTGGTGCTAGTCCCTTACCTAAACTTACGCCGGTTTCTATAGTTCTACCATACTGTGATTGGAATGGGCAATAATTTAATATCTTATGTTCTTCTATTTCTCCAGTATCTTCATTAACCAACCAAATTAGGTCGTGTCCTGCCGCTATATCAGATACTTCGAATCCTGGGTTGGTTGGGTGGAATAATTGTGTTGCAACATTTGTACCAGGGTCATATACTGATACTCCGTGACTTCTTCCAACTAATAATACACCACAATCATCCAAACATACACCACTACAACATATTTGTTCACAAGTAGTGTATTGTGTTATGTGGTAACCATTAGTATGTCCAGTACCAGGGACTGTATGACAATCACAAGGTAATGTCTGACATACACAATCACTACTACTTACTTTTATTCCAAAATTATTGTTATTAGCTAGTATTATACTGTCTACAGTAGTGTAACTCATACTAGTTGTTACTGGTAATACAGGGTATGTTGTATTAAGGTAACTGATAAATGAATCCCAGCTAGTTAGTAGTGGTGTTTGTATTTGTTGACCTGGTGTTCCGTATGGTACCATTATTCCGTCAACAAATCTAAATGGATATCCACTATTACCAGCACAAGGTAACCCTGTTGGGTAATTTTGGTCTTCGTACATGTAATCACTAAATGGTGTACTTGTTGCCACATTACCCACTAAGTAAATTGCTTGGTCTACTGCTGTACCAACAATACCACTAACTATTTTTCCATCTACATGATTCGGTGGTATCGCTGCTCCACATAACCATTCTTTACAGTCATGTTCACAATCTAATAACACTGTATAAACACCTGTACCATTTCCTGGGTCTTCACAACCATTTATTGTACAATTCCAACTATCTTGAGTACAACAAACATTCATACATAGAGCTGATGTACCAAATGTACCAGTATTCCCTAGTATTTCTACACAATGACATGGTGCCTCATTACATATACAAGGTTGTGTCTTTACTGAAAATTTAAACAAACCAGTTGCTTCCAGTACGGCTATGTTTTGACTTGTTGAAACTCCGAAACCATCTGCTACTGCTGCTGATATAAATGTTCCCCAACTAGGATACATAGTGCCATTGTCCACCGTTGACGAACCTATTGCCATTATTCTATATACTGGTTTTCCGTTTGGTCCTATACATATGTCAATTGGTGCTGGCGTATTTGGTACCACACCTAATTCCCAAGTAACTGATGAAAATGCCCAATTAGGGTTCATGTAAGTACTATCTGTTAATACTTTTTCTGCTACACCCGTTACACCAAGTGGAAGTGATATAGTAGCACTACCAAATGGGTAGAGTATAGTACTTGTTTGGAATGCTATTGATGTTGGTGGGAACTCACCGTATTGTGCGTCATCACAATTTCCTGTTATTGAAGCTGGGACACAATCCCACGTAGTGGTACCCGAACAGTAAGCTAAACAGTTAAGTTGTGCACTTGGCCCAGCAAACCAATTTGTGTAAACTGCGTTGAATGCTATAGGTCCAATACATGTTGATACTTGGTCACAAGTATAACCTGTATTTACAGGACAACAAACAGCATTACAATCAGGTAATGTTGTAAATGTACCACCAGTTGTAAATAATTCATAACAATAACAATCGTCTGAACTACAACATGCTTTAGTTGTTATATTACAACCGAAACCACCAAACCATGGTGATAATTGTGCATTTATCTGGGAACAAAGAACAGTAGAATGGGTATTGATAGTGACACCAACTACTCCAGCTGCTAAAGCTGCGTCTAAAAATGTTTGGTAAGTATAGAATGGAGTACCACCAGAAATCATTGAGTGTGTTATACTTTCAATATAAGTTGTTGGTATAAATGTAGGTAAACCTGGATTTCCAATCGTTGGTACCTTTTTATAACAATCTGTATAATTTGATTGGCCTTGTCCCATGGTATTTGCCCAAGCTGTAGCCCATGGAACATTTGCCGGTGCCCCAACTGTATTATAATATGGATAAAATTTACTTAAAGCGAATGTACCTGTTGGGTCAAATTGTCTAAAGTGCTCCAGTACTACAGATGCTGTAGCAACAACCCCTAGTGATGGTTTTGAATTACATATTGGTTCATATTGGGTGTTTATACAGTTGAAACTGGTGTCAGCGGTACAACATGTTGCTGTACAAGATGTTAATGCTGAATATTGTCCACCACCACCCTGTATTTCTGCACAACCACAAGTTTCATCTTCACAGAAACAAGGTTCTGTAAATATGGTTATATAATCTGCAGTATATACGAATAATAAAGCGTTAACCGTATTATATGTCATTCCTTGGACAATTCCAGCTATCCCAGCTGTAATACACGCTGCAACAAAATCAAACCATTGTGCGTAATATGCTCCACCCCCAATAGAAGTATGTGCGATACCCGTTAGTTCATGCATTATACCTCCGTTTGGTCCCGCACATTCGTTTGGTGTTGTGCCGTAGGCTGGTGTTGTACTCTCGTATGAGAATCCAGTTAGTCCTTGTGGTACTAAGTATAGTGTAAGCCAGTCCATTGCATCAGTAGCCGCAACATATTGTCCTGGTAAAGAAGTTAGACTACTACATGAGTTGACTACTGATGTACCGGTACAATCCCAAGTAAGTGCTGGTCCACAACAATTACTATGTGCTTGTCCTGAAGTACTAAATGGGCCAAACACTAACCCCATTGGTATTGGTGTTACTCCATCGTCATAATATCCTCCGTTTCCACAGAACACGTAACAAGGCGACGTTACATTTCCTTGGAAATCAACTGTTTCTCCACTACAATACCAACTTGTTCCAGTACTACAAGTAGCTGTACATGATGTTAATGCTGAGTATGTACCACCTGTATTTGGTATGCTAGTACAAGCTGTGAGTGAAGGGTAAACATCACAACTACATTCACAATTCCATGATTGACATGTTGCTGTACAAGCAGTATAAGTTGTAAACGTACCTCCGGTACCTATTATCATCTCACATCCTTGGTCTGTAGGATTTGTTAAAGTTAGTATATCCACACAATTATATGATTGACACGCTTGTTGGCAATCTGCTAAACCATAAGTCCCGTCCGTAGCGTTATAGTATGTTCCACCAGTACCGTATTGCCAAACACATCCAGTTGTTGTACAATTGTATGACTGACAGGCTGCACTACATACTACACTACTAGTAAATTGGTCTACTGAACCTAGAACACAACCATAGTCTGAACAAGATATTCCGGAACAACTATCTGAACAACCACTTGCCGATGCGTATGGGTATTGTAGTGTCTGTTGTGTTGCAGCTGACACACAACCTATAACAAAGTTTCCAGCGGTTGAGGCTGTTAGGAATGCGTTCATATCATCGTAGAAAGTTTGTGTGTAGAAAGTATCTAGAGATATATTAATCCCCCAACCAAATCTATCTAAATGACCTACACCTCCTGTCATAGTATCTGAACTCCAATGTATTGTATTACCAGTTTGCAGAAGGTCATCATAATCATAAGATGTTCCAGTGTAGTTTATAGTATAAGGATTCATAAACTCCAAGGCGTCTAAATCAGCCTTACAGTAATAAGGTGCGTTAGGTCCTTGTCCATTTGCTTGAGCAGTTGCTGAATTATTAGGTGCTGTTCCTGGAGTCCATGTACCGTCTGGAACTGCTTGGTTACCACTACTGATAGACGCGAATGCATTTAAAGCTAATTGTTTATTATAACTTCTTAAAGACCCTGCTGGTCTTGGGTAGAAGTAATTTCTTACCGAACCACTGGTAGTTCCTGTAACAATATTCCAAGCCTCAATATATCTTTCGTAGTCATATCTAAATTTCTCGGTTGGTTGTGGTGCTCTATTCATTTTTAGACCAGTTGTAGAAAAAGGTGGAATATAGTTCCATTGGCAACCAGTTCCTACACATGGCCAGAATGTTGGGTCATTTCCGTAAGTGGTGTGGTATGAGTGATATGAATAATTTGCTTCATCTAAGAAAACTATATTTATAACATCTTGATTTGTAGTTGCTGTCGGAGGTGGTCCTTGGTAACAAGAAACATGATTTGTGAAAGTAACACCGTTTAAGTACCCTGTATTGTATGTAAAGGTTTGTGGTGGTGAACAACTACCAGAAATACCGGTGTCGTAGAAATTACCATCAAGCCCAGCTTGTGTATTTGCTGCCCAAGTTAGAGATTGTGATACTTTATTATTAGAATACGACCCAAATGGGAATTCAGAGAATACTGGTCTAAGTGGGTCACAATTAGGCGGTATAGTGTGGTTTGTACGGTAATCAAATGAACGACCAGAATAACTAATTACTGGTAAAGTTAACCATCTTTCTTGTGATTGTGTTAATATATGGTATGTGTTTCCACTCCAACCAGGTATCGAACCAATCCAGTCTGTTACTCTATCGTAAGCTTCTTCTAGTACTGTTGCTCCCATAGAGGTTATGTCGTAATAAACATATACTTGAGCGAATTGTGTTATCGCTATATGATTACATCCCCAATTTACACAATCAGCGGTACATGCTGACATACTATCATGTGCACCTCCAGTACCCCAGTATCCATAGTCATTTGCCCACCAAGAAGGTGCGGGTGCATATAAACCACATCCATCTATAGGGTCACCTAAGTATGTTGAGTAACAAGCGTATGATAGACACATTCCGGTTGCTTGAGGGTAAGAAGTATATGTATGTGCTGTACCAGTATGTTTTAATACACCACCTGGAGTACATTCCCAAGAAAAACAAGTTGGGGTACATTGTGCTTGAGTTTGCCATGTTCCTCCAGTACCTTGTATTTCTTCACAACCTTTATCAGCACAATTCCAAGAAGTACATCCTGTGAGACAAGTTGCTAAATCCACAAATGTAGCGCCAGTTCCTGTGTGTTGTACACAACCATCGTCAGTACAATTATAAGATATACAATTTCCACTACATGTTGTTGGGTCCTGGAAAGTACCTGAGTTACCAGTTAATACCATACAACCTATGTCTGTACAGTTATAAGATATACATACGTCTTCACATTCTGTTAACGCTGTGTAGCCACCCCCTATTCCATTTATTGTAACACAACCTGAAGGTCCACAATCATAGGTATAACAATCACACTCTGTTTGAGAGGTGTAAGTAGCCCCAGTATAAGGTAATTGGGTACAACCATAAGGTTGTCCTGGAGCTTGACAATCCCATGATTGACAAGCAAGTGCACAATCTAAATCTGATGTGAATGTATGCCCCGTTTCTGGGTATTGTGTACAGCCAGTACTAGTACAATCCCAGGATTGACAGGCATCTTCACATTGTACTAATGTAGCAAATTGATAATTGGAGCTTGGCATGGTTGGGTTTCCTGGTACAGTGTAACACCCTTTTTCATTAAGTGGTCCGTCTAAACCACCACAGAAATATACCACACAAGTATTACAAATAACTTGTGGGAAACCAGTAAGTCCCGCTTGTGAGATACACCCTATTGGGTACTCTTCACACGAATAACTTGTACAACTTCCGGTACAATCTACTAATGATGAGAACGTCCACCCTGTTCCAGATAATTCATAACAACCTAATGGTGAGGTAACAGCGTTACACTCAAAAGAAGTACAAGCTGTAGAACATATAGCTGATGTTGCGTGGGTTGCTCCAGTACCTACTTGTTGACTACATCCGTAACTATCACAATTCCATGATTGACAATCATTTGTACATGAAGATAACGCGTCAAATGTTGCTCCACTACCTGATTGTTCCGTACAACTAGTATTATCACAGAACCAAGACTTACAACTACCTGTACATGATTGTAATGTTAAATGTTGTCCTCCTAGACCAGGTCTTTGTACACATCCTGTGTCTGTACAATCATACGATGTACAAGCTGTTTCACATTGTGGTTGAGTTGTGGTACCTGTATTACCTTCTAGTAGTTCACACCCTGTGTCAGTACATTGCCATGATATACAATCATTTTCACATGTTAGTATGTCCATATATTGACCTGTACCTCCTACGGCTAAAGAACAACCTTGTGGTCCACAATCATAAGATGTACACGCCGTGTAACACTCATCAAAGACTATTACCGTATTTGTTGCTCCAGTACCTGGAATTTGTAAACAACCTGTTGGTTGACCAGTTGGTCCAACTAACCCACTTTGTGTAGTACAAGTCCATGATTGACAATCTTCTGTACAAGCTGTTTGTGCTCTAAGAACATTGTCAAAAGTTATATCAGCTGAATTAGCAACATAGAATGTTTGACCACTACCTGTTTCATCTTGACATCCCATTGTATCACACCAATAAGACCAACAATGAGTTGAACAATTGGTTTGTGCGAGTGTAGGGTCATTTAGGTAATACCATGTACCACCTGAACCTGCTGCGAATTCACATCCAGAATCACCACAATTCCATGATTGACAGTTGGTTACACAATCTTGTTCGAATATCCATGTACTTCCACTACCCACTTGTTCTATACAAGCTGAATTGTTTGGTCCCGATATTACACCAGTAGGACCACAAGTCCAAGACACACAGGATGCTGTACAAGCTGTCTGTGCATGCCATGGGTATGATATATTATAATGTGTTCCACCACTACCAGTTACTTTATTACAACCACTATCACTACATTGGTATGAATAACAAGCTGCTGTACAAGATGTTAAAGAATCTTGTAAACTACTGGAGTTATAGTATGTTCCACCTGTTCCGTTTTGTATTACACAACCATTGTCTGAACAATTATAAGATTGACATTGTGCTGTACATGTTGCTGATGTTGAGTACGTTGCTCCTGTACCTTGTTGTTCGGTGCACCCTACTGGTGTACAATAGAATGAAGAACATGATGCTGTACATGATGCTGAAGTACTAAATGTTCCTCCAGTACCTATCTGTTCGGTACAACCGCTATCTGTACAGAAGAATGATGTACAAGCTGTTGTACAGTGTACTTGAGTGGTATACGTACCACCAGTACCTTGTATTTCTGTACATCCTGATGGTGTACAATTCCATGAAGTACATGATGCTGTACAAGTACCACTACTATTTACGGTCCCTCCAGTACCTACTACTTGAGTACATCCAGTATCCACACAATAGTATGATACACAGGCACCATCTGTAGTACATAACCCTGAATTAGCGTATGTACCACCAGAACCTACTTGTTCGGTACATCCAGTAACTGTACAGAACCAAGAAGTACAAGCTGTGAGACAATGTGCTTGAGTAGAGAATGTACCTCCGGTCCCAATTACTTGAGTACAACCGCTATCAGTACAATTCCATGATATACATGTAGCGGTACAAGCTGTTAAAGCGTCTTGTGTGTTACCAGAATTAAAATGTGTTGCTCCACTACCTATTTGTTGAGTACATCCAGCGTCTGAACAACCATATGACACACATGATGCCGTACAAGCTGCTGACGTTGTATACGTACCTCCGGTACCAATTCTTTCCACACATCCCGAATCTGTACAATTATATGAAGTACAACCTGTAGTACAGTCTATTTCTCTTGTAAATGTTCCACCTGTTCCATTTAGTTGTGTACAACCTGTAGGTGAACAATTCCATGAAGAACATGTAGCGGTACATGATGTTAATGCTGAATAGGTACCACCGGTACCTGCTTGTTCGGTACACCCTGTTGGTGTACAGAAGAATGAAGCACAACTTGCGGTACAAGCTGTTAAAGAATCTTGTAGACTGGTTGAGTTATAGAAGGTTCCTCCAGAACCTGTTACTGGGATACAACCAGTATCACTACAATTATAAGATTGACATTGTGCTGTACATGCGGATAAAGCGTTTGTGGAGCCTGTACCAACTATTTCAGTACATCCACTCTCTCTACATTCAAAAGATGTACAAGCTGAACTACAATCGTTTAAATCACTGAATGTACCACCTGTACCAGCTTGAAATACACAACCGTTAATTGTACAATGATAAGATGTACAAGCTGTTGCACAGTCTGAATCTGTTGAGAACGTTCCTCCGGAACCAGCTATTTGTGTACATCCAGTATCTGTACAATTCCATGATTTACAGTCATTTTGACAGTTATTAAGTGTCTGGAAGGTTCCTCCGGAACCAACTAATTCTGTGCATCCTGTTGGTGAACAATTCCATGAAGAACATGTTGATTCACACGCGAGAAGTGATGGTGAAGCACCACTACCAATTATTTGTGTACAACCACTAGCCCTACATTCATATGAAGTACAACCTGTTTGACAATCTACTAATGATGAGAAAGTACCAGAAGTACCAGAACGTACAACACACCCTGTATCTGTACAATTCCAAGAAAGACAAGATGCTGTACAAGCTGTTAAAGCGTCTTGTACACTATCTGTGTTATAATATGTCCCACCAGAACCTTGTTGTATAGTACATCCAGTATCTGTACATGTGTAGGAAGAACATGTTCCAGTACAAGCAGAATAATCTGTTCCTCCAGTACCTGCTACTTCAGTACATCCACTAGCTCTACAATTCCATGACGTACAACCACTAGTACAATTACCGTATATTTGGTGTGTTCTCCCAGTACCAGGATATTCGACACAGCCAGTACTCTCACAATCCCAAGATGTACAACCTGTAGTACAATGAAGAAGTGTTGGGTATGTTGACCCTGTACCACCAGAAATTTGACATCCGGTAGATGAACAATTATATGAATAACAATTTGCTGAACATGTATTATAGTCTTGGTAGTGTCCACCGGTACCTGCCTGTATAACACATCCTGTTGGTGAACAGTTATATGAGGTACAATTTGTATTACAATTTGCTAATGCGGTTGCTGGGTTAATACTATTCCAGTATGTACCACCACTACCTGCTTGTTGACTACATCCAGTTGTTGTACAACTATATGACATACAACTTGCGGTACATGCGGTATAAGACTCTTGTGTACTACCAGAATTAAAGTATGTACCACCACTACCTGCTTGTTGGGTACAACCTGTATCACTACATAAATAAGATGTACATGATGCGGTACATGACGCTGAACTACTAAATGTTCCACCTGTACCTTGTTGTTCGGTACAACCACTATGAGTACAATAATAAGAAGTACAAGCTGTTGTACAGTGAGCTAATAGAGTGTAGGTACCTCCGGTACCAGCTCTTTCCACACAACCTGTTGGTGTACAATTCCATGATACACAGTTACTAGTACATGCTGTTGATGCTGAATAAGGTGTATTACCACTACCAGGGAAGGTAGTACACCCACTATCTGCACATGCATAAGACACACATGATGCCGTACATGATTGATTTGTTTGAAAGGTTCCTCCGGAACCAGCTAATTCTGTACACCCTGTTGATGAACAGTTATATGATATACAACTTGCAGTACAAGCTGTTAAAGAATCTTGTGTAGTATTTCCAGAAACGTAATATGTGGCTGCACTTCCAACAACCGCGGTACATCCACTAGCTCTACATTCATAAGAATAACAACTAGCTGTACAAGAACTAAGACTATTAAATGGACCATCACCCCAAGGTATACACCCATCAGTAGAACAGATATACTTACCACAACCATCTAGAGTTTGACACTCAAGTTCCGAACTATATGGGTATTGTGGAGTTGAAGAAGTTGCTGCAGAGGTACATAAAGTTTCTGCTGTAAATCCTTGAGCTAAGAAACTATTAATTGCTGAAGCTAAGTTTGTTGGTGTAAAGAGATTTGCCTCCACATTAACCCCCCAACCATATTGGTCTAACCCACCATGATTAGGTACTGGAGCTACAGGGTTTGGAGTTGAAACTAGATTTATCATGTTGCCACTAGAATCTACCCAGTATGGATTTTCGTTTTCTAAATTAGGTACATTGGCATTGTAAACCAAACCATATCCCATATTTACAATATTACTTAGATTACTAGTTGGTGCAAAAAGTGCATTGGTTGATTGTATAGGTGCTGTACCTATTTGCCAGGTACCGTTTATATTTGTTTTGTTACCACTACTAATAGCTGCTACAGCTTGTAGTGCGTGATTTTTAGCAATATTATCATATGCACTAGATACCCCCATAGTACCAGGAGGACCAACCCACGCACCTATCGCTCCAGAATTCCACCAACTTTGAGGACATGGATTTGGGTTATTTGTTGTTCCACTCCAAATACCGGTACATCCCGGTACATAAGCACCGTTACTATTGGTAAATCCACCAATTGTTGCAGGGTCATCATATTCTAATGGTATACCTAAAGTAGAGCCATTATTTCCATTACCAACCCAGTACGGTGCGAATGCTGGTCCTGTTAAACAAGGTGTACTAACAGAACATAATGTTGGTTCAGTAACTGATGAACCAGAAGTCGCTACATATAAAAATTGATTTATTGTACCTCCAGCTGCTTGTACCCCGTCCCATGTTGCTCCGGTATAATTATCATAATCAGATATCCAATCAGATGTTGGTTGACCTGTCCATTTACCATCATCTGAATGATAATCTGGAAAGTTTTCATCATTAAATGTAATAACTAAAACATTATCAGAGTGTGTTGATTGTGGTGGTAGTCCCGAAGAGTCAATAACCTCACCACCGTATGTTGGATAAGCTCCTGTGGTTGGTACCGTAACGGTATTACCAATCTGGTACATATCGTACCAAACATTTCCGTTATTAACTTCACGTTGTTTCCAAGCTTCAGCTCGTAATGCATTACTATTATTAAGTAGGTCTGTAATGTCTGGTTGACCCCCAGTCCATAACGCTATACCAGCAACATTACCACTATAGATAATATGGTCATACTGTAACCATTGTTCTCTATGGTCTAAGGTATGATAAATAGTACCTGTATGACCAGGTATCCCAGTAGCAACCCAACTTGTTACAGCTTGATAAGCATTTTCTAACCATGATGAATCCATAGAGGATGTATCATAAAAAACATAGATATTAGTATCTTCGCTTAATACATTTAGGTTACACCCCCAACTCACACAACCTGTTTCACAGGCTTGTAATGTGGAGAATGAAGTGACTTGTGTGGTTGCTGAACATCCGATTGTTGTACATGAATAATAAGTAGTTGGCATATCTTAGACTTTATATTTTTTTATATTAATCGACGAAAATGCCTTTAGTTTTGGCATATCATCTTATACATAAATACCCCAAACATTACGTTTAGGGTATTATTAAAATTGCCAAATTTATATTTTATTTTTTATCTCTTATAAAACGACTTTTAGATGTGAGTCCCAAACTATTCCCATACCGTTACCGTCTTGGTCTATTGATAAAGAAAATGAACCATCGCTATATTCAGTAACTACCATATTTACAGTCCAAGTGATTACTGAACCATTACAAGCTAGAGCTCTTAAATTCATAGTTAACATACCAGGTGTGTAAGAATAATAATCTATATCACAATATAAAATAATAGAACTAAAATTATAAGCGTGAGCTGGGTTAAATGTCGCGTTCCTTGGATAGACTGGTGTTACAAATACACCTGTACCGTCATTATTAAACTCAACTATCCCGTTACCCCAAGGTCCTTGTTGGTTGGTTGATACGTATGAATAACTTGTATCTGAACTATATTGTGTTAATTCAGAACAGTTCATATCAAACTCAGCTCTCTTAACAGTATAATTATTTCCAGCACCTATAAATGTAGAGGATGGTGATACCACTGTAACATCATTACTATTACCATTTGTAGCTATAACATAATCATTTTCAAACTCCTCTAATACAGATACAAGAATTATAGTATCTCCATTAGTATTCACAATAGTATCACCATTAACATTCAGTGTGTCTGTATTATTGTTAATTGTGTTTGTTGTTGGGTTTTGTGGTATTGGTGTTAATAGGTCGTCTTCTTTCTGACAAGAAGTTATAACCACTAACAAACTTAATAAGGGTAGGATTAGTTTTTTCATAATAGTGTAATTTTATTTAGTTATTGATTTTTAGAATTATTTGCACTACAAAGATAAATAAAAAAAATTAAATGTACAAGTATTGTTAACATTATTTTTTTTATTATATTTGCACTATGAAAAAAATAGAAATAATAGTAGGTGGTACGGGGCATGAAATAACTCGTAGTAATTTTAGTTGTGACGAACTAAAAAAAATTAGAGAGTATTGTAAAGAGAATGATGATGATATGGAGTCCGTATTAACAAATGACTTAGAAGAGGTGTTAGAAGATAGAGGTCAATGGTATGATTGTGATGACCTAGGACATTTCATGGGGGGCAACCTAAGTTGTAAATTATATGTAACAGTAGATGATGAAGAATATGAGTTTGAAACTAGGGATACACAAATCGATATAGTATCCAAAGATTATCCATTATTTGCTAATGGAACAATGATAAGTTTTATAACATGGGAAAAAGGAACACTGGATACGTGTGAGTTTGAGATTGGTGATGATGAGGAGTTTGATATAAAGAAATTGAAACTTGTTGTTAATCAAATTGAGACTACGGATAGTCTTTTTGAGATTATACAGGAGCTATGGTATGATGGAGAACCTTTAAATGGTGATGGGTTTTCGGATACTAGTGGAAAAGCTTTTGATGTGGAGATAGATGACTGTGATGAAGATTAGTAGTTTTGTCTACTTATTTTTATTACTTATTATATAATTTTCTTCTTGGGTCTTTCTGATTCTTTCTTCTTGTTCTTCTTCACTTAACCCTAACAATTCACTTATTTCGTCAAAATCAATACTAATTTCTTCTGAACCATCAACAATATTATCCCCACCGTCACATGTTGGTTCTATTGTTACCTCTTCTGTTTCTGACCAAGCCATTGGTTGTTCAAAAGCTCCGCTTGCACTCGCTGAAGTAGCTTCGTAAAGTTTTCTTATTCTCTCTTTCTCTTCTTTTAGTAAAATAAATGAATTTCTCATGTTTTTATTTATAAATATCTATTATAATATAAATATACCTCTAAAGATGTGGAAACTTTCCACAATATTCCCTGAATCACGAACTAATAAGCGTTCTGGGAAGGTATAGGTGCTATAATTTCCCTTAACCTCTGATGTATTATTGATTAGTAGGAAATTTCCATCATCATTCCCTTGTCCGACTAAAATAAGGTAGTCCACATTGTATTCTTTTGCGTTTCCAATACCCGAAACTGTAATAACACCATTATATTTGTTTACCCCTCTAAATGGTTTAACCTGAAAGGTTAATTCGGTCCCATTTTCAAGAATTTTAATCAAATCGATACCTTTAAATACGTCTCTTTCGTCTCCAGGACACATTCTTAACCATTTTCCAGGTCTAGTTTCAATATTTTTAAGATATTGTAGTGCTAATTCCTCATTTCTATCTCCAGGACCAGAACTTCTATCAATTAGAGCTAAAACTTCTTTATGGAATTGGCCATTTTCATCTAAAAAATCATTTTTTATGGTGTCAGATGCTTCAAAAAACACATCCATGTCCAGTTTACCGTTTTTTACGGGTTCTAAACCACTTTGTTCTAATTTATCTAATATTAAACCCAACACAAATATATGTGCGTCTACTTTATTTAGTGGTGACCAGCTAATTTCGTCACCATCATAATCTACCACTCCCGCTCTATAGGTCTTACACGCTTCGGTTTCTATTTTGGTCCACCTATTTAGTGGTTCATAAACAGACTGAAGAAGGTCAATCATAAATATAGCAAATGCTTTACGGTTAGAGTCCTTGAATATTTTTAGGGTGTTATTAAAATTCCACATTTTAATATATTACGGTTTTAATTTTTCTGTATAGTACAACTACACTTGCAAGCTCCTTTATTAAGGATGTATGAACCAATATAATCTGTACCACAACTACAAGGTGCTCCTAACTTCTTACCTTCTTTTTCACAAGCATCTTTTCTGTTCCAATCAACAGCCTTCTTTTTCTTTATTGGTTTTGTTGTAGTTTTTTGGTTTACTAGTGTACAAGTTACCGTCTCTAATGTGTCCATGGTCATAGGCCAATTAAATATAGGCCCGTCAATTGTTGGTATGGATAGGTAGAATTCTGTTTTTTTATTACTGTTAGGCATACCACCCACAATTAATTTTTCTTGATTTAATATTCTAAAGTCAAAAGTACCATCCTCACGTTCATTATAGTTGTGGAAGATGTTAAAGTCTGTTCTTATTATAATATTTTCTGAATCTTTTACTTCATATATATTATATTTGTTGGTTGGTTTGACCGCTTTTGGTTTTCTACAGTTAGATATATTATCACAGTGTGGTGTCGGTGTGTCTGGCACCATAGGTACACAATCGTTCCAAGTAAATGTTTCGATGAATGGCCATCCAATAGTTAATGTAAACTCTTGACAGGCTTTTACATATAATGGTTCGGTCCCACTCTCTATTACACTTGTTACGATACTATTAAAATTAGGAATCATTGTTGTCCCTGTTGGTACGACACACTTATCACTATATTTAACGTTTGTGTGTCCCCATATAAATTGTTCATTAATTTCTGATAGTGTTGCTTGTGTTACAACTGTTTCATTGTATTCTTTAAGGTCTGCTTTGATTGTTTCGAACTCATTATCACAATCACAAAAGCAACCTTCTAAGGGACCACAATTAATATAATTATTCCAATGACAATAATTTCCCTTATTGTTGCCTCTCCCATCTTTATTATCCGAACATTTCTCCCCAAACCACTCTTTACAATAGTTGGAACTTGTTGGATTTGTGGAAGCGTCTGTCAGTCTTACATATTGTGTCATAAATATCTTTTTAAATAAATATCTACAGTTGAAGAAAAAAAGGCCCGTTGTAGCGGGCCCATTAAATAATAATTATACTTTTAATTCCCTATTAGTAGTTTCCTGAATATTTGTCGCTTTTAATCTTGCTAGGTTTACCTTCCGCAACACTACAAGTAACCTTATCAAACCAAGCTTGTACCTTGTCGATTTGTGATTTAAACTTCTTACCTCTTTCTGCAGCATGCTTTGTGTATATATGTTGTACGTTTCTATATTTAGCAGCTGTAATTTCTTTTCTAGACTCCGGGTCCTTCTGAATTTGATTTAAAACATTTGTAGCGCTTTTAACAAAGTTTTTTGTAATCATTTTTAAACTAGGATGTTTTATCTCACTCCCTAAATTTTCTATGTTACCCAATACCTGTTCCATATTAGGTACCGCGTTTAGTTTAAGTACTTCCAGTTTATCAATCTTTCTATTTTCACAGTTTTTTGGGTCACTTTGTACCCAAGTTATTAATCCTTTTATTAAAGTTTGTAAAGCTATCATGTTATCAAAAATTTCCTGTACCGCCTCAATAGTAGCTCCTGAAGCTGAGTCAAATATAGCTGAATCTTTAACTGGGTATTCAGCATCCGTTACCGCTGCTTTAGTTACAGCTTGGATAAAGTCATTAGTTAAAGCGACTCCAGCTATAGCATATTTCTTTTCTGATTTTTTTCTAAGTTTATCACTTTGTCCCTTTGCTCTAATCCATATTTCTTTCTTACATTCAGCATTTCTAATTTTTTTCCTATCATGAGTCCTCCTAACTTTACCATCCTCTACTGTCTTTTTTCTCCAACCCTCGTCGGTTAATTGTTTTGAGATTTTACCGTACTCCTTTGCACAAGCTTTTAACTTAAGAATGTTTTTAATTTTTTTCTTATCACTTTGTTCTTTTATTTCTTTTTGTTCCTGTACGATTGATTTAATCATTGTGATTAAGTCTTCTTCGGTTAGTGTTATTTTTTTCTTCATGTTAGTTTTTTTAAATAAATATATTAATTCATATTTTATAAATATTTATAAGTAATGAAAAAGTTAATTAGAACTATATTACGTGAAGAAATACTAAGAGAAGATAAGATGGTTAATTTTGACCAGCTTACAAATAACTTTGTTGTGATAGCTGGAGGTCCAGGTGCTGGTAAGAGTTTTATAACCAGAAATTTAATTAACCTTGATAATGTTAAAGAATTTAATGTAGACCAAGTAAGGGTTATGACAGCAAAAAAATTATGGGGTGATGAGTGGGAAGAAATGATATCAACACCAGATGGGTACCAAAAAATTCTTGATATGACTTACACTACTTCTGACCCACGTAATTTAACTGTTAAAAATTTAAAAAACTTTTTATCACAAGATAGAAACCAACCAGTAAATGTAATTTATGATGCGGGTGGAGGCCAAGAACAAGTAATGAAAGATGTTCATAAGATAGCAAAAGATTCGGGGATGGTTACAAATCTAGTATATGTTAGAACGCCATTAGAATTAGCACAAATAAGAAATGATGAACGTCCAAGAAGTTTACCAGATGATATGGTAGCACAATACCACCAAAAAGTTAGAGATAATATGAGAAATATGATTCCTATTTTTGATAATGTATGGATTGTTGATAATAAAGAATTAATAGATTTATCAGATAGACCTTCTGATAATATAGAAAAGATAAAATGAAACCGTTAATCCGTAGAATTTTAAGAGAAGAGACCGATACTGCACTTTCTGAAAAGATATGGAATGCTGTTAAGGGTGTTGGTAAACTTGCATTAAAGAACAATGGTCTTTCTTGGTTAATTAGGCAAGTGGTTGGTGCTACACCAACTAAAGCTAGATTAATATTCCCGAAGGAGGGTTGGGAAACTACAGCTGTTAAAATTTTAGAAAATATAGGGGTTGTTACCGGAACTTACGAAACTTTAGATGAGGCAAATAACTTTTTTAAAGATTTAAAACAAAATGGCTGTGATAAGTGTTTGGAAGAACTCTTAATAGGTTCTCACGGTTTCCAGGGTAATTTGTTGACAACACAAAAAGGTGGTAGAAAAGGGTATAAAAAACGTTGGGACGCCGAGACTCGTACTTTGATTCAAACTGACGAAATTCTTTGGGAAACAGGGATGAGGTATGCGTTTAAAACTGATTTTTTGGAACACATTAAACCTGTGGTTAACCCTAATACAAAAGTTTATTTTACAGCCTGTCATGGTGCAGATAAATTGACCATGTTAAAAGAAGCCGCGGACGAGTTAGGGTGTGAGTGTTATGCTTGTATGGGAGATAACGCTTTTAGTTTTGGGTGTGAAGATAGTAATTGGTCTTGTAATGCAAATACTGGAATCCCGAGTTTTGAGTTTTCTGGGTCACAAAGTGAAGATGAAAGAGCGGTTATTACTGGTGAAGAAGGGTTAAGTAGGTATATGTCAGCTAAAGCTTATACAGATAAGGTCAATGAGTTTTATGTAGAAAATGGTGTCTGTCAAGAACAACTAAACATTCCTTTTAACTGGTTCACCTTATTTGGTTAAAATAGTTTTAACTATCTCTAATTTTACTTCAGGATAATCTTTCATAGCTTCGGTTACTGAGTTGATGTGTTTATCTTTATCTTCCCAGAACTTTACAGACTTACAATTTCTATATTTATCTAAAATTTTTCTAACACGATTTCCTTTATCACGGTCATCTCCATCAATCAAATAATAATCTTCAAAATTATAACCTAACTTAGTTAGTAACTTACATAACGAATCTTTAACGTCAACAATTCTATTGGATAGGATTAGGAATAAGCCGTCAGGGTCATAATCCATAGCTTTAAGATAATCTTGTTTTGTTTTTTTTATTAGTTTGAAATTTAGTTTTGGGTCTAGGCTCTCTTCTTGGTCTAGGTATTGTATTGTTTCTTCGTAGGGTAATTCAACAATTGTATTGTCGAAATCAAATAGGTATATATTCATGCTACAAATATACAAATTTTATTTTAATTAAACTAGTTATTGTTAGATGAGTTTACGTTACCTACAAACGCTACAACTTTTTCTCTCTTCTTTAGCGTTACACCAATTTTCTATTGTATAAAACCCTTCCATATATTTACTATAACCAGTACCGTTACATATATAACCTTTTCTTTCCCAACTATTAAAACTTACAGTATAATCATAAAGTTCTTCATCAGACCAATTATTGTAACCAATATCTTTAAGGTATCTTGCGACCATAAAACCAGTTCTATCTTTTCCAGCTGTACAATGAATTAGTGTGTTACCATCTTCTAGATATGGTAATACTTTATTCATGGATTGTACATAACCTTCACCACGTCTATAACCTTCATGAGCGTTAACCCAAATAAATTCCCTACCAGCAGATTCAACACAATCACGTTCATTTGCGACACTCACACCGGTTCCCTCTTCAGCGTTCATTCTTACTACGGTTTGAATTTCAGGATATTTTTCGAAAATGTAACCTAGTTGACCTAGTGAAGGTTGGTTGGTTCTAAAGTTGCCTGCCCCTCCAGGTATCTCCTCAAACTTACGAGGTAATTTATTAGCAATAGTACCACAACCAGCAACATTCTTATTGGTTGTTGTCTTATCTTTATTTTTCTTGTATTGTTTGTTTTTACAGTTCTCGTGTTCTTCACATTTTTTTTCACTACATTTACCAGCTAAACAACAATACTCAGCTTCTCCAGTTATTAATGTACCTAGTGTACATGCACCAACAATACCATCTTGTGTTAAATTATATTGTTTTTGGAATTCTTTGACTCCTTTCCTTGTTTGGTTGCCAAATCTACCATCAACACCGTTAGCTTTTATTCCGTATTTACCTATATAAATTTGGTATTTGTCAACTAATAATGCTTGTACAAACTCAACCATTCTATTTTCATCACCTTTCTTAACAATTTCCTTTCTATTTAAAACGCTATCGATATTAGCTTTTAAAGAAATTTTAGTGTCTTCGATTGATTCTTCATTATCACCACAACCATTAAAGATTCTGGATATACCAGAATCTCCTTGTTGCCAAGCAAGATATAGTAGGTATTGGTTTTCTGGTTGTAGTACATCCACCCCTATTCGGTCACTTACGGTACCTGATTTTCTGTCTAAGTGTTTAGCTGCTTGTCTAGCGGCTATACTAGGTGTCTCTGCTTCATCTCTATTCTTTATACCATAAGATGAAAAATATTTACCACAAAACTGAAATAACCCAAAACAATTTGGGTTACCAGTTGGTTTTGATTTCCCTCCTGATTCTAAAAAAGCAATTGTGGATAAAATATCACTACCTATAATTTCTGTTTGGTTTTGTGTTATAGCGTCTTGTATGTCCTGACTATAATCCTCTAGGTGATGTTCGTAATGTTTGTTATATCTTTTTTTCCAATACTCTAAAAAATTACAATAGTCTAAAACTTCATAGTCGTCGTAAAAGTCATTAGATACATTATTTTTCATATTTCTATAAGTTCCAGCGGGTATTGCTGTTTCTGAAATTATAGTTCTGTACTGGGATTCATTAATTATTATATCCATATTAATAAATACCTTGTATCTTATTAAATGTACCTTATCTAGTTTTTAGATATTTTTTTCTATTCTTGATATAGACTGTGTTGGGTGGGATTGAATTGTAGTTGGCAAACTCTCTACCTAATAAATCATATAGTCTGTCGTCATCCACATTATTTATCTTAATTTCTGTGATTGCTGTAGGATTTCCATTACTACTAACAGCGGGCCCCTCCCATTGGTTTGTATTTGGGTTATATCCTAAAGTATCACTTAAACCACAATTATTGGTAAAGGTGTACCCCATATCCGTTATATGAAGTAGGATTGAGTATGTTGCTGTTTGGTTTAGTGGAGTTAGTGTTTCTGTGGTACAGGTTACACATTGACCACCACCACTAGGTGGTATGAAGGTAGAAATGTAACCAATATGTTCATAAATCATCCAAGTATAAGTAATTGGGTACGTTATACCAAGAGAGGGTATGTTTGTTCCTAGTGTGACTTCGGTAGGTGTAGAACTTACTAATGTAATTTTTATTGAGTCGCAGTGATTAATAATCTGTGCTTGTGTTTGTATTTGTAGGCCAAACAGAACCAATAAGGTTAAGAGTATTTTTTTCATTTATTTTTATTTATTAGATTAAACATTAGGTTCTTATTAATATACGTAAATTTATCTTTGTAGTTACACTTTATACTAATTATAATACAAAGATAAATAAAATATATTAGACTAACAAATATTTTGCTATTAATTTACACGTCTATCACCGGGTTAACAATCCATGGACAAGCTACCTGGTGACTACCAGGTGGACATTGACAATTACTTATACTATATAAACAACTAACTTGGAATGGTGGTATTGATGTTGGTGCTGGGTTTGTGTCTGGTTGACAACATATATAATAATAATAGTCTGGACAACAATTGTTATGACATTGGTTTTCGAATTCGTAGTCGCCTTGGTCCCCGTTAAGTATATCACAATAACACGGCATTTCACATTGGCAATACAAGTTGTTTCCATATCCATATTTTGTAGAAATCAGGTTTCCAGTTGTGTCAATTCCCACAGTTGTCCTTCCTACTAAACCGTATTTATTATCTCCTCCATAATTAACTCCCGCGTCCGGTTTCCAGGGCATTAAGTTAAAAGGTACTGCCCTGGGACCAAGTGTCATAAAACTATTATATCTCCAGCTTTTGTAGGCTGTTTGGTTACAATCCATCTCCCCTTTTCTCTCGAATTCACAATAGTTATTATATGGGGTGAACCTCCACTCATAGTTGAATACTACTGAAGGTTGAGAATAGGTATCAGGCATATCAAAATTACGAAACATTCCAATCGACCAAAAATCTTTTAGTTGTAATCCGTTGGGTGTTGTTGTGATATTTTTAAGTCCGTTCGATGGGTGTGGTCGAGAAAAAGTAATGGTAGCATCATGGGGGTCCGTGCATTGAATCGACATTGGGCCTGGATTATATAATTTTGCTAAATCCTTACCAAGATTAGTACAAGCTCCCTCTTGAAGATTTGTTATATTCCTGGATTTCCCTGCAAAATAACCACTATAAATTCCTAGGATTGGGCCTGTGGTAGGGAACAGATTTAAGTTAGTCCAATTGTATGTGTCGGTATAAGCTGGTTGTGAGTACATCCAATGTATTTTATCCTTTAAGTCTTTGACACTTGTGAAGTAATAATTGCTTAATGGTGATGTACCATAATTTGCATTATTAGCAAGTCCACCCCAATAGGTGGTACGTAGTGGTTCACATACGGGTTGACACCAAGCTAGAGGGTGGTCTCCAGCTTGACGGTTACATACTTCTGCTGCTCCCCTAACCATCATTTGACCCCCCACAGACTCAGCTAATGGGTGAAGAACACCTGTACTCCAAAGATAAGTATACGCTTCGGTAGTTACCCATGGTCTTTGATTTTCTCTTATCTCGTAATCAATACAATACATTTTTGTGAATTCGGTTGTCCTGAGTGCTTCTATAACACCAAGTTCTTTATCTCCTTGTGGGCTTGGGTATTCACAATTAAATGAGTCCTCGTCCCACATATGACCGGACCAGAACCCTATTTCGTTAAATTTATAATTGTGGTAACCTTTTGACTCATCAAATATGTATATAAGTGCCTCAAAAGCATTGCTAACACCACCTAAATAATTATTTAAAGGTGTGTTAGCGTAGTCAAACTTAAAAGCTTCTAAAGTAGGAGTTGTCAACGACCCAACATTTCTACCCCAGGTCCAACCAGAAAAATTATCTTGGGCAACTGAGAAACAATCATTAGGACCAGCACTTGTTGGTTCTTTTCCTTGGAAATATGACGCTGGTATGCCTGAGAATGGTAAATATTCAAGTACGTGTTCACAAGTAGTGTTAGTTGAATAGATGGTTACCGCGGATATTGGTGTTGCACTGTAACAATCCCAAGATACCGCACAGACATCTTCACATAGGGATTGTGTAGTGTGAATCCCACTACCATCTAAAGGGTCATAACAACCACCACCATTAGGGCAACCCACACATAGTGCATCTCTGTAATTTGGGTTGTCTGGACATTTCCAAGTTTTTACCTTTTCACAACATTCGTCTTTACACTTGTTATATGCACCTGGTGTCATTATGCCCCATGTGGTTGTGTTAGCTGTATCTATACCTGGAATTAACTCACAAAAACAATCCTGTTCACATGGACAGCCATAGACCTCAACCTCTACAGTAAATTCCTTAACACCATTATCACCTGTTGCGTTATTTCCATATGTAATTAGTTGGTCTAGTGGAATCCCTGGTCCGACAACAAAGGATGGCATGCCAGTAGGCCAATCTGGAGAAACATTTCCGGTGTATGGAACAGAGGATGACCACCCAAATCCTTGTCCATATCCTAGTTCATTTATAATGTCCCAAATATTTACCATGGAGCCGTCGTGTTTGTATAATATATTACCATTTAAATCTCGTAATATGAAAGATGTTACTTTAGTTATTCTACCTGGTACAAATGGGTGGTCGGGATGCCATGTTTTACAATTACCTCCCCCCGTATCTATTACCACTAAACCATTTTGTGTTGTTGTGGTTGTAACCCCTTGTACCCATGATGTTCCGGTATTATCCCACAGGCCACCCAGTAGTACCCCAGCATTTGGTTGGTACAGGGTGCTGGGTTGATATACTCCGAAACAGTGTGTTACGAAATCGTAAGTGTTTCCGGTAACTGGTTGGTACGCTGATACTGTGTTACCTTGAAGGTCTTCCATGGTACCCTGGCAGCTTATTGGTGGGGTGGCTCCAAGTGCCATTTGCCATCCCTGTTCCGGTTCTAGACTTCCTGTTCTTGTAACACAAGACCAAGAAAGGCAAGCCAACTCGCAATTATGTTTATCAAAGAATTCTCCATTCCATTGTTCATAGCAGCCATCTACCCCACAATCATAGCCTGGTCGTTCACACATTTTATGTTCTGGTAGCTGACATGGTGGAGATAGATATGGATAATCTATATATGGTATGGTTTCAGCTGATAGGCATACATCATATGACCACCAATTAGTTGTAGTTGTAGTACTGGTAACAGCTGTTACAGTAAAGGGTGTCAAAGTCCACCAATAAACAGTTGTTGATGTTACAGTATTAGCTGAAGTCCAGATAATTGGGTTGTATGTTGATGTAATGGGATTCATCTGTATGAAGTCGGTTAAATCTTCACCAAGTGTGTTTACACTAAAAGCATTAACGCCTCTCCTATTATAAATTCCAAAAGTGCCGTAGTCTTCTAATGGTGTGTAAGGATTTCCGTATTGGTCACCATCTAGGAATGGGTTACCACCATAAACAGATGGGTTGCTATTATACCATGATGTTTCTATCCAATTCTGAAAGTTCCATACCTCTGGCGGACTATATAGTCCAGTTGTGTTAGTAAAATTGTCTTGTATTGGATTACCAAATATTGCATTACCGTTTATATGTGTTACATTGCCATGCGGGGGGGAATATGTTAATATATTTCCGTTATTAGCTGTATCAAACCTATTCCCTTGAGTGGCTAAAAATATTTGTATACCTTGCATTCTATTGTGCCATTTATTCATTTCGGACGCAGGATAAACTAGGTGATGTAGTGAACCTCCATTTTGGGTCCATCCTGTATGTCCATCTATAAAGGCCAACCTATCGTCGTCGAAATATAATAAAGGTTGATATCCATGGAAATTTTGATTTATGGAAGATGGATTTTGCCAATTTATAGTTTCATTGTATATGTTGTCACTTTCATCGATTAAAGAAATAACTAAGATGTTTCTACAACTACAACTCATTTGACTAAGTTGTGAGTACGCTTGTGGAATCGATGGGGCGGTGAGGTTGTTTTGTGGGTCAGAAATACAGGGCATTGGATTTTGAGATTGGGTCTCCACAAAGTCCATTGAGTATTGTGGCCATAATAACCATCTTTCATTAAGGTTGGGGTCATTTAAAGTGCCGGTGGTGTGGATTCCTATCTTAGTTCCACCAACTCCATTAGCTACTGGAGAGTTTTGTGAGACATTTGTGTTTATGAATATCCCTCTCCAATGTTCTAACAGCTGCCCTGGCATCATTTCTTGGTCCCTCCATTGAGTAATGGCCAGTTCTGCGTTTTCCAGTAATTGTGCGTCCATAGAGGTTGTGTCGTAAAAGACATGAATACACATATCTGTACTTTCTCCAATAACAGTAGTGTTTGGGTCAACGGTGGGGGTCCATACTGTGGGTGTATATCCAGTATGAGCGGACATGTGTGGGGTACTGAAGGAATAATTGGTATAGGAATATCCTGTCTCAGTATAAGCGGAGCTATTATATACATCGAAACACCCCCAAGCTCTACACTCTTGTTGGCACTCATATAACGCATATGGAACCTGATTATATGTACCAACCCCTGGTCCGGTATGAACTTCACAACCGTTAATTGTACAATTATATGTGTTTTCATCATCTGTACAACAAGGTTTTGTTTGTGCTGCTGTCCAACATAGACCAGATGTTGGGTATGTTTGTGTCGCTCCAGTACCCTGAACTTGACCACACAAGCAGAGTTCAAAGTTCCAGGGTGGAAACAACACGAAGCTTTTACACATCCATGATTTACAAGCGTTCGTACAATCCACATAAGCATTTGGGCCTGTAAACTGTCCTGGTGGCCACCATAGTGGTAATAACATACACCCCCCCATGGTACAATCCCATGAAGGTTTTGGTTCATCTGTTTTACATGACTTATACCCGGATGTGTCCCACCTACTGTCCACGGATTCATCAAGGTTTTTTGTGTCCCAATCTATTAACCGTTTAATTAATATTTCACTTTTACCATCTGGGCCACTTCCGAATTTATCACGTGCAATACCGGACATTAATGTCCCTAACATACTTTTGTGCCAAGAACCACACCATTGTTTTCCAGATGGTGTTAGATAAATTGTCTCAGATGTTGTTAATTCTTTATTTAGTCTTTCATCAATAGTACCAGCCATTATTTTACCACCTGGCATTATGTGTGTGGGGCCAAACCATTCTTCACCAGATGAGGTGTGATATGATACGAATTTATTTTCTTTAACCGGTACAAGTTCAATACTTTTTTCCAAAAGTTTCGCTTCGTCAGGCATGTCTGTACTAGTTTGATTTCCACTCCCTCCATCAACTGTTAGGTTGGGTTCTTGGTAGCCCCATAGTGCTTCTTCCTCATCACCACCTGTTGGGTTTGTGACATTCTCAAAACAAGTACTTTGGTTAATAGTCCAATCACAGCTATTACCATTACACATTTCGTGTAGTCCACCTTCATGGGAACCACCTACACAACATTTACTTGATTTTAAGTAAAACCATTGCATGTTGGGTGTCCCATATCCTGACCCTGTGGAACACATTACGTTGTCCCCACCGGTAGTAGTACAATAACACGATATGTTAGGCATAATTTATCATTTAGTAATAAATACCTTAGACTACAATAAAAAAAAGTACCTTTATGTCTATTAATTAAATTAAAAGATATTTATCTTTAAACACACGAATATGATAACATTCGCAATATGTAGTATGGTGGTTATAATAATTTATAGGTGGGTAACTAAACACTGTGATAAGACAAAATAATAGATGAGAGAATTAATTAAAAGAATTTTAAGGGAAGAACAAAAAGGTACTTACCATAGAAGAGGTGATGTGGAGGAATGGAGAATTAATCCTTATGAAATGGAAACTAATAATTATAAAGAATTAATGGGGGCAATTGATAACTTACCAGATACGATTGAGTCGTTAACTATCCCCACGGAAGTACAAATGTTCAACCCATCAACAGAAAAGTTATACCCTAATAAGGATGGTGATTGGAAAAGTAGGGTAAAAAAGATGGTTTTAGGTCTTTTAAGGAGAGGAAATATTTTATCATACTCCTTAAATTCTTATTTTGGTACAGTAGATAAGAATTATGGTGACCACCCTTATTATATATCGTTTGAATTACCTGGTTCTAAGGAATTTGGGGAAAGAATGCGGAGTGGGGCTCACGGTTCTTTAGATTAAAAACAAAAAAGGGTCTCAAAAGAGACCCCTTAATCAATTTACTTAACTAAATCCTTATTCGGATTAATTGTTTTGTCTAATTTATGGATTTCACTCCATACATTATCCAATCTTCTGTCGAGATTACGAATATGGTTGTCGTTAAATCTACCCATTTCTCTATGAATATGTTCAATGTCATCTTCTAGTTCTTTTCTCACTCTTCTAATGTCATCATCAATATCCATTCTAGCAACTTCCAAGTCATCGACCCTTCGGTTCAACCTCATTACGCTTACAACCGTACCTATTAAAGACAAGACCCCAAGAGTAATTAAAACTGTTAAAATTGTTTCCATGATATTTTATTTTTTATATCGTTTATGCCTCAAGGACATTGTAAATATAACAAAAAAATAACATAAAAAAAGACCCGAAAGGGCCTTTTAGTTATATTTTATTGAATTTTTGGATTATTTCTTCATCACTGACGGTTTACTACCTTTTTGTTTTGGTAGTCCGCCTTTTGTTTCATCACCACCACCTAAAGTTCTGTTATTTTCTGGTAATTCTTCATCAGACTCGTCACCTTCTTCCATTTCAATTACATCATCTTCCCCAACATTAGTCATTAAAAACGCTATTTCGTCCTCAGCTTGGTCTAATCTTCCATCTACATCTACGTCGTCACTGTAATCTTCACCACATTCATCAAGTATAGTGTAATTTTCATGTAATTTTCTTATTCTAGCCTTCTCTTTTTCGTTAACTTCAAATATATTTTTCATAGTTTTTTTGTTTTTAAAATAATTTTTTCATTTTTTTTATAAATTCTGAAGAATTTCCTGTAACATTCCTGCTTGGGTTTAGTTTTACTGTTTTCCTTTCAAGTTGTTCCATTCTAACATCTTCATCGAGTTGTTTATTAAGTTTTTCTATATGGTCACGTTTAAGTCTTTCTAATCTTCCCATTGTATTATTCAAATCTTCCTAGTTTATATAATAAATTTTCTAATGCTGAGTTTACTAATTCAGTTGCACCATCTTGTGAATAAGAATAAATTGCTGCTAACTCATTTGCAATTTCTTCTTTGGTTACTTCTGTTTCCTCTTGTTGGTTGGCAAACTTTCTAATTTTATCTAGTGAACCATCACCATAAAAATAATCTGGATTTCCTCCAGGTGTGTCCATTCCAGCATCTTCATTAAGAACTTTACTAATTATCTTAGTTAGGTCAGCTTCTGTTAATTTAATTTTTTTCATATCTTATCTAATTTCATAATATCTAGTAACCACATACATACCAGTCTCATATTGGCCCACTTTATTCCCACTATCATCTACTTTAATTACCGCATTTCGTTTTTCCTTACGTGTTGGTGCGTCTACTTCCCACATTGGTATTACGTTTCTGTTAACGTTTCCTCTTAGTCCTGCTGCCTCCCAAGCTTCTGCTGCTGCAAAGAGTTCTGCTTGTTTATCCGCCATCGTATATATACTTGATTTACCTACACCCTTAAAAATCTCTCCTTCAATTTTTTTGAATGGTGAGTTTTCAGGTAAAGGGGTTCTTACATAATCATCTTTCTTTTTAAAAATACCACGGAACCATGAAAATATATTTTTTATAATATCTCGTAATGGTCCTTCCTCCATATTATTATATTTTTCTCTAATCTCGTCTTCCTCCATATCCTGGAATTCATCTTGGGTTCTATAGGTCTGTCTCATTTTTTCGTCTAGTTTGTCCCACTCTTTTTCCCAATCAGATTCATTCTGAGAAACATCACTTAAATCTATATCTAATTCCGATACTTCATTAATAGCTTGCATTCCATGTAAACCTCTAATTCGGTTTTTTTCGGATTCATTTATGTTAAATCTATTTCTCATTTATTATAAATACTTTATTTTTACGCTTTAGAAACCACGTTTTTTATAAACGTCACAACAAGAATGGTCTAAAAGACATTTTTTACCATTTTCTATTCTTTCACAATTATGGGTGGTGGTAGTTTTAGGTACACCACAAGAAAACAAAAGCATTATTAGAATGCCCATTATAAATCCTTTAACCCAAGAAAACCACGCAATCTGATACGAACCCATTCCAGTCATTAACATAAATCTATTTGTAAATTCTTTATGCCACTCAATAAATCTTTTCATAATTATTTTATTTTAATATAAATACTTCTATAAACATAACTAACTATATTAATACTGGATTTTTTTAAGTTTATTAATATCATTATAACATGATTAAAGTTTATGTGTTTAAAAAAAGTAGATGGATTTAGATTATTGACTGACTATACCGTGGGGTTGGTGGGTTTTTTGGTATTTGCTAATTTGTGTGATATGTGTTTATAAGGATTTAACTAAAAACCGTTAAGGTTATGGGAAAAGCTGACAGACTAATAAATAAAATATCTGAATGTCAAAGAGAATTGACAAATCTACAAAATGAGTGCAATCACTCTAAGAAAGAAATAAAATTCGTTAACTATAAGGATGGTGTGAGGTTTGTCTGTAAAGACTGTAAAGCTCTATTGGGGTGGCCTGGAAAACATGAACTTGATAGGTGGGCTAATAAGTAGTCTTTATTCCCATTTTCTATTATACTTTTCTCTTTGGTCTACCATTACATATTCTACCGTATCTTTTTTACCACAATGTGGACAATGTAAAAACTCTAATTTATCAGCTTCGTTAACTTTCCACTCTTCATTACATTTTTTATTAGAACATTTATAGATATACGTGTGACGGATAAAAACTTTGTGACTCATTGATATTATGGGTTATTAACTAGTCTTCTTTATCAGTATCGTCCTCATCTTCTACCTCAACATCAACAACTGGTCCCACTTCTATTTCTGTTTCACCAGATGTTAATCCTACCTTCTCAAACAATTCCTCCAAACGTCTTTGTGCAATAGCTGGAGCATCTTCATCCTGTAATTGTTTAATTTCTTTAAGTATACGAATAATACTATTCTTACTTATTGTATGACCACCATCTCTGGTGTTAAAGATATTACCCATTAAACCTTGTTCACTAATTCCGTGTAAACCTCTAATTTGTTTTTTCTCTGATTCGTTTAATTTAAATCTATTTCTCATAATATTCTATTTTTTTATTTATTACCCAACACTCTCTAAACAAGATTCGTCTGAACAACATTCATCATAAGTCTGACAATCAAAATCATCTTCTCTAGTCCTAAAACAAGCACACGTCCCAGGTGCAAGAGTTAACTGTAATCCATCTTCTATCATTTTTATTACCTTCGGATGTTTTAATAAACACTGGTAACAACCTTCATCATTAATCACATCATCTTTTCTAGATAAGGTTACTGTTTCCATACCTTCTTCGTCAGTAAGTTTATCTATATTAAAAGATTCTTTAGCTCCACTTGGCCATAGACCACCACCTCCTCCGGCGGGAGTATTCACATTACTAACAAATTGTTCGTAAATAGGGTTTATATTATGTAACCCTCTAATTCGGTTCTTTTCCGATTCGTTTAATTTAAATCTATTTCTCATAATATTGTTTTATTATAAATATACGTGACTATGTAAAACGGGTGGTTAAAAAGGGACGGGTCCCGGTTCCGCCGGTCCGACGAAGTCGGGGTCCGGTTCGGCCGGTGCTTAAGTGCTATAGATTATTCATCATCCAAGTACCCTATAAACCAAAAGATAAACTTA